>ENA-ORXT01000198-ORXT01000198.1-marine-metagenome-genome-assembly--contig:-NODE-198-length-99835-cov-26.030544_pt1 | contig 99835 bp, 91 predicted proteins | sample MGYA00237868_ERZ511482 | MGnify/ENA metagenome assembly ERZ511482 | reverse complement strand
GTGTCGGAGGGGGGACTTGAACCCCCACGCCCGTAAAGGGCACTAGACCCTTAATCTAGCGCGTCTGCCAATTCCGCCACTCCGACGTGGCACCCGGACTCCGCTATGTGGGCGGACCGAATATCAGATCGACATCGTACCGGCAGAACGCAGAGTCACTACCGGAATTTTGTCGATTGCTGGCATTGTTTGCGACCGCTACTTCCGGTGCAAGCTCAGAATGTCGAATGTGCCATCTTCGCGGGTCTCGACATGCTCCAGAGTCCATGACCACAACAGGGTGGGGTTCTTTCCGCCACCGATCATCGCAATCTCCACTTCGCCTGCTGTGTACCCGTCAAGAAGTGCATCCCGGTCGGTGTAGGACAGGAGGTCGACACCCGAGAAGAGTTGGCCGTCTGGCAGGTTGTGGCTGAGACGCAGAGCGTTCGAAGCGGTCGCGGTCACGGACCAGTCTGAGGACTGAACGGACAGATCATCGCCAAGAACAATGCCGAGCCGAACCTCTGAGATTTCGCGGTCGAAATCGGGCCGCACGTCGTCGAGCGCAATCAGCAGCACGCCGTCATCCGGAGCCCGTATCCCAGAAACATCATCCGTCGCGCCGCTGAAGAACTCTTCGCGACCGACGACGCCGGAAAGCAGCCCTGATTCGGCGCCTGCCTGGCGGAGCGCACGCTCAAGTGAAGCCTTGACGTCGCCAGCGGTGATCGGCTTGCCGTTGGAGAATTGGCGTTGCGCAAGCACAAATTCCCAATACCCACCGGCTCGTTCGCCCCAGGTGGAAGCGATCGCCGGAATAACAACACTACGGCCGTCAAGCCACCCGGTACCGGCGACGCTCACCGTAAGCCCGTCGAAAAGAACGTCCGCGGCCACGAGCTCACTGGCAGTTGCAGCGATAGCGGGGTCGAGTCCCTCCAGTTCCACACCAGACAGGCCGATGTGGATTCGTCGATCAGCTGCAGTCACGTTGGCATTCAGTCCAGACCCGCTGTCTGGGCCACCCCGCGGAACAACAGTCGGAGCAGCCGGAAAGTCCGTGCCTTTGGCGAATCCGAGCAGGCGAGGAATCTCCCCGGTTTCCAGCGGAACTGCTGCGGACGGCCCCGCAGATTCGACTTCCGCCTCCGCAACCCGTTGCGTTTCGGCTGCAGCCGATTCCTGGGCGGGCGGATATCGCAGACCTGCTGCGGTGGAAGCTCGCTCCGTTGTCGAGCATCCAAGCAGCAGAAAGGCAAGGTTGGACGCAAGAATGAGGATGACAGGACAGCTTGACCACCGCAGGCGCATGACTGCACAGTCGGCTCAACACTCAACCGTTTGAGCGCTGCGTCCAACACAGGGCAATACAGAGGGGGTCCGACGACCCATCGATATCAGGTGGGCCAAACCCAGCCCGGAACGGCTTAGTTCGTGTCGAGGAAGAGCGCCAACGCCAACGTCGTGAACGAGAAGATGATTGCCAGCACCACCGTGATGCGGTCCAGGTTCTGTTCAACCATTGTGGAACCGGAAGCAGTGCTTCCCAGTCCGCCACCGAACATGTCGGAGAGTCCACCACCGCGGCCGGAGTGCAAAAGCACCAGCACGATGAGCGCAAACGAGCTGAGGACCTGGAGAATGATTGTCAGAATTACCACCGGGACAGGCTAACAGCAGCAGCATTCGAAACGACTGCACCCACCTGGTCATCGACTCAGGTTCCTGCCGTTCTCAAGGCCTCCAACTCGATCAGGTCAGCAGAATCACCAAGGCTGAGCGAGACCTCTTCCGCCTGCTCGCTCCGCTCCGCAACCTGCGGCGCCGCAAGCCCGAGATGCACAAGGAAGTCTTCCGCATCCACTGCTCGGCTGTACAGGAATCCCTGGCCAATACGGCAGCCGAACTCCTTGAGGAACTCTGCTTCACGCCGTTCTTCGATTCCCTCGGCGACCACATCAACACCAAGACGGCCAGCGAGCAGAATGATGGATTCGATCACGGCACGCTCTCGAACCTCGCTTGCCATTCCCGTCACGAATCGGCGGTCAATCTTGATTTCCGCTACAGGCAGATCCACAAGCCGCGACATAGACGAGTAGCCGGTCCCGAAGTCGTCGATCGAGAGGCGCAGGCCCATCGCCGCCAGCTTCGAAATCACCGGAGAAACGGAGGCAAACTCCTCCATGATGTCGTCCTCGGTCACTTCGAGTGTGAGCAGTTCGGGAGCGACGCCATAGTTCTTGAGCGTCGCCCCGATTCGACTGGGTAGTCCCTCGTCGAACAACGACGCAACCATGATGTTCACCGCGACCGGCAAGGTCGTGGCTGTCATCCCAACGTCTCGAGTCCTCGCAGCAAAGGCCACGGCCTGGTCGATAACCGTGTCCGTGAACCGGCGGTGCTCATTCGAAAGTCGGACAAGGTGCATGAACGAAGCTGGACGCAGGATTCCGCGTTCCGGGTGGCGCCAACGCACAAGGCCTTCCGCCCCGATGGTCTTACCAGTTGCAAGGTCGATCTTGGGCTGAAAGAAAACTTCGAACTCGTGGCTGTCGAGCGCCTGCGACAGTCCGGCGGAAAGCTGAAGTTCCTGTGCCGACGACTGCTCCATCGCCGATTCGAACGTGACATGCAGCTGACGCCGACGCTTCGCTTCATACATTGCCATGTCGGCCCGGCGAAGCAGATCTTCGGTTCGCACGCCATTGTCTGGCGATACGACGCTGCCGATGGATACCTGGCTTGAGACGGTGATATCACCGAAGTGCATCGGACGAGCGCAGACTCGACCAATCTCCACCGCAAGCCGTTCGGTGTCGGCCGGGTGATCAACCAGAACGGCAAACTCGTCGCCGCCAAGCCGACAAACCAGCATCGCGCCTGCTACGTGGTCGATGCGGAAGGCCAACTCGCGCAGCACATCATCGCCGAAGTTGTGACCAAGCGTGTCGTTGATTGCCTTGAATCGGTCAACATCCATCATGAGGAGACCGCATGCAGTGCCAGCTTCAAGGAAGCTGGTCAGACGGCGAAGCAGGACGTGTCGGTTGCTCAGCCCAGTAACCGTGTCACGATTCGCGAGCGCGGTGATCTCCTGCTGTGCGGCGACAAGTTCGGACGCATCGGTGTAGTGCCCGCGCATCTCGAGGCGACCGTCTCCGGTAGTGGCCACGGTGGCGTTCACCGACAGCCAGACCCAGCTTCCATCCTTGCGTCGATGACGTGCGTAGCGTTCGTGTTGCTGTCCGAGGCGTATTGCACTCAGCGGAAGCCAGAAATGCTCAAGGTCATCGGGGTGAATCAACGCAATCGGATCAGTGCCCGTCCACTCCTCGGCCGTCCAGCCGGTGATCCGTTCGATGTTGTGACTGACCCATTTCACGCGTCCCGTGTACGGATTGGAGCTGTGAAGAACCGCGGAGACGGACTCAAGAAGCACATCAAGTTCTGCTGCAGCCGACTCCACCTCACGCCACATTGAGCGGACGACAGAGACCCGAAGCATCACCAGCAGCATCACAACAACGCTCGTGGCCAGCCACGTCGACTGATTGGTGATGCCGCCAATTGCCAGCTGCGTCAACAATGCAGCAAACATCAGAAAGCGGCCGACGGGACCAATCTGTTCCGGTCTCACGTTCATCATGCTCGTCAACAAGATGAGCAGCATTGGGAACCACAGCGACGGAGACCACAGCGAGATGAGAATGCCCATCAGCGCATCGATCGTCATACGAGTGACGAGTACCAGCCCGGTGAAGAAGATCCGGTGCCAAAGCAGTTGAACAGGGACCAGCGCAAAGAGCAGACCCGCTATCTGCCAACGATTCTGCACATCAGGAATGATGACCGCTGCGGTTCCACCTATCAGATAGGTCAGCGCCCAGATCAGTCGGGTCGAGGTCGGCACACTCGCATTTGGGACGTCGTCCCCGTAGCTCTGTCGAGTGAACGCCGTATTCAGCACCTGTCGAATCGCCTTCCCGCAAGCAGTGGAACCGCCGACCCAATTGAGCGTCGCACTCTTAACGTCGGCAGGGTTCGATTCAACTTGAGTCAAAAGACCTGATTCAAACGACCCACGCTGGAAAGGAATCTGGCCGGGCCTCGACGCCAGTCCTACTGCAGGCGGTACTGGACAATTCGCGAGAAGTCGCCTGACTCAAGCGAAGCGCCGCCGACAAGAGCGCCATCGATGTCCGGTTTGGTGAGCAGATCAGCGCAATTGATTGGCTTTACCGACCCGCCGTATTGAATGCGAACGTGTTCTGCCGCGTCCTTGTTCTTGATGCTGGCGACGGTTTCCCGCACGAATTTACAGCGCGCCTGGGCGTCATCAGGTGTGGCGGTCAGCCCGGTTCCAATGGCCCAGATGGGCTCATACGCGATAACCATCTCGGCCACCTTCGGGGCGCCAACACCAACGAGGCCTGCTTCAAGTTGCTTTGCGAGTTTCGCTTCCGTCTCTCCAGCCTCGTGTTCTTCGAGGGTTTCACCGATGCACAGGATTGGCGTCATTTCCTGCTTGATGATTGCCTTGACCTTCGCATTGACATGCTCGTCCGTCTCGCCGAAGAGCTCTCGGCGCTCGGAATGGCCACAAATCACATACTGCACCTGGAGCTTCGCAAGCATTGTGGGTGCGACTTCGCCGGTAAATGCGCCCTTGTCGTCCCAGTGGCAGTGCTGCGCACCCAGCGCGATGGGGATGCGATCCGCGTCAAGGAGCGTTTGAATGCTGCGGATGTCGGTGAACGGCGGATGCACCGAGACATCCACCGCTGCGTAGTCTTCCTTGTCGAGCTCATAGGACAGCTTCTGCACCAGTTGAATCGCCTCAAAGTGGTTGAGGTTCATCTTCCAATTGCCGCTGATGAGTGGCTTACGATTGGACATTCGGGGCTCCTTCCAGAGCTTCGAGTCCGGGCAGGTTACCCTGCTCCAGTAGTTCCAGTGAGGCTCCCCCACCGGTTGAAACATGGTCAATCTCGGCGCTCAGCCCAAACTCGGCAACCGCCGCAGCACTGTCGCCTCCGCCCACCACGGTGAAGCCGCCACAGTCAGCGACTGCCTGGGCGACCGTTCTGGTTCCCGCCGCAAATCGAGGGTCTTCAAACACGCCCATTGGACCGTTCCAGAAGATGGTTCGTGCCCCAAGAATGACGTCGGTGAACTCGGCTGCTGTTCCGGGACCGATGTCAAGGCCCATCCAGCCGTCCGGAAGGCTGGTACCCGCCTGGCGTACTTCGCCGCCGGCAGCGGGATCGCCGATCTTTCCCTCCGGACCCAGCGCGGTCACATCGGACGGCAGATGGATGGTCGATCCCGAATCAAGAAGCGCCTTGCAGGTGTCGATCATGGATTCTTCGAGCAGCGAAGAGCCAACGTTGTTGCCCTGCGCAGCGAGGAAGGTGAAGGCCATTCCGCCGCCCACGACGAGTGCGTCCACCTGCTTGAGCAGCGCTTCGATGACACCAATCTTGTCGCTGACCTTGGCGCCGCCCAGCACTGCGACAAAAGGGCGCTTGGCTGAGCTGCGGAGGCCGCCGAGGATCTCCACCTCCTTTGCCAACAACCGTCCGGAAGCACTTGGCAGGTATCGGGGAGGACCGACGATGCTTGCATGCTCGCGGTGCGACGCTCCGAAGGCATCGTTCACGTAGCAGTCCTGACCAGCGACAAGTTCCTGAACAAATGCATCGCTGTTCGCCCGCTCTCCCGGGTTGAACCGCAGATTCGGCAGGACCGTGACACCCTCGACCAGCTCATCCAAACGAGCGCGAACAGGGTCCAGTGAATACGCCGGATTGACCTCGCCCTTCGGCCGGCCCAGGTGGCTGCACGCAGTGACGTGCGCGCCCTGGTTGATCAGCCACTTCAGGGTTGGTAGCGCAGCCTTGATCCGCAGATCGTCAACAATGACGCCATCGCGCATGGGCACATTGAAATCGGCCCGAACAAGGACGCGTTTCCCGTTCAGTTCGCCGAGGTCTTCAAGCTGGGGAATCTTCATCTCAGAAGACGTCATCGCGTTGCTGCACCCATCACCTGAGCGAGATCAACAAGGCGGGAGGAATAACCCATCTCGTTGTCATACCAGCCATTGATTTTCACGAGGTTGCGGATGGTGCGCGTCATGCCCGAATCGAACGTGACCGAGGCCGCGGTACCCACAATGTCCGACGACACAAGCGGATCTTCGGTGTAGACAAGGACCTTGGACAAAGGGCCTGAAGTCGCTGCGTCTTTGAACGCCGCGTTGACTTCTTCTGCTGTCACGTGCCGCCCGACGTTGCACGTGAACTCGGTGATCGAGCCCGCAGCCACCGGCACCCGCATGGCAATGCCATCAATGTCTCCATCGATGTCTTCCAGCACGAGACCGGTGGTCTTTGCCGCACCCGTGGAAGTGGGGATGATATTCACAGCGGCCGCCCGGGAGCGTCGCAGATCTTTGTGCGGGCCGTCGACAAGATTCTGGGTGCCGGTGTAAGCGTGAATGGTGGTCAACAGGCCCTGCTCCAGACCGAAGTTGTCCTTCAGCACCTTGACCATCGGGGCGAGACAGTTCGTGGTGCACGAGGCGTTCGACACCACCTTGTGCACGTCAGCGTCAAATGCATCGTCATTCACACCCATAACGAAGGTCTTGTCGGCGTCTCCACATGGCGCAGAGATGATCACAAACGGTGCACCTGCATCCAGATGCTGTGCGGCAAGCGCTCGCGTCTTGAACACGCCGGTTGATTCGATCACCACGTCCACCCCCAGGTCACCCCACGGCAGACTGGACGGGTCACGTTGGCTGAGTACCTGCAGCTTGTCGCCATCGACCACAATGCCATCGTCCGCGAGCGTGACGTCCGCATCAATGATTCCGTGCATCGTGTCGTACTTCAGCAGGTGGGCCATGGTGGCCATGTCCCCGAGGTCGTTCACTGCGACGAAGTCGATGTCCGCGCCCTGAGCCTTCGCAGCTCGAAAGAAGTTCCGTCCGATGCGGCCGAAACCGTTGATACCTACTCGTACTGTCATTGCCGTTGCCTCCAGCCAAGGCAACCAGCTCAGAGCCGGCAGACCTCTAGCGGTCGATGTCGCGGTGCGTTGTCTGGGGAGCGTACCCAAGCTGCTCCAGATGATGACGTACCTGTCCAGCAATCCAGACAGAGCGATGTTTCCCGCCAGTGCAACCGAAGGCGAGCGTCAGATAGGACTTGCCTTCCTTTTCGTAGGCCGGCAGGAGGAGGTCAATCATTGCGTACAGCCGTTCCAGGAACTCAGGCGTCACATCCTGGCTCTGCAGATACTCGCCTATGGGCGCATCCCGGCCGGTCATGGGACGCAGCTCCTCAATCCAGTGAGGATTCGGAAGAAAGCGACAATCGATCACCATGTCGACATCGGCCGGAAGCCCGTGCTTGAACCCAAAGCTCTGCACTCGCATCTGCATGCTGGAGTTGCCGGTCTCGCTGCTGAACGCGTCGACGATACGGGTGCGAAGTTCGTGGACATTCAACTCTGTGGTGTCGATGACGAGGTCGGCCTCTGCCTTCACGACGTCAAGGGCCGCGCGCTCTTCTTCAATAGCAGCCTCAAGGTTCTGGGACATGGCCCGTGGGTGCGGCCGGCGGCTTGTTTCGTACCGCTGCACAAGCACAGGAGTACTCGCCTGAAGGAAGATGACACGGACTCGATTGTCCTTGTCGCCGCGAAGCTCCCTCAGTGCGCCAGCAATACGTTCCGAGCCAAAGCCCGCGCCTGCCACCAGAGCCACGCGTTCGTACGCGCCGCCATTGTCTGCCGAAGCAAGTTCTGACACCTTCGGAATCAGGCTCGGCGGCAGGTTGTCGATCACGAACCAGCCAAGGTCTTCGAGGTAGTTGGCGGCCTGAGACCGACCTGCACCTGACTGTCCCGACACGACAACAAACTCCATGCGGTCAACCTAGTCCGCGTGCACGAAGCAACCGCATCCGATTCGACTCAGCCGAGAATCTTCCTGATGAGCAGCGCAGGCAACGACGGCTGAGCGCCACGTGGTCGTGGATTCGGCGTCCAACGAATCTTTTTCGAAAGTGTTGTCTGAGCAGGGGTTTTGGGGGCGAGATTGTCACACCCCGGTGGCAGTGTGGGGGTATGGAAAGCGGAGTCCTTCACAGCGAAGCGGGCGTGACGAGAGCGGCGGTGCTCGATGCATCGGTTGCGGCCGTTGATGCGGTCGCAGCGGTTGATGCGGCGTTGGATGCGCTTGCGGTGGCGTTGGTTCCTGAGGATGGGCGCGAGGCGATCCGGTGCGTGAAGACAGTGGAGCGGTTGCGCAGGCGCTTCGATGCAGTCGCGGTTGGGCTGCTGTCTCATATTGACGCTGAACTGTTGTTCATCCGCGACGGGCACTCCTCAGCGAAAGCAATGGTGCGTCATCACGGCGAACTGTCCGGCGCCGAAGCCGCCGGGCGAGCCAGGACCGCGAACGTGTGCACAGACCTGCCAGATATCGCCGACGCATATGCGGCTGGTTCGATTGGGACAGATCAGATGCGCCTGCTCGGACGCGTGCACGCGAACGTGCGGGTGCGCTCGGACATGGCCGAACACCAGGACTGGTTCCTGAACCTCGCGGCGACGCAGGATTACAAGACATTCGAACAACACGTACGACGCTGGGAAACCCTCACCGACGAAGACGGCGCCGAACCGGTTGGTGAGACGTCGCATGAGAACCGGAACGCGCAACTGATTCAGATGTTCGACAACTCCTGGGATTTGAAAGGCCGCTACTCGCCTCTCCAAGGTGCGGCGATGCGCGAGATCCTCGACTTCTACATCCAAGCCGAGTTCGAAACCGACTGGGAAAAAGCCCGCACCGAACACAGCGACACGGCTTGTGCTGACAATTTGCCTCGCACCCCCTCGCAGAGACGAGCAGACGCACTCTGGCAAATCTTCCAGGACGCCGCATCAGCACCCCACGGCGCCGTACCGCCGGCGTTTGTCCACAACATCATCTGGGACCACACCAGCTTCGAAGAAATGATCCGCCGCCTCGACGGCCACCAACGCCAAACGCTCAACGTGGATACGACACGGTGCGAAACGCTCGACGGACACCACCTCGACCTCACCGAAACCATCACCAACGCCGTCATATCCAAAATCCGACGGGTCATCGTCGATGCGTCATCCACCGTCATCGACCTTGGCACCGCACGATTCTTCACCGGCAACGCCAGACACGCCATCAAACTCACAAACACAACGTGTATTTGGCCCGGCTGCATCGTGCCCACCTCACAATGCGAAGCCGACCACACCCACAACCACTCAGTTGGCGGGCTGACAAACCCCGGAAACGGGGCACCCATGTGCCGAAAACACAACCGACACAAACACAACCAAAAATTCACCGTATGGCGCGACCCCACCGGCCACTTCCACATCCTGCGACCCGACGGCACCGAGCTCAAGTAGTTGGAGCGCTCGGTGGACCTAAAGCTGGTTTCGGGGCACCGGCATCATAATGGCGGAACCATGGTGGGCGATCATGCGCCACTTGTCATCCTCGCCGCGGGCGAAGATATTCAGAGCGGCGACCGTAGCACTCGGGCCCTCGCCGATGATGTTCTCGTCCACGGTGACCCATGCGATGTCACCCTGGACTTCCACATGTTCGTTGGTGAGCACGAACTGAAGTCGAGCCGGACCCTCGATCATGGCCTTCCAGCTGGCGCCCACCTCGGCCCAACCTCGCAGCGTTGACCAGTGGGGGTGAACGCACTGCACCCGATCGCTGTGTTCCCACAGCGAGGAGAGCGTGTCGAAGTCCTCGGCCTCAAAGGCGTCATAGAAAGACCGATTGGCAACGCTGACCGCTGCCTCTTCGTCGGAGTTCGCCCCTGTCGTCACCATGACAGGGTATGGCGCTGGTTACCCTGACCGGCGTGAACGCAATCGAACAGAGCCCATCCACAGAACTCGCCGACAGCGGGTTGTGGGGTCAGATCGAGCAACTCGACGACATCGTCGACGGGTGGTTCGACACTCTTCGAGGAAATCCGGCGCTGGACCGACTGTTCTACCGGGCGACCGAGTTGGGCGACTGGAGCCTTATCTGGCATGTGTTGGCTGCGGCGCAGGCAGTCCGGTCCCGACGGCTGGAAGGCAACGCGGTGCGGGTCATTGCTGCGCTTGGCGCAGAGTCACTCCTCGTCAATGGCCTCTTGAAATCCCTTGTTGGTCGCAAGCGTCCCGTGGCCGAGTTCGAACGACCGCTCAACCTTCGGATTCCGCGGACATCGAGTTTCCCCAGTGGCCACGCCAGTTCAGCAACGATGGCTGCGATGCTCCTGGCCGAGAAAGACCCGAAGTTCAAACTCGCGTACGCAGCGATGGCAGGACTTGTCGCTTCAAGCCGCATCTTCGTTCGGATTCACCACGCATCAGACATTGCAGGTGGAATTGTCACCGGAGCCGTCCTGGCTCGGATCGTTCAGCGCATCAACGAGAAGGTCGCGCCAAACTTCTAACCCGGATCAGATGAGCGCAGCAGGCTCTTCGGTCGGCGCGGAGGACGCGAGCAGAACACGAAGATCGAGCAGCAGGTCAGAGACTTCCGTAGCCGCGACCATGTCCCGGGCAAGCATGCGACCGAGCTCAGCGTCGATCATCTTCATTGCCTCGGCAACTCGGTTGCCTTCCAGTGTCTCCGTCATGCTTGCAATCTCCCAGTCGTGAGTATCGGATCGATCGGTGCGCCTAGAAGGCCACAGTAGCCCCGATGAGCAGGCAACGGAGCGCACTTTGGGAAGTGTTCCCCTCGATGGGTCACCTGCGCTGCATTGACGGCGAAAGCTGAGCGACAGCTTCCACCGGATCCAGATCTGGGCTGGGCAGAAGTGACAGCGCCGCGGTGTCAAGGCCAGCGTCAAAGTAGGCCTGTACGCCAGCCCGGCACTCGTCCCAGGAACCATTGATAACAAGGTCATCCACGACAGATTCGGGGATTTCGAGCAGGGCACCCTTGCGATCGCCGGCTTCCCAGCGTTCATAGAATCCAGCGAGCAGATCGCCCCGGCCCATCCACTCATGGAAAGCCCGGTAGACGGGCACGCTGATGTAGGCGGCGGTCATGAAGCGGGCCGTAGCCAGCACCTGCTCACGATCTTCGCCAGGCAACACGAACAGTCGGGCCACGGCTTCGCGCTTCTCCCCGTCCGCAGCCTCGGCGACGATAGCCAGGACCTTTCGCATGTCATTGGGTGACAGCCAGTTGAGAATCACGCCGTCACCAACACGCCCGGCAAGGCGCAGCATGCCTTCACGCAGAGCAGCGAGGTAGATCGGCACGTCGCCGGCGGGCTTGGTTGCGAGGCGGAAGCCCTTCACATCGAAGGAATCAAAGGTCTCGGTGATCTTCTCGCCGCTCATCGCTGCTCGGAGGAAAGCCACCGTGTCACGAATGCGTTTATACGGATCGACGAACGCGATGCCGTTCCAGTTCTCGACGATCACATTCGAGGAGGTGCCAAGGCCGAGCACGAATCGACCGGGCGCCGCCTGCGACATGGACCCAACGGTTTCGGCCAACAGCGCCGGGCCACGAGTGAACGCAGGGATGATCGCCGTACCGAGACGCATCTCAGGCGCCCACTGCGACGCCAGAACCAGCGGCGTGAAGCCATCAGGCCCAATGCCTTCGGCGCTCCACAAGTCCGTGTAGCCCAGCTCGGCCAGACGCTCGACCTGTTCACGCTGAGCCCCAAGAGGACCCTGCAGGGGAACAGTCATGCCATATCGCTTCGTGTTGGTCATGGAGCCAGCTTGCCATGGAAGCGTAAGCCCCTGAGGCAACACTGGGACAATTCCGTTGGAAGCCCGCGGGAAGGCTGCGGTAAGGCTGCGGGAATCGAGCGATAAGTCCGTGCAACAGCCTCAAATACGCTCCATATCAACGAAAGTCAGACAAAACCAAACCCCAGATCCCGCACAAATCGAAACTGTCACACCCCATCTGCATAGTTATGAACGTGAAGAACCAACTGCAACTCATCGACATCCCAATCAGCTGGCATCTGGACGACCACACCAAAGAGGTCGGCCGTGAAGGCCTGCGTCTTGCCCGCACGAAGCTGCGTGCCTCACGGGCACTCGACGCCGAGGCCACGCTGGCCGCTCCCTCAGGTACCACCGAAGCCACCGGAACCACTGATCCAACCGAAACCAGTGCGGAGACCACCACTGACGCCACAATCCCGAAGGCAGCCTGAGCCACCGCTCATGCGCTGGATGGGTCTGTTCGCTGGCGTCCTCGTCTTCCTCGCTGTTGTCACCGGTGCATGCGGTCTCACGGGCGCACCAGAAGAGGCCAGCTCACGGGTGGAAACATCCTTCGGCCTTCCACCTCACGGCCTGGAAGCGGTCATTGAGTCCGTCCTGGACGGCGACACCGTGTCCGTGCAGATCGGTGGGAACACCGAGACTCTGCGCCTGCTCGGCATAGACACGCCAGAGAAAGCGGGCGGTCCCAGGCCCGCCGAGTGTCATGGCGAAGAAGCCACCAACCTCGCCCGGGATCTGCTTCCGGTTGGCACGCCGGTCCTGCTTGCCCGCGACAGCGAGCCGCGCGACTTGTACGGACGACTCCTCACCTACGTCTACCGCGCCGAGGACGACCTGTTCGTCAACCTCGCCATGCTGGAGCAGGGCGCCGCTGCTCCTCTCTCCATCAAGCCCAACACCACCTTCGACGATCTATTCGCTCGCGCTTCCGCCGATGCCCGACGCAACAACGTCGGCCTGTGGGCCACATGTGGGCAACCCGATCTCATGCTGGACGCACCGACCGGGTGAAATCAGGCAGGATCAGCCGGGCTGAGGTGGATAGGGTCTCGGGGTGAGCTCCCTCGCCGAAAAACTCGGATACGACGCCGATACCCGTCTGGTCATCATCACGTGCGACAACCTTGGTCTGTGTCATGCCGCCAACGTTGCCGTGTACGAGTCGCTTCGGTCCGGGTTGGCCACGACCGCGTCGCTGATGGTGCCGGCACCATGGGCTCGAGAAGCCGTGTCCGGCTATCGCGGCTCAGACGTGGGTGTGCACCTGACGCTCAACGCCGAACACGAGATCTATCGATGGGGACCCACCACGCTCGCCCCATCGCTGCTGGACGGCATGGGGGGCTTCCCGCGGACCGTGGAAGATCTCTGGGACCACGCCGACCTTGACGAAGCCCGCCGTGAATGCCGCTCCCAGATCGAAAAGGCCATCCTGTGGGGCTTTGATGTCACCCATCTCGACAGCCACATGGACGTGCTCTCCCGACGGCCCGAGTTCTTCGACATCTATATGGACATGGCTGTGGATTTCGCTCTGCCGGTCCGCCTCGATGATGCCGGCCACGAGCGCAACGTTGGCTTTGCGTTTCGCCGGCTGGCAGAAGAAGAAGGCGTCGTCAGTCCAGATCGCGTCACCCGCCTGCTTCCCGAGGCTCGCCGAGCCAGTCTGGAGCGGGCCCTCTTCTCGCTGGAGCCCGGAGTCACCGAGTTTCTTGTGCAGCCAGCCATCGACACCCCGGAGATTCGGGCTCTCGACGCAAACTGGTCATGCCGCGTGGACGACCATCACCTTCTGACGAACGATCCGGCCACCCGTGACCTCGTGGAACGCTCCGGCGCCGTACTCATCGGCTACCACGACCTGCGGCGCGTCCAACGCGCTGGCTGAGCGGCGTCGCTCGAGCTGTCAGAAGTGGGTCTTGGAGACCACGGCTTTGAGGAACGCTGACCATTGCGGAGTGGACAGCATGGGTCGCAGGTTGAAGAGCACAAGTTCATAGGCGTCGTTGAGTTTGACGTCACCACGCATATACGCGACTTCAGCGTCGGCGCCCTGAAGAATGGATGCTGCCATTTCGGCTGGGGCAACCACCACGCACTCCTTCGCCGGGTTCTTGCCGATCGCAAAGGCGCTGAGTTGACCGTTCTCGATGGAGGCGAGCGCACGCAGCTTCTTGCCGTCCGGCGGTGCATCGGCCAGCTCCAGCGTCAGCTGGGCGTTCACGCCCTCAACAGGGGGCAGCGAAGCGGCCTCGGCCAGCGCCATGGCGAACCAATCCTCGGACAGAAAGGCACTCACTTTGGATTCTCGGTGCCAGCGGTGACGCCTACGCGTGCAATGCCAGCGAAGAGATCGTCTTCGTGAACATCGGTTTCGGTCAGCTCAACGTGAGAGAATATGCGCTCGTAGTCCTCGAACGGGTAGCAGTCCCGCTCCACCTCAAACGGCAGGCCGAACCAGAACGGCGAGTTCGGATCCACCTGTGTTGCGTGGGCCTTCAGCGCGTCGCGGCGACGTTGATACCACGGTCCAATGCCGACTTTCGTGGTGACGAGATGGTCGTTCCCCTTGCGCTCCAGCCATTCGGGAGGGAACGGTGACTCTTTTTCAAGTTCCTCGAAGGCTGCGTGCATGGCGATGACCCGAGCCTGAGACCAGGTCATGAAGTACAACTTCAGCACCTGCCACGGTTCGCCCTCGATGTCGGCCGACGGGTCAGCGGCGAGGGCAATGGCGGGTTCCGTGATGTCGTTCACCCGGACATGATCGGGATGCTCGTAGCCGCCGCGGGCAGGGGCATAGCTCATCATCACGTGTGGACGTTCCTGCCGCAGGAGCGCAGCGAGACGAGCGGTGGACTCTTCCAATGGTGCGGCCCAGAAGCAGTCTGGATGAGCGTTGGCCTCGCTGTCTTTCATCCCGGAATCCCGATAGCCGAGCATGTGCACCGTATGGAACCCGATGATGTCGGTTGCGTCAGCCAGTTCTTTGCGACGAACCTCCTGCAGATTCTCCACAATCTCCGGGCGATCCTTGAGGTCTTCGTTCAGGATGTCGCCCTCTTCGCCACCGGTGGCACAGACGAGAACGCAGTGCACGCCCTGATCGGAATACCTGGCGACGGTGCCAGCGCCCTTGGACGATTCGTCGTCGGGGTGCGCGTGAAACGAAAGGAGACGCAATTGTTCGCTGGGGTCTGTTGAATGCATGGGGTCGATTGAATGCATGGAATGAGGTTTGGCCGTAGGCGTGGATGTCATCGCCCAGAACGCTAGCGGGTTGGTCGCTGTATCGAGGACCCGACACCGGTCAATTCAGAGAGTGAAACGCGTGGATCAGACGCGCGTGAGAGGGATGAGTTCGTCCTCGTCAGATTCTTCATTGCGGTTGAGTCGCCAGCCGAGTCTGGCAGCCAGATTCTCACGTCCTTCATCCGGACCGCTTGCAATGATTTCATCGTCGGCAAGCAGGCGGGTGGCACCGGATGGACGGTACAGATAGCGGGCCCCACGCCGGATGGCCAACACCGTAAAGCCGGGCTCGATGTTGAACGCCATCTCGGCGAGCGTGGTGTCAGCGGCTGCCGAGCCAGACGCAACTGGCAACTGCACCACGACCTCGTCGGAATCGCCAAGCGCAATCTCGAGAATGGGATGCACCTCTTCGCCATGCTCGATCATCCAGGTCATCTGCCGAGCCTGGTCGCCGATGTCCTCGGCCGCGTTGGCCAGATGCAGAAGACCCCGCAGCGGTGACGGGTCAAGGTTTTCCGACGCCGCTCGAAGCACCCACAGCTCCAGCCGGTCGTTCATCTCGTCGAGGCGATCTTCCAGCTGGCGGACCTGGGCCGCCAGTCCGCGGTCGCCAAGGACAAGCGCCGAGTACGCAAGACCCACAGCCACCTCTGAGAGGTTCTTCATCTCGACCAGCACATCGACGGCACGGTCAAGGTCAGAGATCCACGGATCTTCGGGCCGGGTGGGCACTTCCCATACCGGAGCGGCCGCCAGCTCACGAAGTCGCTGAATCCCGGCTGGCGACCCGCGAAGGAACAGGACATCGCCGGGAACAAGAATTTCGTCTCCGTCCACATCGGTGATCCATCGAGCGCCTCGACGAATCGCCATGATGCGCATCCCGGTGGCCACAGGCAGCTCCATCGTGGCGACCGGCATGTTCGCCATGTGCGAGCCGTCGTTCAGGAGCACACGATGGGAGACTTCCTCGGCTTCGGAGAGATCAGCGATCAGTTCGTTCGGGATACCGAGCTTGTGGGTCACAATGCGAGCAATGTCCACGGCATCGTTCGCAATCCGCTCAATAGCGCTCACGACCTGCAGCACCGAGGACATGCCCTCTGCTTCCTTCGGTCGACGAACCGCAAGGACACAAAGCGCGCGCATGTCCTGCACGAGGTCGTTCATTTGCGACTCGAGGGCAGACACTTCTTCGGCCATGTCCGGGTCGCCGAAGAACAGCGACGCGTAGGCGAGGTCCACCATGAGTTCGCTGAGATCTTTCGCCTCGGCGAGCATGGTGCGGAGATTGCGGGGTCTGTCATCCATGAGTGGGTCCTTTGGAGACTAGTAGCAGGATTTCTGCTGGGAATGGCGCTCGGGAAATTGGTGGCTGGGAAAATTGGTGCGGTGGGATTTGGTGCGGTGGAGAAATTGGTGCGGTGGGAATTGGTGCGGTGGGATTTGGCGGGGTGGACATTGGTGCGGTGGACATTGCCGCGGTGGGCCTTGGAGCGAGGGGAGACAACGCAGCATCAGACGAGCCCAAGTGCTTCAACCGCGATGATGAACGTGAACGCGCCGACGAGATCCATGGCGGCAGTGACGAGCGGGATGCCGTACGTGTCCGGGTCCAACCCAAATCGCACGGCCACAATTGTTCCGTAGTACGCCACGATCATCGAGACAAGCGTTGCAACCAGGCCGCCAAGCAGCGCCGCTCCAATGAGTTCGAGGAGGCCGGGACCGGCCAGCCCGAACAAACCTCCAAGGAGATGGGCCAGCGATGCGCACAGAATGAAGACGGGCACGGCAAGACCGAAGGTCGCTGTGAGGTCCGGCCGGGCTCGCGCACCAGGCACTGCGGCTGGTTCGATGGTGCCGAGGTGGAGCTTGCTGGACAGGCGACTCGAAAGGATGCCACCGAGCGCACCGGCGGCCGCCAGGTATGCCGGCAGGAGAACGAGCAGCCGAGGGAGATCGATGAACTCATCAAGTCGCTTCTCCACCGTGATGCCAGCGATCAGATCGAGGATTACTGCGACCACAAGAACCGGGATGGACTCCCTGAGAATCAGCTGCAAGCCGGCCCGGCCCTTGACCATGGCCATCACCAGCGTTGCTGTGCTCACGACGGCCAGCACGCCAGCCAGAATCGGCGAAAGCGCACCGCGACCAGCCAGGAGTGAGGCCATGAGCAGTGCGGGGACTGTCGCAACGTCACCGATGGCGGTTACCAGTGGAGCCGTCACATTGTCCGGGTCCCACCCAAAGCGAACTGATCCGGCCGCGAGAGCAAGGGCTGCCGCGAGAACCACGGCCGATGCCAGCACGCCACCTACGAGGCTGATGACGATGTAGTCGCCAAGGCTGATCGAATTCGACACACCAAATGCGACAGCCATGCCTTTGGCAAGGACCGCAAGCGTCAGGGAAATGCTGAGGGTGAGCACCGTCGATGCGAGCACGTTCTCGCCCACCACCGTGTTGTACCGAAGACTCGGCCGGAAAGTACCGGCATGAATGGCGGTACCCAGCCGTGACCCGAGAGCACCGAAGATGTTGCCCCGCAAGGCAATGGCAGCTGGCACCATCAACAACAGACCGGGCAACTCGGCGAGACGTTCCGTGTTCTCCCCCAAAAACACGCCAGCAATCACCGCCGTCACAGCCAGGACAGCCAGCGCAGCGAGGCTCTCAGCTGAACCCCGTATGTCGGGACCAAGCAGGGTCAGCCTTTTGAGACCTGACCGCAGCCGCTCCGACCACGACCGAGGCAGCGGTGCGGCCGGACGAGCCATATCAGTCCTCCAGGTTTCGGATCGCCAGCGCCGGGTCCACCGGGAGAGGATCCTCGCTCCACAGCGGAGCGGGCGCGCCCACAAGGGCACAGAGCGCGCCGAGCGCCTCGTCGTAATTGACCCGCCAACCGGCGAAATCACGCCACGCCTGGTCCCGGTCGGCTTTCACCGGAACGCCCGCTGCTTCGAGGCCATCGATCAGCGCGTCGTACTCGCCGCGGGTTACCGAGATGGGGTCGTCCGGCGCCGGATCCGCCTTGATGTCGTAGCCGTAATTGGTGGCAATCTGGTTCAAGGAGAGGAAACCGGCCCGCACCATGATGGCCGCAGATGACTGTGTGGGCAGATCCACGGAGGACAGTACGAGCGAGGCGGCGTCCAACGCCGACCCAGCCGTAGTCAACCAGGACCGCTCCTCGTATGCAGACTCGAAGAACACCAGCGAAGGATGGGTGGTGTGCGTCTCCTCGATATTGATGAACCAGTCTTCGCAGTTGGTCCACAAATCATCGTGCTCCGTCAGCTGACCGATGACATACAGACGGGGAATCATGACCCCAGCACGAGGTGGGCGACCGGCCCGGATCTCCAGGTGCGCCACCATGTGTTCGCGCTGCAGGAACGCGCTGTAGAGGGTGGGGAGGTAGCTGATCATCAGAGTTGCGACAATCAGGCCAAGACCTGCCTCCAGAATGGCCAGCAGCAGCGTGGCCATGTCATCAGCGCTTCGGAAGCCGAGCGTGGCGAGCGAAGAACCGCTGAGCACCAGCGCTTCATCGAAACCCCGGGTGCCGAGCGCCCAGTACATCAGTGCAAAGCCGAGCACAATGTGCAGGCTCCACATGAACGGCAACATGATCAGAGCGACCGGCGCATACCGACCCATGATTGCATCCCGCCTCCGGTGGGCGACACGGGACACAACATCAAAGATCTTGTGAGTCATGAAGAAGTGGATGCGCGTCAAGTGGGCCCGCTCGGCCCGAGGGACAACGACAGTCAGAATCGCGGACCAGAGCGTGGCGAGCGAGATAAAGACGCCGAACACGAAGGCGACAATTTCGACGATGACCACGTCGCGACGCTATCGGCCGCGACGCTGTTGGCTGCGACGCTATTTGAAGTCTCGGCTCTTGATCCGACTTGGCAGAGTCAGCGGTTCGATCCGTTCGGCGATCACGTTCACCACTCCCCCGCTGGCTCCCGTGGCGTCGCCGTTGGGTGGCAGTGTTCGCTCCAGACGACCCCGCACAATCAGTGCTGCTGCAGAGCTGGCCACCTTCCGGTGCCGGAGCCAACAACCCTTGGAGACCACCACATTGATCAGGCCGGTTTCGTCCTCGAGGTTGATGAAGGTGGTACCCCCTGCGGTGGCAGGACGCTGGCGGTGTGTGACCACACCAGCCACCGCCACTTTGACCCCTTCGGTGATAGCCCCGTGATGCGTGAGCAGATCCTTCGCCACCACGATGCCCATGTCATTGAGACGGTTGCGGATGAAGCGGGTGGGGTGACCTTCGGCGGCCACGCCGGTGGCCCACAGGTCTGCCTGTGCCATCTCGCGATCGGACATGCCGGGAAGCTGGGGGGCGTCGATGCCGGTGACAATGCCGGGCAGTTGCGATGGGCGGGACTGCGCCATCGCCCCGGCAGTCCACAGCGCCTGGCGTCGATCGACGCCGAAGCAGTCGAACGCCCCGGCCGTGGCAAGCGCTTCCATGCCGGCCCTGTTCAGATCAGTGCGTCGACGCACATCGGCCACATCAACAAAGAGCCCGTTCGCAGCCCGTTCCGCCACAACCGCTTCGGCCTCGTCGTCTCCAATGGTGCGCACCGACGACAATCCCAGCCGCATCGAAGGTGCGTTCTCTTTTCCTTCAAGTGCATTTCCTTCAAGTGCTTTGCCTTCAAGTGCTGCCCCTTCAAGCACCGCACCAGCTCCCGACATATTGATGCACGGCGTGTCCACCCTGACCCCGTGCCGACGGGCATCCTGCACCAGCGAATGCGGACTGTAGAAACCCATGGGCTGCGCATTCAAAAGCGACGCACAGAACGCGGCTGGATAGTGATGCTTGATCCATGCGCTGGAGTACACGAGGTACGCGAAGCTGACCGAGTGGCTCTCCGGGAACCCGAAGTTGGCGAACGCCGCCAGCTTCTCCCAGATGGCATCGCCAACTTCGCCGGTGATACCCCGCTCCGCCATCCCTGCATAGAAGCGGCCTCGAAGTCGCTCCATCCGTTCAGCTGAACGTTTCGATCCCATTGCCTGACGCAGCTGATCAGCGTCAGCAGCACTGAAACCGCCAACGTCGATAGCCATCTGCATCAACTGCTCCTGGAACAGCGGGATGCCGAGCGTCTTCGCCAGCGCGTTCTTCAGCAACGGATGGAGGTAGGTGACAGGTTCCTGCCCGTTGCGTCGACGAATGTAGGGGTGGACCGACCCACCCTGGATGGGGCCGGGGCGAATCAGCGCCACCTCCACTACCAGGTCGTAAAACGTGCGCGGCCGCAACCGAGGCAGCGTTGCCATCTGCGCCCGACTCTCCACCTGGAACACGCCAATGGAATCAGCGCGGCACAACATGTCATAGACACCCTGTTCCTGTGGAATCTCCGACAAGTCGACATCCACCTTGTGATAACCGGCGATGAGGTCCACTGCCAGGTGCAGAGCAGTCAACATGCCCAGGCCGAGCAGGTCGAACTTCACCAGCCCGGTCGCCGCACAGTCGTCCTTGTCCCACTGCAGAACGCTGCGGTCCTTCATGCGCGCCCACTCCACCGGGCACACCTCGATAATGGGCCGATCACAGATCACCATGCCGCCGGAATGAATACCGATATGACGCGGCGAATTCTCAAGCTCGGCGGCCAGGGCCAGCACATCATCCGGAATGGGCGGTGACTCCCTCCGGGAGCCGTTCGAGGCCACGGAGGCCGAGTCCGGCCCTCCACCTGTAGACCCACCGCTCCGTGCAGGAGCGCCAGCGACGGAACGGCCCCCAGAGGGAGTTACCGCGCCGCTCCGTGCAGGAGCGCCAGCGACGGAACGGCCCCCAGAGGGAGTTACCGCGCCGCTCCGTGCAGGAGCGTCAGCGACGGAACGGCCCCCAGAGGGAATTCCTGCCCAGCGGTCGAGGTTTTTGGCGAAGGCGTCCTGCTGGCCGGGTGCGTATCCGAGTGAGCGGGCCATGTCGCGTACCGAGGATCGGGCCCGGTAGGTGATGACGTTGCAGACCTGTGCGGCGTGGTGGCGTCCGTAGCGTTCGTACACGTATTGGATGACTTCTTCTCGACGGCCGCTCTCGATGTCGATGTCGATGTCCGGTGGGCCGTCGCGTTCTGGCGAGAGGAACCGTTCGAACAGCAGGCCCAGGGCCACGGCGTCAGCTTTGGTGACGCCAAGAGCGAAACACACGGCGGAGTTTGCCGCAGAACCGCGCCCCTGGCAGTAGATGTCGGCGCGACGGCAGAACTCCACGATGTCCCACACCACCAGGAAGTAGCCGGGGAAGTTCAGAGTCTCGATGGTGTCGAGCTCATGATCGATTTGTTTCCAGGCACCCGACATCCGCTCTGCGTTGCGGGACCCGTATTTGGTGGTGGCGCCGGTTTCCACAATGCGACGCAGCCACGACATCTCGTCGTGCCCGGCCGGGCAGGGGAAGGGCGGCAGTTGTGGAGCCACCAGCGACAGGTCGAACGCGCACTCCCGACCCAGCTCTGCCGCCTGCTCAACAACTCCCGGGTAGCGGGCAAACCAGTGGTTCTGTTCCCGTCCGGATCGGATGTGTGCTGTGGCCCCGCCAGACAGCCAACCGTTGGCCTCATCGAGACTGGCTCGCCTGGCCACCGCTGCCAGGGCAGTGGCCAGGCGGCGTCGACTTGGCGTGTGGTAGTCCACAGCGTTTGCCGCAATGAGTCCAACGCCGGCGCTCACGGCCAGACGGGCCAGCGCATCGTTGCGAGCTGAGTCCAACGGTTGCCCGTGATCCCAGAGTTCCACCATCACGTTGGACCGCCCGAAGATCTCCACCAGAGCGTCGAGCTCTTTGCGAGCGGCGGCCGGGCCGTCTTCCTCCAACGCCCGCGGCACCGTCCCCATGGATGAGCCCGTGAGCGTCACCCAGGCATCTTTGGCCGGGCCTGCTGCCTGCTCAGCCAGGGCCGAACGGGAGTAGCGGGGGGCGCCCTTCTCGCCGTTGAGCTGGGCCAGGCTCACGGCTCGAGCCAACTGGGCGTACCCCTGCGGATTACGAGCGAGCACCACTTCACCCGACATCTCCTCCCCCACCAGCTCAGCGCCGAAGACGGTGGGCAGTCCGTGTGCCCTGGCCGCCTCCGCAAACCGGACGATGCCGTAGAAGCCATTGCGGTCAGTGACGGCCAGCGTTTCAAGGCCGAGCCGGACCGCCTCTTCCACCAGCTCCTCCGGGTCTGATGCGCCAATCCCGAAACTGAAGTTCGACCGGCAGTGCAATTCTGCATAAGGGACGGTGTCGGTTACTCCCTCTGTGATTCCCTCCGGGGGCCGTTTTGTCGCTGGCGCTCCGGCACGGAGCGACGCAGGCTGATCTGCGATGCCCTGCTCTGCGTCTCCCTCCGGGGGCCGGCCAGTGTCTCCCTCCGGGGGCCGTTTTGTCGCTGGCGCTCCGGCACGGAGCGACGCAGGCTGATCTGCGATGCCTTGCTCTGCATCTCCCTCCGGGGGCCATTCGGGGACTTCGTAGGGTTGACGCTTTCGGGACCAGGCTGGCGAGTCGCCGCCGTCGCCGGGGGCCCAGGGGTCGGCATGCCCTGATTGCTCACGCCCTGATTGCTCACGTCCTGATTGGGCGCGGCCTGCTGTTGGACGTCCCGAAAGGCGTCGTTCAAGCTCGCTCCAGGGCACTGGAGGATTTCGCCAACCCATAAGAAACGAACATACGTTCGTACTCTGACATTCTGCAAATCGAAACGGATAGAGACCGTCCGGTCAAGCGATTACTGTCGTGTGATGGCACAAAATGAGCTGGTTATCCGGGGCGGGAACGTTGTCGATGGCACTGGTGCTGTTCCTCGCACCGCCGATGTCGCCATCTCGGACGGTGTCATTACCGCGATTGGTCAGGGCCTCGAAGGCAGGCGCGTCATCGATGCCGACGGGGCAATTGTCACGCCCGGCTGGGTTGACGTGCACACCCACTATGACGGTCAGGCTGCGTGGGACGATGAGCTTGACCCGTCCTTCAGTAACGGCGTGACGTCGCTGGTGATGGGAAACTGCGGCGTCGGTTTTGCCCCCTGCCCGCCCGGTGAACAGCAGACCCTGATTGAACTCATGGAAGGCGTGGAGGACATCCCCGGCGCCGCGCTGCACGAAGGCGTGCCATGGGGAGCGTGGGAGAGCTTTCCTGAGTATCTCGACTTTCTGGGCACCCGTTCCTACTCCCTCGATATTGGCGCGCAGCTGGCCCACGGGGCTCTCCGATTCCATGTCATGCGCGACCGTGGGGTACGCAACGAAGACGCCACCGACGCCGACATCGCGACCATGCGAGCACTCACCACCGAGGCTGTTGCTGCCGGAGCGGTTGGTTTTTCAACCTCACGCACCATCTTCCACCGCTCTCTTGACGGAAGCGCCGTGCCGGGCACCTACGCCACCGCGAATGAACTTCGGGAGTTGGCCCACGGGATGGCCGACGGCGGCGGCGCTGTCTTCGAAGCCATCACGTCAGAGTCCATCGGCGACCTCGAAATGCTCGGCGGTGAACGATTCTCCCAGCAGCACGAACTGGACCTGCTTGCCGATATCTCCCGAGCGACTGGCCAGAAGATCACGTTCACCACGGTACAGAACCGCGATCGCCCAAACGACTGGCGCCAGGTTCTTGACTTCGTGTCCGAACACAACGCTTCCGGCGCAAAGCTGTATCCGCAGGTGTCCTCGCGTCCGATTGGCCTGTTGTCGAGCCTTGAGGGCTATCACGCATTCATGCGCCGGCGCAGCTACCTCGAGATTGCACACCTGCCTGTTGCACAGCGTGCGAAGGTAATGCGCAATCCAGAGCTCCGAGCCCGCATACTTGCCGATGATGACGTTGCGCCGGACAATCCCGGCTCAATGGAGGCGCTGTATGAGGCACTCCAGATGCGCATTCCCGGCATGTACCTGCTCGCTCCCGTGGTGGACTACGAGCCCACGCCAGATCAGTCCTTCCTCGAAATCGCCGCAGCCCAGGGCAAGACGCCGCTCGAAGCTGCATACGACTTCTTGTGCGAAGGCGATGGCACCAACGTTGCCACCATGCTCGGCGCCGGGTTCGTCGACCGGAACCTCGACGCGGTCCGGGAAATGTTGGTTCATTCGGAGACCATCACCGGACTGGGTGACGCCGGCGCGCACGTGAAGCTCATCTGCGATGGTTCGATGCCGAGCACGCAGCTCACCCACTGGGCCCGTGATCGCACCCGCGGCGAACAGATCCCCATCGAGTTCCTCGTCGAGAAGCAGACCCGCCGCAACGCTCGCCTCTATGGCCTGACCGACCGTGGAACACTCGAACCCGGCATGCGCGCTGATCTCAACGTCATCGACTTCGAGAACCTGCAGGTCCGCCGGCCCGAGACCCATGCGGACCTCCCAGCCGGTGGCGTGCGATTCCTCCAGCCGGTGTCCGGCTACCTCGCCACGTTCGTCAACGGTGTGCAAACGCGATCTCATGACACGGACACGGGCGAACGTCCCGGGCGCCTGATTCGCCGTCGATAGGCGAAAGCCCGACGGGGAAGAGTGCGCGAGACTGGGAGCATGACTGACACCTCCGGCCCCTCTGACTCCAGCCCGTTTCAGAATGTCCTGACCTCGGATGCGGCGCTGCGGGAGTTCTACCGCGAACCCTCAGAGGTGGTGCAGGAGAAGACCATCCCGTATCTGGATCAGACGGCGAAGGATTTCATTGCGCAGGCAACCTTCGTGATGATCGGCACGTCGAATGGCACGCAGCAGAACGTGTCCCCCAAAGGCGGGCCAGCCGGCTTCATCAAGGTCATCGACGACGGTCACCTGGCCATCCCGGACCTGAACGGCAACAACCGGCTGGACGGCCTGCGTGACATCACCGTGCACCCCCACGTGGGTCTGGTGTTCGTCATCCCGGGCATGAAAGAGACACTGCGGGTGAACGGCGACGCATGCGTGAGCGTGGACGACGACGTACTGGATCTGTTCACCGACGAGGTGCGGCGCCCAAAGTCCTCCATCGGCGTCACGGTTCGCACTGCGTTCCTTCACTGCGGCAAGGCCTTCCTGCGCGGTGGCATCTGGGCACCGGACATGTGGGTGTCCGAGAGTGACCAGCCCTCCCCCGGCGAGATGCTGATCGCCCATGCGGCCATCGACGGCATCTCCAGCGACGAACTCGACACCAGCCTTGCGGCCAGTTACGACGACGACCTTGCCGCCGACCAGCCCGAGTAGACAGACCGTCGATCTGGGCAGAACCCGCATCGCCTGACTGCATGGCCTACGCTTGATCACAGTTCACTCGGGCGCGGGCAACTCATAAGCACTTTCAACATTGCACTCGTGTACGAGTATTGGAGTTTCCGTGTCGTCGTTCGACTTCCCTCGTCTCTTTGACGACAAGCTGTCGCTGATTGAGCCGCCGCCGATCATCGCGGCACCCACCAGCGTCACTGCGTTCGTTGGTCGAACCTCCGCCGGGCCAACCGACAAGCCGGTGCTGTGCGAGAGTCTCGATCACTTCGAACAGGTCTTTGGCGGGCTCACCGCGGAGAGCGACCTTCCCCAGAGTGTGCAACTCTTCTTTCTCAACGGAGGCACCCAGGCGCTGATCTCCCGAGTCGGCATGTCCAACAACGCCCACAGCGCCATTGACCGACTCTCCCAGGCAGACGACGTGAATCTCATGTGTATCCTGCCGCCCCGACCAACCGAAAGCGTTGCACTCGCCACTTGGCTGCACGCCAGAGAATGGTGCGAAGACAACGATGCAATGCTCTTCGTTGATCCGCCGAGCATCTGGAAGAACGGGCGCGATGCCGCCGCTCTCGCTGGCGGATTCGATCAGCTGCGCAGCCCAAACGTGATGATGTACTTTCCGCGACTTGAAGCAGCTGACCCGCTCGACGGCGGGCGGCGCCGCGTGTTCCCACCGAGCGGAGCGATCGCCGGTCTCATTGCTCGCACCGACCAGAACCACGGGGTGTGGAGGTCCGCGGCCGGGTTGCACGCTGGCGTGCGGGGCGTCACCGGCCTTGAGCATGACGTTTCGAGTTCGGATTCCGTCCGCCTCAACATCAGTGCCGTCAACGCGCTACGTACCATCCCTCGCGCCGGGACCGTGGCCTGGGGCGGGCGCACAAGCGTCGGGCATCAGGCTGGTCGGGCCGAATGGAAGTACATCTCGGTCCGACGCATGGCGCTGTTCATCCGAACGTCGATTGAACGTTCGTTGCAATGGGCCCGCAATGAGACCGATCACCAGGCCATGCGTGGACTGATCATTCTGGTCATTGATGCGTTCATGGACAGTTTGTACCGCCAGGGGGCTTTCGCAGGATCCAGTCGGCGCGATGCATGGGCGGTATCGGTCTCGCCATCTGCCGCGTTGGGAACCGGGCACGAAATCCACATATCGTTCGCTCCACTTCGGCCTGCCGAGTTCGTCACAATCAAGGTGCGCATCTCGCCACCCGTCCCCCGCTGGGGTTCACTCAACCTCTGACGAAGAGCTGCTCAAAGCCCTTACGGATTAGCATCTCCAGATGGCTGAACCCGCACACCCTGAGACAGCAAGGCTGGTCGGGCGTTCCCTGCCGCGACCTGAAGATCCTTTGCTTCTGCGCGGCGCAGCGAAATTCATTGCCGACTTCGAACACCCACTTCTGGAGAATGCCGCGCATGTGGTCTTTATCCGTTCGACGATGGGACACGCTCGTTTGCTCAGCGTGAGTGTCGACGCAGCCCGCGACGCTGACGGCGTGGTGGCCGTGATCACCGCAGATGATCACGACGTGATCCCGTCCGGGTCAATTCTTCCTGCGTTCTACGGTCCGCGATTTACGTCACCCGTGCTGGCCGAGAAGAAGGTTCGCTACGTCGGCGAGCCCATCGCCGCAGTTGTTGCCGAGACCGTGGCGCAAGCGATGGACGCAGCCGAGCTTGTTGAGGTGGACTACGACCCACTCGACGCAGTGACCGACCTCGAAGATGCGCTCAGCGATCGGGTGGTGCTGTTCTCCGACGAGGATGCGGCCCGACATCGCGGCGACAACAATGATGGTCGCGCCGCTGCAAACCCGCCGACGCCGACCAACACGGTCCTGCGCCATGACGTTCCACACGACCCGTTGCGCTTCGAGGCCGCCGTGAACGTTGCCCAGCGGTTCTTCAACCCCCGCCAATCGCCGGCACCCATTGAAACGCACGGCCAGGCGTGCGCGTGGACGGCCGACGGACACCTGCACGTGTGGGCGGCCACGCAGCGTCCTCATGGATTCCGCGAGCACCTCTGCAATCTGTTCCAGATGCCCAGCGACCATGTGCATGTCACCGCTCCGCGTTTCGTGGGAGGCGGTTTCGGCGGCAAGGTCAGTCGCACTCCGGAAGAGTCAGCGTTGGCCGTGGTGGCGAAACTCGTCGGCCGGCCCGTCCGGTGGACGCAACGTCGGTCGTCGTACCTTCACTCTGCCACGCAGGGGCGCGGCGAGTTGATGGACCTGCGCCTGGCGGGCACCCGCGACGGCCGCATCCAGGCACTGCATTCGATGATGATCAAGGATGCTGGCGCGTACCCGGCAGTTGGCGCGAACCTGCCGGGTCGTTTCAATGCCCCAGGAGCGAGCGGCCCGTACGACATTGCGCACGTCGAGTTCAACGCCGTTTCGGTAGTGACCAACATGCCCCAGGTTTCAGCACTTCGCGGCGCTGGTCGGGGCGCCTACCTGGCTGCGCTTGAACGTCTGGTGGATATGTACGCGGCACAGATCGGCATGGATCCAGTGGAGGTTCGGCGCCGCAACCTCGTGCAGCCGGAACAGATGCCATTCGCTTCCTCCGGCGGCGCCACGTACGACGAGGCCGATTATCCCGCAGATCTGGCTTCGGCCCTGGAGATTGCCGGCTACAGCGACCTACGCGCCGACCAGGCGGAACGCCGCAGGAACCCGGATGGCCCGCAACTCGGCATCGGTGTGGCCACCTACCACCTCATGACGGTTGGTTCCGGCGGCGAAGAGGCCCGTGTGGTGATTCGCCCTGATGGCGGCGCCACCGTCTACACCGGCACGACGTCGCAGGGCCATGGCCACGATGCAACATGGGCCCAGATTGCCGCAGATGACCTTGGCATGCGCTTCGATCAAATAACGGTCCTTGAAGGATCGACGGCCTACACCGACACCGGTGTAGGCGCCATCGGGTCGCGCTCGCTGCAGACTGCCGGCCTCGCCATTCACAACTCGTCCCGCAATCTGGTGGATCAGGCCAGGCAGCTTGCTGCCACGCTCCTCGAAGCGTCAGTTGACGACATCACCCTTCAACCCGCAGACCACACGCCAAACAGTGTCGCGGCGTTTCACGTGGCGGGCGTTCCATCCCGAACAGTGGGATGGCATGAGCTCGCCCAGCATCTGCAACGCAGCGAGGACGAACTCACCTGTGGAGAGATCTACGACATCGGCGACAACTCTGCGTTTCCCTCGGGCACACACATCGCGGTGGTGGAGATCGATCCCCACACCGGCCAGGTTGAACTGTTGCGCTTTGTTGGGGTGGACGACGTTGGAGTTCGGGTGAACCCGATGATCGTGGAAGGGCAGTTGCACGGAGGCATCGCCCTGGGTATCGCCCAGGTGCTGGGCGAACGCATGGAGTACGACGCTGACGCGAACCCGCTTACCTCCACTTTCGTCGACTACCAGATGCTCACGGCTGACATGGTCCCGCAGTTCGAACTATCGGCCTCTGAGACCGCCACGTCCTTCAACGAATTGGGCGTCAAAGGGGTGGGCGAATCCGGCCCCGTCGGTTCCGTCGCTGCCGTCCACAACGCCGTCGTCGACGCTCTGCAGGCGTTCGGCGTGAGGCACCTGGATCTGCCCTGCACCCCTGAACGCATCTGGCAGTCCATTCAGCACTGACCCAGCGCCCCAATGGACGTGTGCCAGGCACCTGTCCGGTGGCGACTGGGCCGGGAGACTTGAGTTGGGCCGCGAAGGTTCACCTGGGTGATCCTGGTGCCGATGGGCGATCGTGAAGATGCCACGCCCCTCCGTTGCCGAGATGCACTTTGTTGTCTGGGCCTTTGTCCTGCCGTTTGTCTTCGGTGATGGACTGGTGAGCGGCGATGGCGACGTGGCGCGCCATATCCGCCTGGGCCAGATGATTCTGGATCAGGGCTCCATTCTGCGAGTGGACCAGTGGTCCTGGACGAAGGCCGGTTCGGAGTTCCTGGCGTTCGAATGGGGAACCGAGGTTGCCCTTGCGCTCGCGTACGACATCCGCGGCACGGTCGGCGTTGCGGTTCTTGCGGCGCTCGTGCTCGCCACCACATACCGACTCGTCTGTCAGTTCCTGCTCCGCCGAGGCGTCGACCCGGCGCTTGCCTACGTGACCGTCATGCTCGCGGCGCTTCTGAGCGCGGGCCACTGGATTGCCCGCCCGCACATGTTCACCTTTCTCGGTATTGCGCTGATCCTGCCCCGCCTCGAAGTTCCGAAGCCTTCGCACGTGGCGATGATGGCGCCGCTCTTTGTGGTGTGGGCGAACATGCATGGCGGGTTCGTGTTTGGTCTGGGCCTGATCGGCGCCTATCTGACGGGAGACGGGCTCGAGCTCATCAACGCCCGCTTCAAAGCGAGCGCTGATACAGGTGGAGACTGGCAGCGCCGGGCGCTTCTCCATGCCGGCATGCTCGCTGTTGCCACACCGGTGACGCTCATCAACCCGAACGGCATTGGCCTGCACAAGCATGTGCTCAGCTTCTTTGGCCTCGGCACCATTCTGGAAGTGACCGACGAGTTCCGCTCACCGAGCCTGCTGAGCGTTACCGGCATACTCCTCGCCCTCAGCGTGTTCGCCATTGTCCGCACGTTCCTCGCCGCACGCCGAGCCCAGAACGGTGGACCATGGCGACCGCAATGGCAGCGCACCGTTCTGATCATCTCGGTGCTGGCGATGGCCATCGATGCCAAACGCAACATGGCACTGTTCGGCTTGGTGGCTCTGCCGATGGCGGCGCTGCACATCGACCCCTGGTGGCGAGACCTGAAGGACAAGGGCGGATTCAAGGCCTCCTTCGCCCGGGATCACGAACGAGGTCGGGCCGGTCCGTGGACCGTTGCCATCCTCGGCCTCCTGGCCGTGGTGACGCTCATCGGCGGAGCGAAGATCATTCCCACCAACTTCAACGAGATTGCGTTCCCGGTTGACGCCGTTGACGCCGCGCGCGATGCCGAACTCGAAGGTCGCATGTTCAACAGCCTCACGTGGGGCGGATACATGCTGCTTGCCTGGCCAGAGCAGGAAGTGTTCATCGACGGCGGCACCGACCACTACGGCGATGCGCTGGTGGATGAGGTCATCCGCATCGGCACGCTGCAGCCGGGCTGGCAGCAGACGCTCGACGATCAGGAGATCGACATGGTGATGCTTCCACCAGTCGTGCAGATGGTGCATGAGCTTGCCGCCACCCCCGAATGGGATGTGTGGTTCTGCGACGAGACTGCTGCCCTGGTCACCAGGACGGGCGCAGATACGCCCGTCCCGGTCCAGAGTCGTTCGGAACAGCCATCCATCTGCCCGCAGGCCGAGTAGGCCCGGCGAAGAGGATCACGCTCGTCCGGAAAGGACGAGCGTGATGCTGCTCTGGCCGGAGGGGCAGGCGTCAGATCACCCTGGCTGGGTCAGCGTTCACTCCAGAGCGTTCATTCCAGAGCGTTCACTCCAGATCGTTCACTGCGCCGGCTCAGGCTGAGGCACCTTCGGTGGCTCCACGATCGTTGCGGTTGCCGCGATCGCCTTTGATCCGGTCGATGCGCTCGCTCACACGGTCTTCGAGGCCGTCGAGGCGATCCTGGGCGTCAGCAGCGTCAACGTCGCCGGCGGCAACCCTGTCGTTGATCTTCTCAGTCTTCGCTGCGACGATTGCATCGACGAGGGCTTCACGGTCAACACCGTTGGCTTCGGCGATCTCGGCCAGAGTGGATCCGGACTGGCGAGCTTCGCGCAGTTCATCGGTTTCGAGACCAAGCAGGTCGGCAATTGCTGCGCCACGATCTCCACGATCTCCACGGTGACCTCGGCGACCGCTGCGGCGATCTTCGTTTTCGCTCTGATCGCTGCCTGGAACTTCCTGCAGCAGCAGGTCGACCTGCTGGGTTTCGGCCGGGGTGGCATCCTGGGCGCTGGCGGCAGCCGGCACGAGAGCGACAGCACCGGCGAAGCTTGCGGCACCCATGGCTGCGACTGCCAGCTTGGTGCGCAGCGAGCGCTTACGGCTGATGTTGGGTTCGAGGGGGTTGGTCATGGGGTTCTCCTTGGTTGAGTGTGCGTTCTGCACAACAACCACTCTGGAGACCTCGCCTGAAGAGATCCCTATGCCTCCCTGAAGGCTCAGTAACTTGACCCTGAAAAACCAGTAAGAAGAAGTCGCAGGGACGTGCCCCGTCAGGCTTCGGAGCCGCTGTGGCCGCGGAATTGTGCCATAAACAACTGGTGGTAGAAGCCCCCGGCGGCAACCAGTTCGTCGTGAGTTCCACGTTCGGTGATGCGGCCATCCTGCAACACCAGTATCTGATCGGCGTCACGCACGGTTGAGAGACGATGCGCAATGACGAAGCTCGTACGGCCCTGCATGAGGGTCAGGAGGGCCGCCTGGATCGCCCGCTCTGTGCGAGTGTCAACCGAACTGGTGGCCTCGTCGAGCACCAGCAGTTTCGGATTGGCGAGCGCAGCGCGGGCGATGGCGATGAGCTGTCGCTGACCGAGCGACAAGTTGGTCCCACCTTCGGACACCACCTCTTCGTAGCCCTGCGGGAGGGCCCGGATGAAGTGATCGGCGTTGGCCAGGCGGGCCGCAGCTTCCACTTCTTCGTCGGTCGCATCCAGACGTCCGAACCGGATGTTCTCCCGGACAGTCGCGGTGAACAGATAAGTCCGTTGCAACACGATGCCCAGTTGGTCACGCAGCGAATCCTTCTGGACGGAACCGATGTCGTGTCCGTCGATGGTGACCGAACCGTCATCGATGTCGTAGAAGCGGTTCAGCACGTTGATGATGGTGGATTTACCGGCGCCGGTTGGACCAACCAGGCCGATCATCTGGCCGGGCTCGGCCACGAAGCTCACGTCCTGCAAAACCGGTTCGCCGTCCACGTAGGAGAAGTCCACATGGTCGAACACCACGCGGCCCTGGTCGAGCTGCAACGGAGGCGCGTTATCCACGTCAGGCAGATCTGGCTCTTCGTCAATGAGGTCAAAGACGCGACTGCCGCCTGCGAGCGCCGAGAAGATCGACGTCACCGTGTTCGCGATGCGACCGAGCGGCTGACCGAGCCGACTCGCGTACGTGACAAATGTGGCGATCAACCCAACCGTGACTCCGTGGCCGTCACCGTCCACCGCCAGCCATGCGCCCACCCCCACCACAGCCACGCTGCTCAGGTTCCCCAAGCCGAACATGATTGGCATCATGATCACGGTCAGCGTCTGGGCAAAGATGCCTTTGGCCCGGGTTGCCTCGTTCGCTTCGCCAAACTCGGCGCGGGCCGCATCCTGGCGATCCAGGGCGATGACCACCCGCTGACCACCCAGACGCTCCTGTGCAACCGAGTTCAGCGTGCCGATACTGCGCTGATACGAACCGAACGCGGGCCGCGATGACCTGCCTATCCGAGCGACGAGAAAGAGCACAAGCGGCACCGGAATAAGTGCTGCCAGGGTCATCCGCCAGTCGAGCACGGTCATGACAATGAGCAGACTGACGATCTGCACGCTCGACACAACGATGCTCAGCAGGTTCTGGCTGAGGAGCTGATCGATGGCATCCACATCGTTCGTCACGCGACTCATGAGATCGCCGGTGCGGTTGCGGTCAAAGAAGCGCATGGACAGTTGTTGCATGCGGCCGAAGACGTCCTGGCGCAAGCGAGCCATGACGCGTTGAGCCACCGCAGCGATGATGCGCCCGTAGATCACACCGCTGATCCAGGCGCCGAGGTACGCAGCCACCAGATACAACACGATGCGCCGCAGGCCGTCGCGGTCGCGGGTGGCAATGAAATCGTCGATGGCCACGCCCTGGAGCCAGGGTCCAACCAGCGTGAGCAGTGCCGCAACGAGCACCAGCACTCCGGACAAGACCAGCCGAGCGCGGTACGGCCGCAGGTAACCCAGAAGACGCTTGAATGTGACCCCTGAGGATTCTTCGCGCTGGATGCCTTCGCCAATGGAGTGGTGCTGACGGGTGCGCCTGACAGCAGTCATGCCAGTGCCTCAGTCATGCCAGTGCCTCAGTCATGCCAGCGCCTCGCCAAGTTGAGACCGGAAGATCTCCTGGTACACGTCGCTGGATTCGAGTAGCTCGGCATGGGTTCCGTGCGCGCAGACGCTTCCCTCTTCGAGCACCACGATCACGTCGGCACCCAACGCCGTGCTGATGCGCTGAGCGACGAGCACCACGGTCTGGTTTTCGTAGGCAGCAAGCGCCGTTTGAATGTGTGCTTCTGTTTCGAGGTCAACCGCGCTCGTGGAGTCGTCGAGAACGAGGATGGCCGGATCAACCAGCAGGGTGCGGGCGATGGCCAGTCGCTGCCGCTGACCGCCGGACAGGTTGGCGCCGCCCTGCTCCACTGTCGATTCGTAGCCGTCGGGCATGGTGGAAATGAACTGGTGCGCCTGCGCTGCCTCGGCAGCTGCAAGGACTTCTTCATCGCTGGCACCCGGACGCCCGTACCGAAGGTTTTCCATGACAGTCCCGCTGAACAGCTGCGGTTCCTGCAGAGCAATTCCAACCTGCTGACGGAGCGAACTTTTGGATAGCTCTCGCACATCCACGCCGCCAACGAGCACCCGTCCTGCGGTGGCGTCATAGAACCGAGGGATGAGATGGACGAGTGTGGATTTGCCCGAACCGGTTGCACCCAGAATGGCAACCGTCTGGCCCTGTGGGATGTGAAGGTTGATACCGCTCAGCGCTTTGCCGAGCGTCGAAGTGACGTCGGAGGCTTTGTACCGGAAGCTCACATTGTCAAAGCGGATGTCGCCGGGTTGGGCCTGAGCGGCGAGGTCGATGCCCGTCGCAGACTCGGGCACGTCGGCCGGTTCGGCAAGGATCTCGTTGATGCGCTCCATGGACGCTCCAGCAGCGGAGAGCATCGGTTGGATGAACGCGAACATCATCATCGGCATGGCGACCATCGCCATGTAGCTGATGAAGGCCACCAGGTTGCCCTCGCTGAGCGTGCCGTCGATGACGTTGCCTCCTCCAAGCCAGATGACAGCGGCAACGCCAAGGGCGGAGACCGCAATGAGTGTTGGCATGAGGGCGGCCACAAGCTGGTTGACGACGATGCTCTGGTCGGCAAAATCGTCGGCCACGTCGTCGAAACGTTTTGTTTCGTACTCCTGGCGGACGAAGGCCTTGATGACCTCGGTGCCCTGGATGTTTTCCTGCAGCACGGTGTTGAGCCTGTCCATGCGACGCTGCACGGCGTCATAGAGGAGCGCTGATCGAACCAGCACGTACCAGACGATCACGCCAATGACCGGCACCATGAACAGCACCACGACGGCAAGGGATGCGTCGATAGCCACGATTGCGAGCAGCGCGCCAATGAACATGAGCGGCGTCTGCGCAATGAAGGAAAGACCCATGGTCAGGATGCCGGTGACCTTCGTGATGTCGCTGGTCAGTCGGGTCAGGACCTCGCCGGAACTCAGGTGATCCAGGTTGCCGAAGGAGAACCCCTGCGCATGCGAGTACACATCCCGGCGCAGATCGGTCACGCTGTTGAACGCGAGTCGCACCGCCATGGCTGCAGTCAGGGCTGAAACAAGCATGCCAGCAACAATCAAACCGATCATGATCAACACGGTGGACCGCACAAGTCCGCCATCATCAAGGGCGATGCCCTTGTCGATCACCCGGGATGTCTGCAACGGAATGAGAAGGTTGATCAGCACCGAGACCGTGGTCCCGAAGAGCGCTGCCACCGCGTAGCGCCAATATGGCCGCACCCAGGGCCACACATGTCTGATGGCTTTCATTGACTCCGAGGCTAACGCCGCTGCTCCGAGGCCAAACTCGCGATGAACGCGTGCCCGCGGTGGGTACTGAGACCGCGTCCGCTTCACTATGGGCATGCTCCCTCGGCTCCCCCGCCGTTTCCCCATGCACCTGTTCCGCATACGCCCCTTCCCCATGCACCCTGTCGTGCAAGCCATCGCTGTGCTGGTCTTTGGCGCGTTTGTGCTCGGCGCCTGTTCAACCAGTGAAGTGCCGAAAGCCGTCCAGCTTCTTCCGGTAACCGAGACCACGGCGGTCCCCACAGCCGCCCCGCAAACCACAGCCACCCCGCAAACCACAGCCACCCGAGCTTCGGCGACGCCAGCACCGACGGCCACTCCAGCGCCAGCTGCGACGCCCCTGTCGACGGTCACACCAACTGCGACGCCTCAGCCAACCGTCACAGCCAGTCCCGAGCCGGTCGTCTGGGTGTGGGGCGACGCGCTTCCCACGCCAACAGCGACACCGCCCGCACCAACTGCGACCGCGGAGCCAGAGAACGCAACGGCGCAGCCGAAGGACGCAGCGGAGGTGCCCGGCGACGAGCAGCACGACGGCGAGAGCCACCTCACCCCGGTACTCGTTGAGATCAGACCTGCTCAGGTGCTACCCGAAAGTCCGACCGAGCGCATCGTCGTCATGCCCGAACAGATCACCCTGACCCCCGACCAAATCCCAGCTCTCGCTACTGATGCCCGCGGCGTGCTCCTTACCCGCACGGGCTTCACCGTGCCGATTCTGAGCGGTGGCGAAGGCGCGTGGAACGTCCTCACCCCATGCGCAAACGAGGCCCAGGTTGGGACCGCTGAGCGGCGCAGCGCAGCCGCGCACGTGGTCCTTGATCCGGGCCACGGCGGCCCCGAGACAGGCGCCGTCGGGCCAGCCGGAACCGTGGAGGGTGACCTCAACATGGACATCGCCCGCCGCCTTGCAACCAGACTTCGAGCGCAGGGTCTGACCGTCGAACTCACCCGTGAAGCGAGTTACCGCTCGACACTGCACACCAGGGCCGAGGTGGCCGAAGCGCTGAAACCCGTGGTGTTCCTGTCCATCCACCACAACGGCGGCCAGCCGGATCCCATTGGTGAACCGGGAACCGAGGTGTACTTTCAGGTGGACAAACCAGAGGCAGAACGCTTCGGTGCCCTGCTCTATGAGGAACTGCTCAACGCGTTCGCACAGTTCGAGGACGTGGAATGGACCGGCACGGTCGCCCACGGCGCGCAATGGCGCCTGAACGAGCGTGGCCAGGACATCTACGGCATTCTGCGGCGCGCACCCAACGTGGTTTCCGCTCTCAGTGAGGCAGCGTTCCTCTCAACAGCAGCAGAGGAACAGGCGCTGCTCGATCCCGCGGTACGAGAGCTTGAGGCAGCGGCGCTTGAACGAGCCATCCTTCGGTACATGGTGACGTCAGATCCCGGCAGCGGGGTCATCGAAGGCTCTGTCTTTCCTCCGGGCAGCCTCTCGAATACCGGCGGCTCTCAGCTCTGCGTGGACCCTGCGTTCGAGTAGCACTGCGTTCGAGGAGCACTGCAGTTGAGTAGCACCGCAGTTGAGTAGCACTGCAGTTCGGTGGGCAGGCATCAACCGCTGCCGAGAAGTTCGGAGAGGAGATCCGTGAAGTTCTCATCGGCGAGGAGCTCCTGCACGGCTTCGCTGCCAAGTAGATCCTGCATCGTCTCGCTCCCGAGAAGATCCTGAGCCTCGTCGCTGCCGAACAGATCACCCAGGCTGTCTTCGCCCAGCAGATCACCCAGGCCGTCTTCGCCCAACAGATCACCGAGGTCGCCGCCACCGAGCAGGTCTTCCAGTCCGCCCTCGCCGAGGAGGTCGACTATGTCACCGCCACCGAACGCTCCGAGACCGCTTCCTTCAGGAACCTCAATGTCCTCGTCGCCTCGCGCCTCACGGAACCAACGATCCCACAGCGCGCCGACCTGGACACCTGCTTCTTCGCCAGCGACGTCAGCTGCCGCGTCCATGAGATGTTGGCGAAGGGCTTCGGTGCTGACCAGAGAGAAGGGGTTCTCGGCAATGAAGTTGGCGAGCGCCGCATTCAGCTCATCCCAGCCAATCAGGTCAGCCGCTTCGAAGTAGAAGCCGGGCGCTTTGCCATACACCACTGCGCCGTACTGGATGGAAGAGTCGAATGCGTCAGACGGTTGCTCAGCCGCTGTGTCTGCCACGCCCATCAGGCTGCGCGCCTGTGCGTAGGAGCCATAGGTCTGCGATTCGCAGATGTCCCGCCACGTGTTCGGGTGTATGTCCTGCATTGCCACACATGCTGCGTACTGAGCAAGTGGTTCATCCACCGCCGGGCTCTGAATGGAATCGTTGCCCACAACAGCGTGCCACCACTCGTGGCCAAGCTCGTGCGCCACCGTCCACTCGAGAACGGTGTCGAGTGAGTCCATACCCGGGATGTTTGCCACCAGGTCTTCGAACCGCGGATCGTCGAGCATGCCTTCCATGCCGGCCAGACCTTCCATTTGCGGGAGCCCACCAGCGAATATGCCGCGCTCGATCCAGACCATGCCGGGCCACTCCATGCCGCCCACCCCGGAACCAAGCGGAGCTGACACCACATCAATCTCCTGCCACGGGTACGGACCGAAGGCGTTCGCCAGAGACTGTTGCGATGTGACGGCGAAGTCCAGGACCGCGGCGTTTTTGTCGGCGCTGTCGACCGGGCCCCAGACGCGAACGTCAACACCTTCAACAACCTCTTTGGTCATAACCAATTGATCGCTGACGAGGATTGCAAGATCCCTGAGGCCGAGGCCGCCTTCCTCGTGGGTGATCCAACCAGTCTTCTCGGCGGCTTGCCTGCCAACGCGGGAGCCGCCGGTGATGACGGCGTAGTTATCCGGCACGCTGACCCGGGCGCAGATACCCGCGTTCGGGAATGCGCCAATGTCACCGAATCCGCCGGGGCTTGCGTCGGCTCGCGATACTGGTGGAAGCCAGATCGGGAACCAGTGTCCAAGCTGGGCTCCACCCTCGGTGCGACCAAGCAGTCCAACCTTGTCCGGCGACAGGCTTTGCCCACTCAGCCCGTCCAGAAAGCTCTCGGTCGCAGCTGTTTCCTGAAGGGTGTAGGTGAACGCCAACTCCACAGTGGTGGACGATTCACCATCCGCATTCGGGACGGTCAGAAGCGCGGTATCGAGGTTCGCATCCACCGGTGAACCGTTCACGCGAACGTTGATGATGTCGAGGTCGGAGTTGAAGGCCTCCATGCCCGCGAACACGCGGAACTGCATGCTCTCGGGTGCGTTGGGGATCACGGCGGTCATGGCCCCGTTCAGTTCACCCGATGCCGGGTCGATGCTCACGTCAAGGTCATAGACCGGATACGCCTCAGCCCCCGCTGCAGCGAAGAGCTTGCGACCGTCGTCGTTGAGCGCCACTGTGCCATTCGGATGAAGACCGCCACAGCTGTCCGCGCTGATCCGCTGATCCGTCGCAGTGGTCTCTGCCTGCTTTCCGGCCGCTTCGGTGTCGACGCCCCCGGCGGCCGCGTCATCAATTGCCGCGTCATCAATTGCAGCGTCGTCAATTGCAGGGTCACTACTGCTGGAGCAGGCCGCGGCGAACAGGACAACGATCAGAAGACTCAGCGCGACAAGGGCGCTGGGGTTGCGGCGTGGGACACGGTGCTGCATGTCACCAGTTTGCCAACTGGCCCTGCCCCACCGACGTCGCTTCGATGCGGCTGATCGGTCTGGATCAGGCGGTGTACGCCCCATCGATGGTGAATTCGTGGCCATTGCAGTATTCGGAGTCATCACTGGCGAGATAACGCACAAGCCGCCCCACTTCTTCCGCTTCAGCAAAACGACCCATGGGAATCTGCTGCTTCATCTGGTCGGCGGCGCCGGCAAATTCCTGCAACATCGCAGTGTCAATGAGCCCGGGGTGCACCGAGTTGACCCGCACGCCGTGCGGTGCGAGATCCTGGGCTGCGCTCTTGGTCATGCCGCGAACTGCCCACTTGGTGGCCGAGTAGGCGAACGCAACATGGGCGCCGCGCAAACCCGCAATTGACGAGATGTTGACGATGCTGCCGCTCCCCTGTCCCTTCATGACCGGAGCGACGGCTCGCAATCCGTAGAAGACGCCTGTCTGGTTGATGGCGATCATCTTGTCCCAGTCTTCGTCGGTGGTCGCCTCAAGCGGTTTCACGACGAAAATGCCTGCGTTGTTGACGAGCACATCGATGCGACCGTGCTGCTGCATCACGTCGGCGACCACGGCGTCCCAACCCGCGCCGTCTGTCACATCATGGTGCATGTAGGTGACCTCGTCACCCAGCCGTTCAGCCGTTGCTTTGCCTTCATCATCAAGAACATCGGTGATGATCACCGTGGCTCCTGCCTCCACGAAGAGCTCAGCCTCCGCCGCGCCCTGCCCGCGCGCACCGCCGGTGATCAACGCAATTTTCCCGTCAAGTCTGTTCATGTTCCGAGAACTTAGCTTCTTCGGCCGATTCGACCGGGTGGAGTCTGACGCCCTGCACAAAACACACCCAACGACCCTGCGGCAGGGTCCGTAGGATTCACGTGTGACTGCATCTCCCCACTCATCTCCGAACGGCCCGCTGACGTTGCTCTTCCTGCATGCGCACCCAGATGACGAGTCGATTCTGAGCGGCGCTTCCATTGCCAAAGCCACCAGCCTCGGGCACAAAGTGATCGTTGCATTCGCCACCCCCGGTGATGCCGGGGAAACCAAACAGGATCTCGGCGGCATCACGCTGGGCGAACGACGCGAACAGGAAGCCCAGGCGGCGTGTCTTGCTTTGAAGGTTTCAGAGGCAATCTTCCTGGGCTACGACGACTCCGGTATGGCCGACACCGAGACCACTGCCAACCCGTCGGCCTTCTGCAACACGGACCTTGACGGCTTCGCCATGCGACTGAGTGCCGTGCTCGACGGGCAGAACATCGACGTCGTCATCGGCTACGACAGCAACGGCACCTACGGCCACCCGGATCACATCAAGATTCATGAAGCCGCCCATCGAGTTGCGCCCATCCTCGGCGCGGACTGGGTGCTTGAGGTGACCTACAACCGGGACTACCTGGCCAGCCTTGAAGAGAGCCCCTACGGCGACACGATCGACGAGAACTTTGCAACCGCAGCGGCTGACGTCACCCACTTCGTTGAGGGACCGGAATGGTTCGAAGCCAAGGTCGAAGCACTCAAACATCACACCAGCCAGACTCCCGACGACTGGGACCCCGACGACAAACAACAGACCATTGGCTTCGCAAAGGCGTTCGGCACCGAGTGGTTCAGCGCCTTTCCCATCACGGAGACGGCCAACCCGGCCGATCTTGCCGGATGGCTTGAGCCCAAAGACCGGTGGTCCGGCGCACCTCCTGTACCTGACTGACACTGACCCCAACCGACACTGGTCCCAAGGCAAGACCCTGCACGCGTTCGCACCGCTCAGCTGATCGTGGCGGCGTGATGATCGCCAGGCCCAACGTCACATAGAGTCGGACCCATGGGCATCTACCGGGACCAACTGCTCCCCCGCGTCATTGACAAGGCACTGAACAACGAAGGCGTCGAGCGGTGGCGCACCCAATGCGTTGCCGGTCTTACGGGCGTGGTTGTCGAACCCGGGTTCGGTTCCGGGCTCAACGTTGCGCTGTACCCGCCAGAGGTCACGAAGGTGTTCGCCATCGACCCGGCCGAGGTTGGCGAAAAACTGGCAGCGGATCGACTGGCCAAGAGCGAGGTCACCGTGGACTTTGTTGGACTTGACGGGCAGGATCTCCCGCTTGAATACAACTCCTGCGACAGCGCTCTCCTCACGTTCACCCTCTGCACCATCCCAGATGCGAACACGGCGTTGGCCGAGCTTCGTCGCGTGGTCAAACCGGGTGGCCGCCTCCACTTTCTGGAACACGGACTGTCCCGGGACGCATCGATTGCAACCTGGCAGAAACGGATTGAACCAATGCAGAAGCTGGTGTTCGACGGCTGCCACCTCACTCGCCCCATCCCAGACCTCATCACCGACGCCGGCTTCGAGATGGACTGGGTGGAGCAGCGCTACGCCGACGGCCCCAAACCCTGGTCCTGGTTCTCCGTCGGCCAGGCCATCAACCCCGCCTAACGGCCGGTTGAAGGGTGCTGGGGTTCGTGTGCAAGCATGGGCCATGAGCACCACAGCGTCGGAACAGGAAACGTCGTCCCTGACGGGGATCATGTCCGAACATGAGCAACTCATGTGGGACATGGAGAAGGATCCGTGGCTCAACCCAAACGGAACCGGCCTTGTACTCCTCGACAAACCCGTCGACATGGAGCACTTCACCGCACGCATCCGCCACGCCGTGGCTCAGGAACCCGCCCTCACGCAGCGCGTGAAAGAAGCGTCCACACCGCTTGGCCGACACAGCTGGGCGCCTGACGCCGACTTTGATCTGGACAGTCATCTGCATCACCGCACCCTGGAAGCGCCAGGATCAGAGCGTCAACTGTTGGACCTCGCAACGCAGCTGTACAACGAGCCGCTCGACCGGAACCATGCACTGTGGCGTTTTGTGGTGATCGATGGCCTGGAATCTGGTCAGGGGGCTCTGTGGCTGTATACCCACCATGCCCTGACCGATGGCATCGGCCAGGTGGAGATGTCGTCGCACTACTACGCACTCTCCCCTGACGAACCAATGATGGAGCCGGTGGATCTTGAAGCCGTGATAGCGGCGCGAGTGCAAGCCCATGGCTCCACCGGATCAGGGCCGGTGCTCCTGCGCGAAGCAAGGCGGGCGGCAGGCGAGATCCTCGAAGACGCACGCGAGGTCGCCGCCGAGGTGATGATGTGGGGCGCTGACCCCAGACGCATCTCGGACCGTCTGCGCGACCTTCAGTCGGCACTGCAGAGCACAGCCAACCAGCTGACGGGTTCAGACGGACGTCCAGCCCGTGGGTCTGAATTGTGGAAACACCGGTCCGCGCAACGTCACCTTGAGTACGCGTCCGTCGACCTCGCCTCGCTCAAGGCGTCGACCAAGTCCCACGGCGGGTCCATCAACGATGGTTTTGTGGCCGTCATGCTCGAAGCAACAGCGAAGTACCACGAACTCAACGACGCGTCTCTTGACCAGGTCCGCGCTTCGTTTGTCCTCAGCACGCGCAAGGCGGACACGGGTCTCAGTAACGACTTCACGCCCGTCGTTGTCGCATTCTCCGGCGGCTCGCTGCCATGGGGTGAGCGCATAGGCGAAGTCACCTCGCGCATTCGGGTGGCGCGTGAAGACGCAATTGCCACTGGCGGCGTCAGCGCCATGGCCGGTGCGGCCAGCTCCATGCCCGGGTCAGTCATAACCAGGTTGGCTCGCGCCCACTCGGCCAGCATCGACTTTGCGACGTCGAACATACGCGGTGTGCCGTTTCCCCTGTACGTGTCAGACAGTCGGGTTAAACGAGTCATCACCCAGGGACCGCTCGCTGGCACGCCGTGCAACGCCACAGCGATGTCGACAGATGGCTCATTCGATGTTGGCCTGTTCACTGACCCTGCTGCCATCACCGATCCCGCACTGTTTCGCGAGTGCGTGCAACGGGCCTTTGATTCGCTGGTTGCGGCGGGCTGACTATCGCGATGCGAGAGGCTGTGGCTCGGGTACAACCCAGTCGTTCGGCATGGCGTTGAAATCGAAGAACGGAGCCTCGTCACCAGCCGCCACCGCGTCCTCAATCTGGTCATAGAAACCCTTGCCGGTCTCTTCGGCGAAGGTGATCGCCACGTCGTTGTCGGCGTCAAGATCGGGCCGCTGGACGTACTCAGGGAACGAGGCGGTGGCTGCGTTACCTTCCTCGTAACCTCGGGCGAACATCTGCTTGAGAATTCCGAATCCGTCGTGCCGAACCAGTGTTTCACCGCGGGGCGTTCCGCCCATGGATTTGAGTCGACTGGTAAACGCCTCGAGATCGTGCGTGTCGTAGGCAATGTGTTGACAGGAGTGATCGCCGTGGACGTCGACGAACTTCGTCACCTGGGACTTCTGACTCCGATCAATTCCCTCGATGAGTGCAATGCCGAACTCGCCGTAGTCGATGCACCAGATTTTCATGCTCGACTCTTCATCGTCCGGGCGCACGTCGTCAATGCGGTTGATGAGTCGACCTCCCTCCACTTCGATGTGGAACCAGGCCCATCGCTCGATCATCCCTTGAGCGCAGGCGTACGTGACATGGTCAATCTTCTTGAGGTGCGTCATAGAGCCAGTAGAGCAATTGGCGCAGTCTCTTGCAACGGTGTTGAGCGATATGCTGCAAATACCTGTCTACTATCTGCCGTACGCGTTATTTGCAGGAAGAAGGGGCGGATTCGTTGAGCAATCTGCGTGCCGAACTGACCGATACTGATCGCAGCCTGGTCGCTGCCCTGGTGCGCGATCCACGCGCCGGAGTCACCGCGTTGGCGAGAATCACCGGTCTGGCTCGCAATACAGTCGCTGCGCGTTTGCAGCGGATGGAAGACGCCGGCGTGATCACTGGCTACGGCCCGGAGATCAACCCTCGTCGGGCTGGCTTTGACGTACTTGCGTTCAGCACCATCACCATTGCTCAGGGTGCCCATAACAAGACCATCGCTGCACTCGTGGAAATCCCCGAGATCGTCGAGATTCACACAACCACCGGCGCAGGTGATCTGCTCGTGAAGGTCCTGGCCCGAACCAACGATGATCTTCACGACATCCTGCAGCGTCTCACCGCTCTTGCTTCAGTGGTGCGATGCGATACACAGCTCGCGCTCCACACCACCCCCACCGGCTCGGTCGCGAGCCTCGTCGCGGCAGGCTGACCAGCATCAGAGCCGGAGGCTGATGTCTGGTCCCGGTGAGCGTGCCAGTATGGGACATGCTTTCCGTACACATCATGTATCCAAAGACCGACGACTCAACCTTCGACATGGACTACTACACGTCCACGCATATGCCAATGCTCGCCGCCGCGCTGGGTGATGCCTGCGTCAGCTGGGGGGCCAGCACCTCGATGGGCAAGGACTACGAGGCCGTTGGTTGGGCAATCGTCGAAAGCAAAGAGGCTTTCGATGCCGCCATGGCTGAGCAGGGCGCGGCAATCATGGGCGACGTGCCGAACTACACCAACGTTGCTCCGGCCATGGTGCTGGGCACGGTCGCCCACAGGTGAGTCAGACGCCGCTGGGCCCGACCTGCACCTCAACCTCGAACTCGAGGAGTGTCGCGCCCATGCTCACGGGTGGCGGCGCTGCTTCACCTTCGGGCTGGGCGTGCGCGTTGCGAGCTCCGTCGCCGTCGCGCCAGCCGTCATAGGACGCCTGATCCGCCCACCGGGTGTACACGAACCAGCGTGATTCCGTCTCCGCCGTGGGACGGAGGAGTTCGAACCCTTCGAAGCCTGCGACATCAGCAAGGCTGGACATACGAGCGGTGAACCGCTTGACGATCTCATCGCCGGCCTGCGGCGGAATGTTCAGGGCATTGATCTTCACAACAGTCATACCCCCTGTCTATCTGCGCTGCGGTCTTGTCGCAGCGCGTGAACAGGTAGCTGGGCACCATCGGGTGTTTACGGACGGAGTTCATTTGTGAACTTCTGCCCAGACAGCTGGTCCCGTCTCCACACAGTGCCTACTGTGGCGCCACATTAATCTGGAGGGGGAGGCGATCAATGTCGGCAGCACCGCTGTCCGCACTGTTCGACGAGTACGAGGTTGCTCAGGCGTGGAGTGCAGCCCCCACGAGTACCAACACGCGAAGTGGATTGGCGAAGTACGCGACACGTTCCTTGACACGCCGGCACCAGACCCGGCCAACTCGAACCTTGCCCAGATCGACGGCTACTGGATGGTGCGGCAGCCCGGACACCGGGTGCGGTAGCCCCGGACACCGGGTGCGGTAGCCCTCGACTGACGGTCACGATGTGGCCGATACGGTCTTCAGGGTGATGACGAGTGAGCTGAGCGCTTTCGGGCCCGACTTCCCTTTCGACTTCGAAGCATGGGTTCAGCACCCAGACGGCATTGGCGTTGTGCCGGCCGAGCACCATGGCCGCGAAGTTGCGATTGTCGGCGCAGGTATTGCGGGAATCGTGGCTGCGTATGAGCTCATGCGCTTCGGCCTGCGGCCCGTCATCTTTGAGGTTGACCGCATCGGCGGGCGGCTGCGTTCTGAGCCGTTCAGCGCTGCGCCACACATCGTCGCCGAGCTTGGCGGTATGCGATTCCCGCGAAGCGCCACCGCGCTGTGGCACTACATCGACGCCATGGGACTCGATGGCGCTCCCTTCCCCAACCCGCTCACCGAGTTCGCTCCCACGACTGTCGTGGACCTTGAGGGCACCACCCACTTCGCCAACAGTCTGAACGATCTGCCCCACGAATTTCATGAAGTGGCACACGCGTGGTCGCAGGCCCTGGAAGAGTGCGCTCAACTCAGCGAAGTGCAGGACGCCATGCGCCGCAAGGATGCTGCCGCCGTCAAGGAGATCTGGAATCGACTGGTGGTCGAATGGGACGATCGCACCTTCTACGATTTTCTCGCAACGTCTCCCGCGTTCTCGAAGTTGAGCTACCGCCACCGGGAGATCTTCGGCCAGGTCGGCTTCGGCACCGGTGGTTGGGACTCGGACTTTCCGAACTCAATGCTGGAGATCCTTCGCGTTGTAATGTCCGGCTTCGAGGATGAGCAGTTCTTCATTCCGGGCGGCGCCGAGCAGATCCCTCGGCGGCTTTGGACAGACGCGCCGGACTCGATGGTGCACTGGCCAGCCGGAACATCGCTGCAATCGCTGCACATGGGAGCGCCGAATCCCGGCGTGAAGGCCCTGAGTCGTAACGACGACGGCAGCATCGATGTGGAAGATCGATGGGGCACGAAACGCCCTTTCGATGCGGTGCTCGTTACCACGCAGAGCTGGCTCCTCACCACCAGCATCGACGTTGAGGAAAGCCTGTTCAGTCAGAAGGTGTGGATGGCGCTTGATCGCACGAAGTACATGCAGTCGTCGAAGACGTTTGTGATGGTCGACCGGCCGTTCTGGAAAGACATCGACCCGGTCACCGGGCAGCCAATGATGAGCATGACGCTCACCGATCGCAACACCCGCGGGACGTACCTCATTGACAATGGTGACGACCAACCCGGTGTCATTCTGCTGTCCTACGCGTGGCAGGCAGATGCCATGAAGGTGCTTGCAAAGACTGCGGATGAACGGGCGGCGCTCGCCATCGACACGCTGGAACAGATCTATCCGAACACGGATCTGCGCAGCCACATCATCGGTGAGCCCATCACCGTCAGTTGGGAAGCGGACCCGAACTTCCTGGGCGCGTTCAAGGGCGCTCTGCCGGGCCACTACCGCTACAACCGACGCATGCACAGCCACTTCATGCAGGCCGACTTCCCTGCAGCCGAGCGGGGTATCTTCCTGGCGGGCGATGATGTGTCGTGGACGCCGGGTTGGGCGGAAGGAGCGGTGCACACGTCTCTCTCGGCGGTGTGGGGCATCCTCAACCATTTCGGCGGCGCAACGCACGCGACGAACCCCGGGCCGGGCGACGTGTATGGCGAGCTGGGTCCGGTGGAGCTGCCTGATGACTGAACTCGACCTCGCCGCCTACGTGCAGGCCGACGCAACGGCGCTCGCCGAGATGGTGCGCTCGGGAGCTGCTACTGCTGAGGATCTCCGTGCCCTCGCCGGCGCGCAACATGCGGCAACCCACGCACACATCAACGCGATCGTTGAGTGGTACGACGAGCCGACACCGTCGTCGTCTTCCGACGGTCTACTCGCCGGCGTTCCGTTCCTTCGCAAGGACTACGGATCAGCCGAAGCGGGCCGCCTGGTCGAGATGGGTAGTCGTCTGGCGGCCGGGCATCGAGCCGCTGAGACTGCCGAGTACATCCGACGCATCCAGACCGCTGGCGCGCAGATACTCGGACGCACTGCGGTACCTGAGTTCATTCAGCACGGCTCAACCGAGTCAGCCGCGCATGGTCTGACGCGCAACCCGACAGACCTGAGCGTCTCCTCCGGCGGGTCCTCCGGCGGAGCAGCGGCTGCCGTTGCCGCCGGCGTGGTTCCTGTCGCGCATGCAAGCGACTGTGCTGGTTCCATTCGCATCCCGGCGAGCACGTGTGGGCTGATTGGGCTCAAGCCCGGTCGCCATCGTGTGCCGTGGCCGCGAGCAACCGCCGAAGACCCCGGAGCATGGGGTGGCATTGCCAGCGAGTTCGTGGTCACCCGGTCCGTGCGCGACGCCCGGCTCTTCCTCGACATTCTTGGCGACGGAAGCTACGCCGAGGTCCCCGAACGGCAGTTGATGATTGCCTACTCCACCGACCATTGGGCCGGCGCAGAAACCGACGACGAGATCGTTGCTGCGACGGAGGCAGTGGTTGCTCAGCTCCGTGACGCGGGCCACTTCGTGGAAGACGTCGGCACCCCGTTCGACTACGACCAGCTGATGAGCACCTGGCATCCGCTGTTCACGTGGTGGACAGGCGCCATGGTTGCCGAACTTGAAGCGGCCGGCCACGAGGTCCAGCCGGACTCGCTGGAACCCCTCACCCAGTTGGCCGTCACCGAGTCGCGTCTGCAAACACCTCAGTCCCGAGCAGATGCGGCGGTGACTGCCGGCCAGATCACGGATGATCTGACCGGGCGCCTCGGCGGGTTCGATCTGATGCTGAACCCGACGCTCGCCCGCACGTCCATCCCTTTGAGCACGGTGGCCGGCCACGTCGACGACATGGACCGGTACATGCGAGTCAACAATGAGGTCTTCCCGTACAACTACCTGTTCAACGTGACGGGCTGGCCCTCGCTGTCGATTCCCGCTGGGCACTCATCCGCCGGTCATCCCATCGGCGTACAGCTCTCTGCCAGCCTGGGTTCAGAACGCCTGCTGCTCGCCGTCGCCGATTCGCTCCTGACGTAGGGCGCTACGACACCAGTGCTCAGGCGGGTTGGCAGTTGGGACACCACCACACTTTGCGGTTGGCGATCTCGCCGCGTTCAATTGGTGTGTCACATGTTCGGCACGGCATGTCCGCCCGCTTGTAGACGTAGAGCCGGTCCGCCTTTTTGATTCGACCGCGAGCAACGCCCACTTCATCCGGGTCCCGGGTGACGATTCGGTTGAGGCGAACACCTTCGTGCAGATGTTCCACTGACAGGTCCCACAGCTGTTGGGCCGTGTCGTCCGCCAGTTGTTTTGCCGGAGTGAACGGGTTCACACCGGCGAGAAAGAGAAACTCGGCCCGGTAGACATTGCCCACGCCGGCAATGGCCTTCTGGTTCATGAGCAGTCCGCCGATGGCTGACGGACTCTTCGCCGCCCGCTTCAGGAAACGTTCCGGGTCTGCATCTTTGCGCAACGGGTCAGGGCCAATTCGCGCCTCAATGGCCTCGTACTCGTCCGGGTTGATCAACGCACACGCTGTTGGGCCGGACAGGTCCCAGACCACATCGTCGGAGGCCAGACGCAATCGCTTGTTCTCGCCTGGCGCCTTGGCAGGTTGGGTCTGGCGACGCCACTTGCCGAACAGGCCGAGATGGATATGGACCTGTGCATCCTGGAAGTGCAGGAACAGATGCTTGCCCAGTGCCTCGGCCTTCTTCAGTGTCTGACCGTCAAGCCAGCGGGCGCCATCCTCGAAGCGTCCCTGCGGTGATGTGGCAGTGAGCGCCTCGCCCTTGAAGTCTCGATTGAGATCTCGGGCCTGGCGGTGAATGGTGTGTCCTTCTGGCACCCTCGGTCAGGCCTGTGGGACGGTGCCCGCAAGCGTGACGCGATACATCTCGCGACGCTTGCCCGGGTAGTCGTTGATGGCGTGGTGCTGCACACACCGATTGTCCCACATGGTGAGCGTGCCGGGTCCCCATCGCACTCGACAGGTGAAGGACACGTTCTTCGAGTGCTCCAGCAAGAAGCCGAGGAGCGCCTTGCTTTCGGCACCGGTCATGTCTTCGATGCCAATGGTGTACACGTCGTTGACGAACAACATCCTGCGACCCGTCACCGGGTGCGTGCAGACCATGGGATGGGTGCGGGTTCTGAGCGCTTCTTCGCCACCCTGAATGTGCATTGCGGCGTTTGGGTCCGGTGCCCCGAAGACCCCTTGCGGGCCGTAGGAGCGGCGTGCCGAGTGCACCGCGTTGACCCCGTCCAGCATCCGTTTCATGCCATCGGACAGCGATTCGTACGCAAGGTACTGGCTGGTGAATACGGTGTCGCCGCCCGCATCCGGCACTTCTTTGCCGTAGAGGATGGTGGCACTTGGGGGTGCGTCCTGGAAACTCCAGTCGCTGTGCCACGAACCGCCGAACAACGGGCCGGCTTCGTCCGCTTCGCGGATAACGGCGAGCACATCGGGATGATCGCTGACCGGCCGGATGAACGGGGTGTCACCGAAGCTGCCGAACTGCAGTGCGAACGCTTCCAGCCCATCGATGTCGAGGTCCTGATCGCGAAACGCGAGCACGGAGTAATCAGCAAACGCCTGCTCGACCGCCCGAAGTTCTTCAGCGCTGAGTGGCTTCGCCAGGTTGAGGCCGTGCACGTCGGCGCCCAGAGCGCCGGTTATCGGTTTGATCTCCACCGTCCCATTGTTGCACTTCACAGCGCAGTCACTTCAACGGGCGAGACGGATCACGCCTTCCTGGGCCGTCGTTGCGGCGTGGTGTCCATCTTCGCGGTGGAACGCACCGTGGATCATGGCCCGGCCGTGCGCTCCCATTGGACTGTTCAACGTGTAGCTGTGCCACTGCGACATGTCGATCTCATCGTGAAACCAAATGGAGTGGTTCAGCGTGACGCTGATGACGGTGCCTTTGTCCGTGTGCGGTTTGCGGGCAACGCTCATCATCGTGCGGTCGCTTGCGTATCCCATCAACGCCCGCTGCATCACCGGATCATCCGGCACCGGGCCGGCGGCCTTCATCCACGACGCAAGTTCAGCATCAAGTGAGTGGTAGCTCTCCTCGGTGACCAGCGTCGTTATCGGTTGATCGTTCCAGTTCTCGTGGCCGCGCAGTTCGTCCCGATTCACCGTGTCTTCTCTGCGCACCACCGAAGGCGATGGCGTCATATGGCGAAGCCCGCCGTCGGCCGAGGACAGCCCGATCTGGGCATGACTGATGATCTCGTCGTTCTGCCAAACGGTGACCCGAAGGGACGCATAGGTTCGACCCTCGAACAGGGTCTCCACCTGATGGATCAGTGGCGTGCCGACCTGACCGGGACGCAGAAACACCTGCTGCACCGAGTGAATCTGGCGGCCCGCTGCCGTTGCCTGCGGGTGCCGACCCGCTGCGACGATCACCTGCGCGCAGACCAGGCCGCCGAAGATGCGCGATCCCTGCGTGGCCGACCGTTGACCTGCGTGACCAATCCAGATCTGGCCGGGCCGGGCTGAAGTCGGCTCACCGGCTTCCAGATCGAGCCGGGTGAGAAGGCGATCAAAGGACGGGGGCACGGGCATGTTCAGGCTTGGCATGACCCGTGAGACACTAGGCCCCGCAGAGAGGAACGCCGAACCATGGGCAGGAATGAACGTACAACCATCGAAATGACCGACGACGAGATCACCACGTTCATCGCTCAAGAACGAATCACGTTCATCACTCAAGAACGAACCACCGCGATGGTAGCCAACGGCCCGAATGCACCCTGCAAGCCTCGCTGGTGTGACTTCGCGACGATGATCGGGTCGATGTACTGGAGGCCTTCCACGTCCAGCACAAGACATGCGGCGATCGACACGTCGACGTCTACAACGACCGAGAGGTCGCGCCGAATGACGCCGAAATAGTGGTCAATCGCCTGGCGTGCATCGTCAAGACTTTCGCCTTCGTCATCGAGTGTGTCCCGGTACGCGTCGAGCATCAGTAGCGCAAGCCGGTCGCGATCGCGATCGACAGGTCGCCGAGCGTCAATCGCTGACGAAGCTGGCAACTCGTAGAGCGAACAGAGCCGGTACTCGCGGCGTGTCCTGATCATGGTCACGCACAGGTAGCCGCCTTCCTATCGACCGCTACGTGTTCGAGGCATTCACCGGTGGATGTATTTCGCTTCGATGCAGAGGTCCGGAAAGCGGAACCACTGGGCGACTTCGCTGCCCTCGAAGGATTGGTCGACGTCATCGCCATCTGACCCGTCGATCAGCGTCCACATGCGAGGCGCCGATCTGATTCAGGTCACCGCGGGCAGCTCGCAACTTGTAACGGTGTGTCTGACACGGCGAAGAGCAGGGCCAGTTGGAGTAATGCGCACATGAGGAAATACAGTGCGGCCATGGCTGCAAAACCTGAACCGCTCGAAGTTGGTAGGAAGGCTCCCGCTTTCACCGCGACGACCTTTGATGGAACCAGGGTGAAACTCACCGATCACAAGGGTTCGAAGGTGGCGTTGTACTTCTACCCGAAGGATTCCACGCCGGGCTGCACGAAGCAGGCCTGCAACCTGCGCGACAACATCGACGAGCTCACAGCGGCCGGTGTTGTAATTATCGGCGTGTCGCCCGACGACAACGACAGCCACGAGAAGTTCTCGACAAAGCACGAGTTGAACTTCCCGCTGGTCGCCGACCCGGATCACAAAGTCATTGCCAAGTACGGCGTGTGGGGCGAGAAGCAGAACTACGGCAAGACCTACATGGGTTTGCAGCGCACCACCTTCCTCATCGATGAGAAGGGCGTGATTCAGCACGTCTTCAAGCGACCGAAGACGAACGATCACACCGCCGAAATCCTCTCCAAACTGTAGATACGTTCTTGACCTCGGCTCAGCGCGTGGGTGTACGGTCTGCGCATGAGCGACATACTGGACGCAATTGTGGACCTTGACCGGTTCCCCATTCACCGGATCGACAGCCCTGAGCGCACCGAGCTGGTGGCACACACCAGAGAGCAGATGGACGACGTCGGCTGCTGCCGAATCTCTGACTTCATTCGCCCCGACGCAGTGGAATCCATGCGGGCCGAAGCCGTATCTCTCCACGATCAGACGCACTGGTCAGAACAGGACCACAACCCGTACGCATCGCCGGATGATCCGTCGTTTCCCGAAGGTCATCCGCGCCGCTTCTTCCAGCAACGCCGAAGCGGGTTCATCAACTCTGACCTCCTGCCTTCGCAGTCGCTCCTCCACCAGCTCTATGACCAGTCAGTGATGACGCACTTCCTGTGGGAGTGCCTGGGCGTGGAGCGTCCTATCTACAAGTGGGCAGACCCGTTGGGATGTGACCCGTACGGCGTGATGGAACCCGGTCACTACTTCCCGTGGCACTACGACGGCAACGAGTTCACGGTCAGCATTCTCGTGCAGAGGGCCGACAAGGGCGGCGTCTTCGAGTACGTGCCCGACATCCGCCAACCGAACAATGAGCAGTACGAACGGGTAGAGCACATTCTTGAAGGCGGCCGCGACGGCGTGCAGGAACTGGACCTCATCCCCGGTGACCTGCAGCTGTTCAAAGGTCGGTACTCCATGCATCGAGTCACCCAGATCGAAGGCAATACCACCCGCTACGTCGGGCTTCCCACCTACGTGCACGATCCGTACCGGATGAACCGGCCGCACCACTCCATCAACTACTACGGCCGGGCAACCGACATGCACTACGCCCGCGAATCCGTACTTGTCGATGGGCTGGTCGATTGATGTCCGGGTCCAACGCCCACACCACCATCGGTTTCATCGGGCTTGGCAACATGGGCGGGCCAATGGCGAAGAACCTGCTGGCGGCCGGTTTCCCACTCGTTGGAGCCGACCTCGATACAGCAAAGGTGCAGTCCATTGTCACCCTGGGAGGCAGTGCCGCCGAGGACGCTCTCGACGCAGCTTCCCAGGCTGACATTGTCTTCACATCGCTACCCGGCCCGAAGCAGGTGGAAGCTGTTGGCTGTGCCATCGTCAAGGTCATGAAGCCGGGTTCGGTCTGGGTGGATCTCAGCACGAACGATCTGACGTGTGCGCGGGTGGTGGAGGCCGCAGCAATTGAAGCAGGCATCGACATCCTCGACGCTCCCGTCACCGGTGGCGCTGAGGGCGCCGAGGCAGGCACGCTCAGCGTGTTGATCGGCGGCGAACAACCGGTCTGGGAACGGTGCCGCCCCGCCTTCCAAGCCATTGGAGATCGCATCGATCTGCTTGGCCCGCGAGGCGCCGGGTACGTCGCCAAGATCGCCCAGGTCAGCCTCTGCTACCTCCACTCGGTGTGCCTCACTGAAGCCATGCTGCTCGGCGTCAAGGGCGGCGTCGCACCCGACAAGATGCTCGACATCATCCGCCACTCCACCGGTGCCAGCTACGTGGCCGATCTCTACGGTCCGGAGATCCTCAACGGCGGATACGACGACACGTTCGATCTCGACCTGGCCGCCAAGGACCTGCGCCTCGCCATGGAGCTCGCCACCGATGTGGACGCAACGCTCCCGTTCATGCAACAGGTGACAGACTTCTACGCAGGCACCGTGGAACGCTTCGGGCCCAAAGCACCGCACCTCATTGCCATGCAGGCACTCGAACGCCAGAACAATCTCATTCTTCACCAGCACGAACCAATGACCAGGGAACGCCATGACTGACAGCAACACCTCAGCGAGTAGCACTTCAGGGAACAGAGAAGTTGTGGCGGAAGACTTCAGCGCCACGAACGACACGAGCTTCACCGGCGAAGAATGGCAGGCGCGGGTGGACCTGGCCGCCATGTACAGGCTGTCTGCGCATTACGGCTACGACGACACGGTGTGGAACCACATCACCATGCGCGTGCCCGGAACCGAACACGACTTCTTCCTCAACAAGTTCGGCCTGCTCTACAACGAGGTGACCGCGTCGAACCTCATCAAGGTGGACAGCGACGGCACTGTCCTTGAGGGCCCCGCTGATGTAAACACCGCCGGTTTCGTCATCCACTCTGCCATCCACAACGACTTCCCAAAGTGGAAGGTGGTGTTCCACGCCCACGTCCCGGAGATCCTGGCCATCACCGCACTACGCGATGGCTTCCAGCACATCGTGCAGGACACCTCCATGCTCTACGGCGAGATCGGCTACCACGACTGGGAAGGCCTCTCCCTCACGCTCGAAGAGCGGGAACGTCTGGCCAGGAACATGGACGGCAACCGGGTTCTCATCATGCGCAACCATGGCTTCCTCGCCGTCGGTGAGACTGCGGGCGAGGCGTTCATGGTCATGCACTACTTCGTGCGCGGCTGCAGAGCCCTGCTGGCGGCGAAGGCCACCGGTATGGACATCGACCCAGGCCCTACAGACATCTGGGAACTCTCCAAGCGCCAGTACGACCATTTCCCGCTCGGCCAGAACGAATGGCCAGCACTGTGCCGAATGCTGGACCAGATCGATCCATCGTACAAGCAGTAGTCGTCCGTCTCGATGACTCCTACCAAGTGAAGATCGACTCGCTCACCACTCGACTGGTTGACCTGCCGCTGGCCCGACCGGTTGGCACGGCAATCCACGCCATGCGATCCGTTGGTTGCGTGCTTGTGGAAGCGCAATGCGACAACGGCGTTGTTGGGCAGAGCTACATCTTCTCGCTCAACGCAAAGCGCATTCGCTCGCTTGACGAGATGGTCAAGGGCTATGCCGAGTTCGTGGTTGGGCGTTCGCCAGCCGAGCACGCCGAGATCTTCGACGCCATTTGGAAGGCCATCAACCCGATGGGTCACGCCGGCGTGACCATTGCCGGGTTGTCCGCCATCGACGTTGCGCTCTGGGATGCCATTGGCAAAGACGCTGGCCTTCCGCTCCATCAGCTGTGGGGCTCAGATCACAAGAGCGTTGCCGCCTACGCGACATCAGGACTGTGGTTGTCCGAGACCATCGACGAGCTGCTTGAGGATGCCCAGGCCTTCGTCAACGAGGGCTTCACCGGCATGAAAATCCGGCTGGGAAGCGCCAACCCGGCCGACGATGTGGAACGGGTGCGAGCAGTTCGCAACGCAATCGGGCCGGACATCGAGCTCTACTCAGACGTGAACCAGGGGCTCAACGTCGAGCAGGCGATTACTCTCGGCCAATCACTCGCAGAGTTCAACCTGACCTGGTTCGAAGAACCGGTGCCGTACTACGACGAGGCTGGCCACGCTGCGGTGCGCGCCGCAGTCGACGTGCCCATTGCAACCGGCGAATCGGTGTACACCCGCATCGGCATGCAGCGCCTCATTGACGCAGGCGCCGCAGATGTGCTCATGCCCGATCTGCAGCGCATCGGCGGCTTCAGCGAGTTCCGCCGGGCGTCCGAAGCAGCTGGCGCCGCTGGCGTACCGGTGTCGAGTCACTTCTTCACCGAGCAGAGTCTGTGCCTGGCGGCGTCCATCGATAACTGCATATCGGTCGAGCACTGCGACTGGTTCTCACCCCTGTTCAATGAACCGATGGAAATGGTGAACGGCGAGGTCCTCGTCCCCAACCGTCCCGGCCATGGCTTCACCTTCAACGAAGACATCATCGCCGCCCATCCCCTTCGAGACTGACCGAGCGAGCGACTGTGCGAGGCTGCCCTATGGATATTTCGGAGGTGGCATGGACCTGGCACTGATCTTGGTTGCCTTTTTGTTTGGGTTTGCTTCGCACGCGATAAAGCTGCCCCCAATGGTTGGCTACCTTGGCGCCGGATTCGTGCTGAATGGCTTCGGCTATGAGGTGACGGATGCAATCGAGCTGATTGCCGACGTTGGGGTCTTGTTGTTGCTGTTCGGCATTGGTTTGAAGCTTCGGTTGAAGACGCTGGCGCGACCAGCAGTGTGGGCTGGAGCGACAATTCATGCTGCCACCACAACTGTCGTGGTTGGTGGGTTGCTGCTTGGACTCGGCGCGCTTCGAGTTCCGCTTGCCGCCGGACTGAGCTTGACGCAGGCAGCGTTGATCGGTTTCGCATTTTCATTCTCAAGCACCGTGTTCGCGGTCAAAGCGCTTGAGGAACGCAATGAGGCAAGTTCGTTACAGGGACGGCTTGCCATAGGCATCCTCGTCGTGCAGGACGTCTTTGCCGTGGTGTTCCTCACGCTTGCCGTCGACAAGCCTCCATCTCTGTGGGCGCTACCAATGGTTGTCGCCGTCCTCGCAGCTCGGCCGATCTACGCATGGCTGCTCGACCGGGCCGGGCACGGTGAACTCCTGTTGTTGTTTGGACTTGCCCTGGCAGTTGGCGTCGGTGCCGAATCCTTCAGCGCTGTGGGATTGAAGCCAGATCTCGGCGCGCTGCTCATTGGACTCACGCTGGCAAGCCACCAACGCGCCGGCGAACTCGCCAACATGCTGCTCGGGTTAAAAGACATTCTCCTAATCGGGTTCTTCCTCTCAATCGGACTGGCGGGAAGACCCGGGCTCGCAGAAGTGGGAATTGCACTGATCGTCCTTCTTGTCCTGCCGCTCAAAGCAGGTGGGTTCTTCTGGCTGACAACGCGGTTTCGGTTCAGGGTGCGCACCGCGTGGCACACATCAAGCACGCTCGCCACCTACAGCGAGTTCGGCCTGATCGTGGCGGCCGTTGGTGTAAGCAGAGGATTGATCGATTCGGAATGGCCGGCGGCAATCGGCGTGGCAGTCGCTTTGTCGTTCGGACTTGCGTCGCCGGTGAACACCGCACGCTACGCGATCTACTCGCGGGCGGCGGACCGACTGGCTGGGGTTGAACGCACGCCGCTTCAAGAAGATGACGAACTTCTCAGACCGAGTGGCGCTGCGATCCTCGTGTTCGGCATGGGCCGGGTGGGTATCGGCGCATACGACGAGCTTGTCCTTCGCCTGGGTGAAATCGTGATGGGTATTGATCGCGATGAACGCAGTGTGGAGGCCAACCAGGCGGCCGGGCGAAAGATCATTCGCGGCGACGCACTTGATATTGAGTTCTGGGGGCGCCTGCAGCTCGAAGAACAGGTTGACCTGGTGGTGCTGGCCATGAGTGACCACTCGGCCAATATGGAAACGGTGCGTCGCATCAACGACTACCTCCCAAAGTCGCGCATCGCAGCAACAGCGTCATACCCCGACGACGTGCGTGAACTCGAAGAAGCTGGCGTTGACGTCGCCCGAAACCTCTATGGCGAAGCCGGTCAGGGTGTTGCAGATGACGCGTGTGACGTGCTCTACAACCACGGGACATGGCAAAGGCCTTAGTTCCAGCAGCTCAATCGAGATCGGTTCGTCCTGATGCGGGTTTGAACAGGCGCGCTTCACCAGGTTGTGTGCTAGCCACAATGCATGGAATCGAAAAACCTGCAGGCGTCTGAGTTCTGGCCATCTATGCAACAAACAATCGATTGGCTCCGATCCTCATCAGCCGAGGACCCGCAGGGACGCACATTCTCGGTGGCGGGTACCTTCGATGAACTTGATGATCCGGTGCTGGTCGGGCCCGACGGCAAGCCGGTGGAAACCTGGCGACAGGACCACCCCTACGACGTGCTCATGACCGTCGAGGAATATGAGCGCGAGAAGCGACTCCTTCAGGTGGAGCTGCTTCGCGCCCAGTCATGGATTCAGGGCTCCGGGCAGCGACTTGTGGTGACCTTCGACGGGCGTGACGCTGCGGGCAAGGGCAGCACAATCAAGCGGTTCATCGAACACCTCAACCCTCGCAGCGCCCGAGTGGTCGCATTGCCGGCACCGACACAGACCGAGCGCACCCAGTGGTTCTTCCAACGCTACGTGCAGCATCTGCCAACCGCAGGCGAGATGGTGCTCTTTGATCGCTCCTGGCACAATCGTGCGGTTGTTGAACCTGTTATGGGTTTCTGTACCGAAGCCGAATATCTGGAGTTCCTGCGGGCAGCGCCATTGTTCGAAGAGATGCTTGTAAATGACGGCGTCATCCTCGTGAAGTTGTGGTTCTCAGTCAGCAGGTTGGAACAAATCACCCGGTTCAGCATTCGACGCATCGACCCGATGCGCCAATGGAAGCTGAGTCCGGTCGACCTCGCTTCGCTCGACCGCTGGGACGACTACACGCACGTGAAAGAAGAAATGTTCCGCCACAGCCATCGCCCTGCAGCACCATGGACTGTTGTGCGAACCAACGACAAAAAGCGCGGTCGGGTTGAGGCGATGCGCCATGTCCTCAGATGCCTCGACTACCCAGAGAAGAATGTCGATTTGGTAGATCGGCCTGATCCACTCATCGTCGGCCCTCCAACAACTGTGGCGTAGACAGCTCTGGACGTCAGGGTTGGGACGACTGCGAAGGTCCCGCGGTGTTGTTGTCGTGTGCCTGCCAGATCCTGCGCTGAGGAAACGGGATCGTCACGCCAGCGGCATCGAGGGCGCTATGGACCGCCACGAGAACGTTACTGGTAGCTTCCCGGCCGACAATCTCTCTGGGCCCGTGCCAGAAGTCGATCTCAAAATCGATACTTGAGTCGCCGAAGGATGACCCGAGGACTCGGACCGGAGGCTCAGAGAGCACACCTCCAGCAGACGCCGCTGCCGCTCGTACAACTTCACGTGCGCTCTCAAGGTCAGTGTCGTAGGCAACGCCGACCTTCAAGGATGAACGGCGCTTGCCGTGGCGAGTCAGGTTCACAATTTCCCGATCCAGAAACAGCGAGTTCGGAACGAACAGGGTACGCCCAGAGTTCGTTCGAATCGTCACCGACCGTGACGTAACATCGATCACCATTCCCTGCATGTCTCCCGTCTCGACTTCATCGCCAACGCGTACGGGGCGCTGCGCGTGAAGGATCACACCGGCAAAGAGATTCTTCAGCGTCTCCTGCAATGCGAGTGCAACGGCAATACCACTGATACCAAGTGCACCGAGCAACGGAGCGATTCGCACGTCGAGCACCGACAGCGCATAGGACAACGCCAACACCAGGATGATGATCTGCGCGATGCGACCCACGAGTCGCTCTGCCATTGTCTCGACCCTGGCAGCTCGTCCAAGCAGGCCCACCACCGCACGCCGCACGAACACGGACATTACGACGCCACCGCAGAAGAGCGCGCCCGCGATCAACCAATCGATGGCCTCAATTTCTGAGCCAAGAATCGGCTCGGATACCTGAGCAAAAAGCGTCGCTCCAACCGGGCCGAAATGCAAAACGGACCACCCTTCCAAGAAGCACCAGTATCGCATCCTGCTGGTGCGTCGGAGCCGCGACACACCACATCTCAAGGAAAAACTTCGACGTGGCCTTCGACTGGGCGGAATACATCCTGGTCCGTATGATTCCTGAAGTGAATGAGCGCGACCCAGGCAATCGGCAACCGGTCACCCCCGGAGCGCCGAAGCTGAGCACCGAGTTGCGTGGCCTGGTGCAACTCCCTCGCATTGCGTTTGGTCTGCCCGGTCTGCTTCGGACACCGAAGGGATCTGGCGTCACCATGCTCGTTCCCGGGTACGGGACCAACGACACCGCCATGCTGATGCTGCGTGGCTATCTCGCCTCGCGTGGTCACACCACCTCGGGTTGGGGCCTGGGCGTCAACAAGGCGGACATCGAAGATCGCCTGCCGGCATTCACCGCCAACGTCGAGAAGCTTGCCGATGCAGAGAACCAGCCGGTGGTGCTGATTGGCTGGAGCATGGGTGGCGTCTTCGCCCGTGAGGTGGCCCGGGACCGCCCGGACCTGGTCAACCACGTCATCACTCTCGGCACACCGGTCATTGGCGGTCCGAAGTTCACCGCGAGCGCCCGCTTCTATTCACCGGAGCAGGTCGACGACATCGAACGGACCGTGGCCGAGCGAAACCTGATGCCCATCGAAGCGCCAATTACGGCGTGCTTCAGCAAGATCGACGGCATTGTCGACTGGAATGCGTGCGTCGACACCTTCAGCCCCAACGTGGAGATGGTGGAGGTTGACTCAACACACATCGGCATGCTCGCCGACCCCACCATCTGGAAAATCGCCGCCGACGTCCTCGCCCAACACTGACGGAGGGGTCAGCGTAGTCAGGCGGTGTTTCGATTCAGGTTGGCAAGCACGTCAGCAATGTCGACGCTGTCCGCTTTGTTGTAAGGGAGCTTGGCCAGCATCGTTCCCATTGCGCAGGTGTTTGATGGGGCGGAGTAGGCCAGTCCGGCTCCGATTCCGCCGGCAATCCATTTCGCAGCTGGGACTCTGGTGCTGAGCGCCATCGCGGTAACCACGATGGCGCCGGCAACGGTGGCCACCGGGGTCCGGAGGTTGGATCACGGGACAACGGGTTGGCCAGCCCCAACCCATGCGTTGATCCCGCCGTCAACGTCGGAGACATTCGTGAAACCGAGCTCTTCCATGATGAGGCGAGTTTGACCGCTGCGGTTGCCGGAACGGCAGTAGAGCAGGTACGGCTGATCGCGGTCCAGGTCCGCTATTTGGCTGGCGAAGTCGTCTTCGTAGAAGTCGATCATGATCGCCCCGTCGAGGTGCCCGGCATCGAACTCTTCCGGCGTGCGCACGTCGAGTAGCACCAGGTCCTCGGGTTGGTTTTCAAAGACTTCCGCTGCGGTGTCGACCGAGACCAGTCGAACTTCGACATCGGCACTGGAGGCGGGTTCTGACTCTGCACCGCCGCCGCAGCCGCCGATGACGGCAACGAGTGAAAGCAGCGAGAGGAACAATACGGATCGCGCGGTCCGGCGGGAAGACGTGAAGGGCTGATGCGTCATAGTCCGATTATACGTACATTTAATCGCGATGCAAGCCTGGCGGTAGAGCATCGATGAGATCATCGACGCTCGGGCGATCATCGGGCCCGTCACCGTGTTGCGGCCGTGCTGGCCACTGAGGCGCCAGCGGCGTCCCTCACCGTCGACAGCCGCAATCTCAGGCGCCAACGCCCCAAGGGCTGGTCGGGTCATGAATGAGTGGTCAGACGGCAGTGGGCCGAAGTTGTGAAGGTCCGGTTGCAGACCAGTTGGCAACGAAGCGATAGCGGTCGCCTCGGATGGTGGTTGTGCGCCATTCGACCGGAACCCCGTCGCGGCTTCCGAGTCGCTCCAGGAAGAAGGTGGCCACGCCACTTTTCAGGCCGAGACGCTTGCGGTCGGCTGGAGTTGGCGTGAGTGGCGTCAACCGCTCCCACCCCTGGTTGGGGACCGGAGCACCCACCTTCGCCAATTCGCTGTAGAGAGCCGTGTGCGTCCAGTCGACATCAAGAAGCGGCGCGGCAATCGAAAGCGGAAGCCAAGCCCGATCAACTGCCAGCGGATTTCCTCCCGCCAGGCGCAGCCGCTCAAGAAGAACCAAATCGGCGTCTTCTTCGAGTTCAAGGTGTCCCGCGGCAGCGCTGTCGGCGACCTTCGCCAGCGTAAGAACCTCGCTGGTTTGTTCGGTGCCAGCGGCCTCGACCGAATCGAACAGGCTGTAGAGCGTGCCAAGAGACTGTTCAAACTCAGAGCGATTGACAACAGTTCCCCGGCCGCGCTCACGGCGCAGCACGCCGGCCTTGTTCAGGTGGCGGACCGCCTCGCGCACCGTGTGACGACTCACCTCGTAGGAGTTTGTCAGCACCAGGTCAGTCGGGAAACCATCGTCGAACTCCCCTGCCTCGAGCCGTCGCCGCAGGTCGGCTTCGAGCTGGGCCCACAATGGCAGCGGACTCAGCCGGTCGAGTGCACGATGGGTCATTCTGTCTCCTCGGATGCTCGTGACTTCGCAGCACTCAGCGCTGCGCACACCGAATAGTAAACACCCAATGGCCGAACAATGGCACTTATCGGCCCATATGTTCGAAGTGGCGTGACTTTCGTCATGTTGACCTGAAGGGCCTGATATACGAACGTTTAGGCCATGAATGCACCTTCCGCTCGTCGCTTCATGGGAATTTCGCCCGTTGCACAAGTCCGGAGCACCGTTCGAAGCGTGGCGCATACCGGGATGGACCACAGCTGATGAGCGTCGAACAGGTATCGCTCCTCTTTGCGCTGTTGTCATTCCTCGCAGCAGTTGTTGGATTGGCGAGTCTTGGCACCGCGGCGTTCAGACCGGACGCGTTGCAGACCCCTGCTCGCCGTGTTGTTGCCTCTGGCATTCGCCGTCGCGCTCGTTGCCACGGTTGGCAGCATGTACTACTCGGGCATTGTACATTTCCGACCATGCCGGCTCTGCTGGTGGCAGCGAATCTTCATGTACCCGCTTGTGCCCATCCTGGCAATCGCTGCGGTGCGGCGAGATCGCCTCGGCGCTCTCTACGCGGCCGTTCTTGCACTCGGGGGGCTCGGGTATTCGGCCTACCACGCCCAGTTGCGGTGGTTTCCCGAACAGGGGTCGTCATGTGAAGCCGAAGCCGCTTGCACTTCGGTGTGGGTGAACACGTTCGGTTTTGTATCGATCCCCTTCATGGCGTTCTGCGGATTTCTCGCCGTGCTTGGACTCACCGTCGGACACCTGCGTCTCAGCGGTGCACCCGACGAACCCGCAATCGCGACCTGCTCCCCCACGACAGAGAGGCAGTCCCAATGACGACCAAACAGCGAACCCGACCAGGCACCACATCCGGCTTGCCCCCCAAGGCCAGGTTGTTCGTCGCGGTCCTCATTGCAGCTGTAGCCGCAGCCATTGTGGCGGCGTTGGCCTTCGGCAACAACGACATCGATGATGCCAACCGCGCGGCAGCCGCTCTGGCTCAAATTCCCACCGACGGAGCCACTCGACAGGTCTCCCCGGCCCAAGCATCCACAACGCTCCCCCGCTTCGAAGGGAACCAACTGCCCGATCCTGCAATGGGCATGGCCGCACCGACAATCACCGGCTCGCACTTCAACGACACCGAGGTATCGATCGACTTCGAAGATGGTCAACCTCGCGTCGTGATTTTTCTGGCGCACTGGTGCCCGCACTGCCAGGCCGAAGTGTCGTCGTTGGTTGAACGGTTCGAGACCGAAGGAATCCGCAGCGATGTCGAACTCCTCGCCGTTTCAACCAGCGTCGACGAAGGTGCACCCAACTATCCGCCGTCACGTTGGCTGAAACAAGAAGCCTGGCCCATACCGGTGCTGCGTGATTCGCAAACCAATGATCTCGCCGCAGCGTTCGGCCTCTCCGGGCTTCCATTCGCTGCCGCGGTGAATGGCAACGGCGAGGTGGTCGCCCGCTTCAGTGGCGCGCTACCAGAAACGCAGTGGGACTCCTTTATTGACCAGGCACTGAACTAGTCGAGTTCGCCTGCGTGGCTCACTCTCGTTGACAGCCTGCTTAAATAGCCGTACATTCGGATAATTGGATATGGGGATACGGACGCACGGACTCCCCCGCCATGCACTGGAACCTCATGCGCAAAGGAAAGGCATGGAAATGATCTTCGAACAGCACTATCTCGATTGTCTGTCTCAGGCGTCGTACTTCATTGGCGACGAAACCACCGGGAGAGCTGTCGTCGTCGACCCGCGCCGTGACGTGGCGCCGTACCTGGACTCAGCCACCGAACACGGCATGACCATCGAACTGGTCATCGAAACCCACTTTCATGCCGACTTCCTGTCCGGCCACCTTGAACTTGCCGCCGCTACTGGTGCAGCTATCGCCTATGGCTCCGCCGCCGAAACCGAATTCGAATCCCGCAAGCTGGCCGATGGCGAGCGCATCTCACTCGGCGATGTCACGCTTGAGATTCGCCACACCCCGGGTCACACACCTGAGTCAATCAGCATCGTCGTCTTCGAACATCCCGACGACGAAATCCCGCATGGCGTGCTCACCGGCGACACCATGTTCATCGGCGATGTCGGCCGGCCCGACCTGCTGTCATCAGTCGGCGTTACCAGCGAAGAACTTGCAGCGCAGCTGTACAACTCGCTGCACACCAGGATCATGACCCTTCCCGACGAAACCATCCTGTATCCCGGCCACGGAGCTGGATCGTCTTGCGGAAAAAACCTCTCCAGCAACACGTCGTGTTCCATCGGGACCCAGCGCGAGAACAACTACGCCGTAGCGCCGATGTCCGAAGCCGAATTCATCGCAGTAGTCACCGAAGGGCAGTCAGCTCCACCCGCCTACTTCGCCTACGACGCCACCCTCAACCGCAAGACCCGAGGCCTGCTCGACGAGACTTCAGCCCCCACTGCCATGTCACTCGATGAGGTACTCGCTGCTCGCGAAGCTGGAGCAGTTCCGCTGGATACTCGCGGACCCGGCGAGTTCGCCACCGGACACCTCGCCGGATCCATGAACATCGGCTTGTCCGGCCGCTACGCCGAATTCGCCGGAGGCATCCTCTCCCCAGAAACCGACATCGTGCTCATCACCGAACCGGGCCACGAACTCGAATCGAAGATTCGTCTCGCCCGCATTGGCTTCGACAATGTCATTGGCCACCTCGACAACCCAATCCAGACGCTGAGCGACAACCCCCAGCACGCCCGCCGAAGCTCTCGCCTCGATGTCGCCGGCCTCCGTCGAGCAATGGATGGCGTCCCCGATCTGCAACTGGTCGACGTTCGCCAGCCCGGCGAAACCGAAGGCGGAATCATCGACGGAGCCATCAAGGTCCCACTCACCCGCCTGAACGAGATGATTGGAACGCTCGACCCTGAACGGCCAACCATCATCTATTGCGCGGGAGGATTCCGGTCCTCGATTGCTGCCAGCCGCATGATTCGCGCTGGGTTCGAAGACGTCTCCGACCTGCTCGGCGGCTACGGCGCATGGGACGCTGCCACCCAAACCGCAACCGCCTGAGCCGTCTAGAAGACACGCAGGAGCGCAGTGGTTGCCGCGGCGGCGATGACCACGGCGAGGAACGGGGCGCGGCGCCAGACGAGAACGGCGGCCACGGCGATGCCCGCCATGCGCTCATCGAGATCAAGCGATCCTCGGGGAGCAACGCTCAGCTGCACAATCACGGCCATCACGACGGCAGCCGGAATCAGACTGGCGGCCTTTGACAGCACCGGGCGTCGGCTCAGCCACGGGCCGATAAGGAACGCACCAATCAGACGTTGACCCCACACGGCAAGCATCAACGCGATAATTGCAACGGTGGTCACGACGCCGCCCGTTCGGGCCGAAGGCGTGCGCCCACCAGTGCGGCAGCAACGCCGAACACACTCAAGATGATGGGGAACCCTGCGGGCACCAGTGGCAGCAACACCAGGCAGATCGCACCGCCTGCCATGCCCGCCCGGAAGCCATCGCGGGACCGGAGCAGGTTGCCGATAATCGCGAGCATTGCGGCCGGGAACACCGCATCCAATCCGAGCCTGCTCGTGTCGCCCAGCACGTTGCCCAGGAACGTGCCAGCAGCGATACCGAGGAACCAGCCGATCATCATGCCCGCGGTTGTGCGCCAGAACTCGCGCTCCACAGACTTCGCGTCCTTCTGCTGCACCGCGATAGCGACGTTCGGATCGAATGCATTGACAGCAGCTGCTGCTCGGCGCAACACACCTTCCGGAAGACGTGGACTCAGGCTCACCGCCAGGATCCCGAAGCGGGTTGCGACCACCGAGCCGGCAACGATTGCGGCAAGGTCACTGCCTCCGCCGTCGCGAACCGCAAGATAGGCAAACTGCGAGGTTGCGGAGAAGATGACTGCCGACGCCGTGAAGGCTCGCAGGTTTGATGCACCGGCATCGATCAGCAGAACCTGCAAGGTCACGCCAAGCGAGAAGAACGTGATTGCCATCGTGGCAAAATCAGCCACGCTCAGACGCGGCGCTGCCTGGGTCACGTCAGCCGATCCCCCGTTCACACCGATGTTCCCTTCTCAGACCCAGGTCAGCCAAGGGCGACTGTTGCCTCGACGAAAGCGACGAAGGCATTCGGGTGAGTCCGGTGACAGGGGTGACCGGCTTCGGGGACAACCATGAGCTGCGCGCCCGGTATCACTTCGGCGAGGCGTTCAGCTCGCGCCACCTGACGCAGTGATCCGTTCTCACCGTGAGCGACAATTGTGGGAACCGAAAGCTCCGACGGGTCATACGTGCCATCGAAGGACCGCGCTGCGCTCACGTCAGCAGCGAGTGCCGGGCCCGCTGCTTCGAGTGCTCTCTGAGCTGCGGGCCTCACCTCTGCCCAGGCGGTGTCGCCGTAGCGCTCGTAGAACCACGCCACCAGGGCGGTGGGGTCATCAAGCGACGGGAACATCTCGTCTTCGCCGTTTTCAGGTGTTTCAGCCCAACCCGGAACGGGTGACTCGTACAGACCAAGCGCCGACACCAGCTCAGGATGAGCGGTTGCAAAGAGTTGGGAGACGAGCCCACCAAATGAGTGCCCAATGACAACGGCTGGTTCGTTGCCAATGAGCGATCGGAGATCCTCCACATGATGGTCAAGGTTCGTGGTTGCGCCGAGGGCCACCGATGCGCCATAACCACGCCGGTCATAGACGGTGGTGTTGTAGCTGGGAAGCTGCATCACCACTTTGCGGTACGCCATGCTTGCGTCGAGCGCCCCGTGCACAAAGACAATGTGGGCGGGCGGGGGCTGGATGAACGCCTCGTGGAGGATGAAGGTGACTTCGGGTTCCATCGTCATTGACAACTACTGGAGTGCGGTGAAACGGCCGCCGTCGACCGGGATGGACACGCCGGTGATGTAGTTCGCCGCTTCCGAACAGAGGAACGCGGCAACCCGACCGAAGTCAGCGGGATCTCCAATTCGTTGGGCAGCGACTCCCATGGCGGCCTGCTTCACTCCTTCCTCGTCATAGAGCTGTTCCACCCTCGGCGTGAGGTGGAGACCCGGCTGGACCGTGTTGACGGTGATGCCATCTGCTGCCACTTCGAGGGCCAGCGTCTTGAGCAGCGACGTGAGCCCGGTGCGAGCCGTGTTTGACAGAATCAGATTCGGCATTGGCTGACGGACCGAGGTGGAGGTGATGGCAACGATGCGTCCCCACTTCTGCTCCCGCATGCGGGGGATGACCTCGTGACACAGCGCCGCCATGGAGGTGAGGTTTTGTTCGAGTGCGGCGGAGTAGTCCTCGATTGGTGTGGAGGCGAATGTGCCGGGTGGGGGCCCGCCCGCGTTCGTGATCAGAATGTCCACCCCGCCGAGCTCCGCAGTTGCCGCTGCCATAAATGACTGCGAGCCGGCAACCGTGGACACGTCCCCCTGAACAGGATGCGCGTTTGGCACAAGCTCTGCGGCGCGGGCGAGCCGCTCCTCGTTCCGAGACGAGACAACAACCTCGCAGCCGGCTTCTCCGAGCGCGATTGCCGTGGCGAGTCCAAGTCCTGATGTGGACGCCGCAACAACGGCGCGTTTTCCTACGATTCCCAGATCCATGAGGCAGACAGTACTGCCTCAGATGTTCGTGAGGATCAGGTCTCAATGATTCGCTGAGCCTTGCCCTGTGATCGCGGCACACCGCCAGTGGGGACCACCTCAACAGTGGTGGTCACGCCGATGTTGTCCTTGATGTGATTGCGAAGCGCATCAGCGGCGCCACTCGCCTGATCCCCTGACGACTCAGGGGCGCTCTCGACACGCACGTTGAGCGACTTCATGTTGCCGTCCGTGCCAACCTCGCACACGAAGTGGGGCGACAGTCCGGCGACCTTCATTACCTCTGCTTCAATCTGTGAGGGGAAGACGTTCACACCGCGGATGATCATCATGTCGTCACTTCGGCCGGCGATGCGTTCCATCCTGCGCATGGTCCGCGCGGTGCCGGGCAGGAGACGCGTGAGGTCCCGCGTGCGGTACCGGATCACTGGGAACGCCTGTTTCGTCAGCGAGGTGAACACCAGCTCACCCATCTCACCGTCAGCAAGCACCTCGCCGGTGTCCGGGTTGATGGTCTCCGGGTAGAAGTGGTCCTCCCAGATAGTGGGACCGTCCTTCGTTTCCACGCACTCCTGCGCCACACCTGGTCCCATGACTTCCGAGAGTCCGTAAATATCGGTGGCGTCAAGTCCAAGGCGAGTCTCGATTTCTTCGCGCAACTCGTCGGTCCAGGGTTCCGCTCCGAAGATCCCAACTTCGAGAGACGTTCCGGCTGGGTCAATGCCCTGGTTCTCCATCTCGTCGATGAGGTTCAGGCAGTACGACGGCGTCACGAGAATGATGCGGGGTTCGAAGTCATTGATGAGGGTGACCTGCTTTGCGGTCTGACCTCCCGAGACCGGGACGACGGTGCAGCCGAGCTTCTCGGCGCCGTAGTGAGCGCCGAGGCCGCCGGTGAAGAGGCCATAGCCATAGGCGACATGGGTGATGTCCCCGGCTCGTCCACCTGCCGCGACGATGGAGCGCGCCATCACGGTGGCCCAGGTGTCGATGTCCGTGCTCGTGTAGCCGACCACCGTTGGTTTCCCGGTGGTACCTGACGACGCATGGATCCGCACCACATCTTCGCGAGGCACAGCGAACATGTTGTAGGGGTAGTTGTCCCGTAAATCCTGCTTCATCAAATACGGAAACTTCGACAGATCCGCGAGGTCCTTCAGGTCGCTCGGGTGCACTCCAATGGCGTCGAAAGCCTGCCGATAGTGGTCAACGTTCTCATAGGCGTGGGCCAACGACCACTGCATCCGTTCGAGTTGCAGGCTCTGCAATTCATCAAGCGAAGCGGTCTCAATCGATTCGAAGGTTGCCGGTGATTGCGTCATGTCCTCATCATGACACTTGGACCCCAGCGTCCACTCATTCGCAGTGTCAGACACACCGTTACAAGTGCGGTGATGGATGCTGGCGCGGAGTAGGTTGAGGCGCTATGTCAGAGATGGCCACACCGCGGATGCCCGATCCCAGTGCGCGGCCGGTCAACGTGCGAGTCATGGTCACCACGCTTGCGGCGATCATGTTGGCCGCAGCAGTGGCACAGGGCTTTGGCCGATTCACGTTCGGCGTGGTGCTTCCTGATGTGCGTGACGATCTCCTCAGCGGTTCCAACACGCTGGCAGGGGCGCTCGGCACGGCAAACACAGCGGCCTATCTCGTGGGCGCGCTGATCATCGGCTCGCTCTCAGCTCACCTGAGTCCTGTGGCATCAGTACGTATCGGTCTTGTCCTCTCCGTTAGCGGTCTCGGCCTCGCAACCGTCGCTCCGAATGCCGTCGTGCTTGCACTCGCCCTCGTCCTCATGGGGCTTGGCGGCGCAGCTATCTGGATCCCGAGCCCCGGCATAGGCGCCACGGTTGTGCCAGCACGGCTCCGGGGTCTGGCTGTTGGACTCACCGGGTCAGGCGTGGGTCTCGGCATCGTCTTCAGCGGACAGCTCAACAACCGGGTGAGCGATGGCGGCGGAGACTGGCGCGACGTGTACACCGTGCATTCGGTCATCGGCCTGGCGGCCATCGCCCTGGTTTTCGTGGTCCTGCGCAACCGGGGAGGCAGCCAGCCATCGGGCGGGTTCGGCGGGTTCGCTGTCCTCTCACAAATCGAGGGGTGGAAGCCCATAACCGCGTGCTACTTCACTTACGGGTTTGGGTACCTGTTGATCCTCGCCTTCCTGACCGCCCGACTCGAAGACGACAACGGCTTCAGCAGCGGAACCGCCTCCACCGTGTTCGCGCTTGCCGGGCTCTGCACAATCTTCGGAGGAATCCTCATGGGACGGGCATCCGACATCACCGGTCGACGCCGAGCGCTGATGATCGGGTTCCCGATGTGGATTGTGTTCGTGGCCCTTCTTCTCACGGGAACCCTGCCGCTCATCTACATCGGCGCAGTGGGCGTCGGAATCCTCTTTGGCGGGCTTCCGTCGGTCATCGCTGCGTATTTGATCGACCGCACCGACGCCTCGACATACGGACCTTCCTATGCCGCAGCGACCTTTGCGTTCGGCGTGGCACAGGTCGCCTCGCCTCAGGCTGGCGGGCTGATCGCAGATTGGCGTGGCTCGTTCACGCTCGTCTTCGTCGCATCTGCCGTGGCTATGGGTCTGGGCGGCATTTTCGCCTTCCTGCTTCCGAGGGACAGCTGAGAATCTACGATTCAGACATGACTGAGCTCATGCTGTTGCCCGCTGTCGAACTTGCCCGGATGATTCGGGAAGGTGAGGTGAGCGCCAGCGAGCTGCTGGAACAGGCCATCGACCGCTACGAACGATTCAACGATCAGGTAAACGCCGTGGTGGTGACGCGCCTTGACCAGGCACGGGCCCGAGCCGTCGAAGCAGACAAAGCAACCGCCCGCGGTGAGTTGTGGGGGCCGCTCCACGGCGTGCCCACCACCATCAAAGAGGCATACGACTGGTCGGACACACCGTCGACCTGGGGCGTCCCAGCGTTCGCAGACAACGTGCCGGGCAAACGAGCGACCCCGCAGGGCAACGCCGCCGCGGTGCAACGCCTGCTTGATGCCGGGGCCATCATCTGGGGCAAGACCAACGTGCCGTGGAAGCTGGCCGACTGGCAGACATTCAACGACATTTACGGCTGCACAAACAACCCGTGGGATCTGAAACGCGTTCCCGGCGGGTCCTCCGGGGGTTCGGCCGTTGCTCTCGCCACCGGCATGTCGGCCATGGAACTTGGAAGCGACATCGGTGCGTCCATCCGAAACCCCGCGCACTACTGCGGCGTCTTCGGACACAAGCCGAGCTTCGGCGTTGTGCCCGTCGATGGGCACCGGGCCCCGGGCGAAGAAGTGGACCTGGACATAGCCGTATGCGGGCCGCTCACTCGGACCGCCGAGGACCTCGACCTTGCCCTCACGATTCTCGCCGGACGCGACGACCTCGACGCCCGGGGGTGGACGACGACGCTGCCTTCCGAAGAGCGAACATCACTGAGCGATTTCTCCGTCGCCGTCCAGATGGACTCGCCTGTCCTCGACAATGACGCCGAAATGGTGCAGCAGCTTGAGGCCACCATCGGGGTACTGGAAGCTGCGGGCCTGCGGGTGAATCGCACGGCGCGCCCCGACATCGATCAGGTCGAGTTTCACAACAACTACCTCATGCTGCTTCGGGCTGCAACCGGTGCCGCCACCGATGATGCAGGCTTCGAAGCAGCCGCAGCAGGGGCGGCCCGGTGGGATGCCGGCGATCGCGACTACGAAGCACTGGTGGACCACGCCATTCGCATGAGTCATACCGAATGGTTCAGGCATCACAACCAGCGGGAGATCTACCGTCGCAAGTGGGAAGAGTTCTTCGAAAGCTTCGACCTGTTGCTGTGCCCAGCCGCCTCGTCGGCCGCGTTCCCGCACGATCACAAAGGCCCGCGGGCGCGTCGGACCATTACGGTCAACGGCGCCGACCAGCCTGTTGTGGACCAGCTGTTCTGGGCCGGCTGGAGTTGCAACGTCTACCTGCCCGGCACCGTGGCTCCCGCCGGACTCACCGCCAGCGGTCTGCCGGTCGGCCTGCAGATTGTTGCACCATTCCTGCACGACCGGCGCAGCATCAGGTTTGCCCAACTCATGGAGCAAACCGTTGGCGGGTTTGTCCCGCCGCCAGACTTCCTATGAGCCCCCGAGGCCTTCGGTCAGGCGGTCATCACGTTCGTTGAAAGCGTTGAGAAACCAGAGAACTCCATCGTCAGTCGGTGATGCGTTCGAGAACGTTCGTGAAGGAAGACACCGAGCGGTCAACGTTCTGCAGCTTGTCCAGACCGAACAGGCCGATACGGAACGTCGAGAAGCCCTCGGGCTCATCCACCTGAAGCGGTACGCCGGCCGCGATCTGCATTCCCTGGGCTGCAAACGCCCTGCCAGATTTGAGCTCGGGTGCATCGGTGTAGCTCACGACCACACCGGGTGCGCCGAAGCCTTCTGCCGCAACGCTCTTGAAGCCGGTGCCTGCAAGCACGGCGCGGATCTTTGTGCCGAGCTCATCCTGTGCGGCCCTGGCCTCGGAATATCCGAATCGCTGGGTCTCCATGATGACGTCGCGAAAACTGGTGAGCGCATCGGTGGGCATGGTGGCGTGATAGGCGTGTCCGCCGTTCTCGAACGCCTCCATGATCTGCATCCACTTCTTCAGATCACAGGAGAACGATGAGCTTGTGGTCTCCTCAATCCGGGCCCGGGCCCGTTCACCCAGCATGACCAGGCCGGCGCATGGCGAGCCGCTCCAGCCCTTCTGCGGAGCGCTGATGAGGACGTCCACGCCGGTGGCTTCCATGTCCACCCAGATTGTGCCGGACGCAATGCAGTCAAGCACGAACAGACCGCCCACCTCGTGCACCGCGGCGGCAACAGCGCGCAGGTAGTCATCCGGCAGGATCATGCCGGCCGACGTTTCAACGTGTGGGGCGAAGACCACACCGGGCTTGAGTTCCTTGATCCTGGCGACAACCTTGTCGATGGCGTGCGGAGCGAACGCCGGCTGGTCGGTGTCGTCCTGACGTTCCGCCTTGAGCACAGTCTCGGACCTGGCTATTCCGCCCATCTCCAAAATCTGGCTCCAGCGGTAGCTGAACCAACCGTTGCGGATAACGAGCACGTCCTGGTCGGCGGCGAACTGGCGGGCGACTGCTTCCATGCCGAAGGTTCCGCTGCCCGGCACAACCACGGCGGACACCGCGTTGTACACCGTCTTCAATTCGCGTGAGATGTCGTTCATCACGCTCTGGAAGGTCTGGGACATGTGGTTGAGCGCTCGGTCGGTATAGACGACGGAGTATTCGAGAAGTCCGTCGGGGTCAACATCAGGAAGGAGTCCAGGCATGGCGTGAGCCTATGGGACAGGCGAGAAGTTCACCGAATCGAACTTGGCGGGGGCAAACGATTGGGGGCAGCACACCCAGATTGCCGAGCATGCCGGTTGAGAACGTTCCGAGAGTGCTGTCGATGCCGACGGGACCCACGTGGTCCAGGTCAAACGAGCCGCTCCCGCCAGCCACAGCGGCCGAGCGCGCCGTAAGCCAGATCGTCAGACGCTGCCGTGGTACGTGCTGACCCTGCCCCGCACCTACTTGCGACGAATGCCGTTCTGCCAGACATGGGTGACACGCGTGGCATTGCCCCACACCGAGCGATCTTCCAACGGATTGACATCGAACGCAATCACATCAGCGTCAAAGCCCTCCACGAGCTGTCCGGACTTCGGCGCCTGCGGACCAAGCGTTTCGGGTCCGTTCGCGGTGGCCGCCTCAATGGCCTCGAGGTCCGTCATTCCTGCGTTGATCAGGTGCATGATCTCCCGCGAGCTCTGTCCGTACATGTCGCCGGACACGAAGATGTCGCACCCGGCCGCAATCCTGACGCCCTTCGCAATGGCCAGCTTCAGCGACATCGCATGGGCTTCTGCCACCATCTGACCCTTCTCATACGCATAGCGGGGCAGCAGATCCAGCTGGGGCAGAAGCGCCTCAATCACGAATCGCGTGGGCACATAGATAGCGCCCTGTTCGACCATCAGGTCACAAGCCTCCTCGGTGAGGAAACTGCCATGTTCGATTGTGTGGCAACCAGCCCGGAGGGCGGCCATAATCCCTGCGGTGCCGTGACAGTGCGCCGCGACAATTCGTTCGGCCCGAGCGGCCTCCTCGACGATGGCGCGAAGCTCATCGTCGGAAAACTGTTGGTGCATGGGATGATCGATCTCGCTCATCACGCCGCCGGACGCGCAGATCTTGATCAGCCGGGCGTTGTCGCGCAGGTTGACGCGCACTGCTCTGGTGACCTCGGGAACACCGTCGCAGATGATGCTGAAACCGTGACTGCATGCGAACTTATGCACGAAGTCGAGCGGCAGCGAATGAATGTCACCGTGGCCTCCCGTGGTCGAGAGAATCCGCCCGGCTGCGAAGATCTTCGGCGCGCTGATACTGCCGTCGATGGCGGCCGGGGCGAGCTTGAGTCCAAGACCGCCTACGTCTCGCACACTTGTGACGCCACCGTCGAGCATCGCGGCCGCATCGCCCACCGCCCGAGCCGCAGCGGTGACCGGGCTGGTGGTCGCCATCGCCTCGATGTTCGCCACGGTGGACCCGGTGAAATGGGTGTGGCAGTCCCACAGCCCCGGCATCACCGTTGAGACCTCGACGGTTACATCGTCGTTGGCGGCGAGTGGAGCGTCGGCCGTCGGGCCGACCCACGTGATTGTTCCGCCATCCAAAACGACTGTGCTGTTCGGAACGGGATCGCCCCGACCGGGTATGAGTACGTCTGCGGTGATGCGTTGCGCCATGGCGACACCTTAGATGCGGGCAGCGGAACAGGTCAGACGGCCGGCACAGTCTCATCTTCGCGGCGAATCAGAAGCAGGGCTGCGCCCAGGATCGCGAGCGCCATCGAACCAACAAGCGCCGGTGCGTAACTTCCGGTTTCATCGATGGACCAGCCCACGATGGGACCGGACACGGTGAGTCCGAGCATGAAGCCGAGTACAAGAACACCCGATGCCCGACCGGCATTTACACCCTGACGGATCATGGCCAGGTTTGCCGCCGTGTTCCAGGTGCCAAGGGTCAGCCCGCTGAGGATCGTGCCCACCCAGAGGAGGCTCGAAGGACCAGGCTCGGCCAAAAGTGTAAGCATGAGCGCGATGGCTCCACCGAAGCCCAGCACCGTCAGCATTCGGCGAGGAGCGACACCACGGTCGAGCGCGATGCCGGACATGACGCGGGCGGGAATCGCCACCAGGCCGGACAGTCCGAACACGAGACCTGCTGTGGTCGGACTGAAGCCAACGGCCTCTTCGGCAAACAGCGGCGTGAAGCGACCAATACCACCCCCGACGCAACCGAGGAGAAAGCCGAACAGACCGACCTGATAGACGAACAGAGGCAGACGAGTTCCCGCTGGGATTGGTTCATCTGCCTGCTCAACAGCCCCGTCGGTGCGATCCTCGGCGTCGCTGTGCACCGTGATGGCCGGCAACCCGAGAAGCGACACCGCGGAAACACCGGCCAGCATCCAAAGACCGGCCCGCCACCCGGCCCACTCGCTGATGCTCGGCATAGCGAAGCCCGTGGCGAACACGGCCAGCTGTACGCCGGACTGCTTCAGCCCGGTCAGCAGACCGCGCCGGCGCGGCGCAATACCGGTTGCGATGGCTTTGTTGGTTGCCGGGTTACCAAGACCCTGAGCAAATCCTGCCAGGGACATGCCGACGAGCAGCCCCACGTAGCTCTTGAACACCGCCATGATCACCGCCGTCAGTCCGGAGATGACGAGAACGAGACCCATCGAGATGCGGCCGCCGAACCGATCACAGATGCGTCCAGCCTGCATGCCGAAGAGCCCGGCCACACCCGTGTTGGCTGCCCCGAGCAGTCCCAACTGGAACTTGGAGACTCCGAGCTCGGCTTCAATCTCCGAGGCCACCACGACCACCTCGAAAAAGGCCAGCGTGGACGCCGCCATTGTGATGAGCAGCATTGCTGCAAAGCGAATCTCGCGACCTGACACGGCAGCACCCTACGCCGAGGTTCATCTTTCAGGGTCACCGTCCAACCAGCTTCCCGTTCAGGAGTATGCGCGGCACTTGGGCATGGGTGACACCAGGGCCGTGTTAGACCAACACCATGCAAGTCACTTTCCTGGGCACCTCGGCCGGCGCACCGACCAAGCAGCGGAACGTATCCGGTGTGGCCCTCCGGCACGGCAGCACGTGGGACCTCTTCGACTGTGGCGAGGCCACACAGCATCAGCTTATGCATACTCCCCTCTCGTTGGCGCGACTGCGTCGGGTGTTCATCAGTCACCTGCACGGAGACCACTGTTTCGGCCTGTTCGGGCTGCTCGGTTCCCGGTCAATGAGCGGCTCGAACACCGCGCTCACCATCATTGGACCGCCCGGCCTGAGAGCGATGGTGGAACTGGTGCTTGAAACCTCCGACACCCACCTCACCTACCCAATCGAGTTCGTCGAAGTCACGGAGACAGGCGGCCGGGTCGTTGAAACGGCAGAACTCACCGTCGACGCACTCCCGCTCACCCATCGGGTCATGAGCTTTGCGTGGCTCATGCAGGAAGGTGAACGCGCTGGCCGCCTCAATCCGGATGCGGCACGCGCAGCGGGCGTTCCGGACGGCCCGCTCTTCGGCAAGCTTGCCCGAGGCGAAACCGTGCAGCTCGATGATGGTCGCACAGTGAAGCCCGACGACATCGTCGGCGATGCCCGCCCCGGCAGGCGAGTGATCATCGCCGGAGACAACAGCGCCCCTCGTGAACTCCTGGAACGAACCGGCCCGGTCCATCTGCTGGTCCACGAGGCCACATTCACGGAGCCGGTGCTCGAAACACTCGGCGACGATTGGGGGCACAGCACAGCGGCACGGGTTGCCATCGCCGCAGAGCAAGCGGGTGTCAACAACCTTGTGCTCACGCACTTCAGCCCCCGCTACCTATCGGTGCGCCCAAGGACGGACGGCGGTAGCGGCTCATCGGTGATGACCATTGGAGACGTGGAGAACGAAGCACGCGAGCACTTCAGCCGCTCCCTGCATCTTGCGAACGACTTCGACATGGTCGAACTCGGCGTGGATGGCACGAGCGTGGAGATCACAGCGCGAGACGCGGTCTTGAGCTGAACCGGAGCCAGCGCTAGCTCAGCCTTCCGAGACCCGCCTCGTGGTTGCTTTCCGGTCCAAGTCGGATGTCCTCATCAAGCATCTCGATAAATCGGTCGGCCGGAACCGCCGACGAATACAACCATCCCTGGCCGTGGACGATCCCGATTTCTTGCAGAGCGAGGGCCTGCGACGCGGTTTCGATGCCTTCGGCGATGAGGCTGAAGTTCATACGCTGACAAATATCGGACAACGAAGCCACAATCGCAGCGTCGACCTGAGACTCGCCGAGACCGGAAACGAAGCGCCGATCAATCTTGATGCCGTCGGCAGGGATGATGCTCAGACGTTCGAACGATGAGAAGCCCACGCCGAAGTCGTCAAGAATCACACTGCCGCCGTTATTACGAATCTTCGTCATCAGCTCCGACTGCGATTCGATGTCGGGCAACGCACTTTCTTCGGTCAGTTCAATCGCGATGCCCGCCAGATGGCTGATCGCAAGCGGTCGCTCGAGAAACATTTCCAGGTGCAGGGGGGAGACGTTCACGGTGACGAAGAAGTCCCGATCGAAGCGCGCACCAAGTTCTCGCTTGAAGTTGCTGGATGTCAGGAGCATCGCCTCGTCAACCTCAGCACCCATTCCCAGCGAGGCCACCTCAGAGAGAAACGAATGAGCGCTGCGGACACCGCCCTCAGTCACCCACCGCATCAGGGCCTCCGCCCCGACGATCGCACCCGTGGACAGATCCACGATTGGCTGGAACCAGGGCACGATCTCGCCGCGCTCGAACGCATCCTTGAAGGAATCGCGAAGATCCTGCCGACGGGTGAGCGAGAGCAACATGGCAGCATCGAACACGCGATAGCGCATGCCGCCGTCAGCTTTGGCTCGATAGAGCGCGGTGTCCGCCCACCGGAGCAAGTCGTCGGCGCTGGTCCCGGGCCTTGCCTTGGAGATACCGATGCTCACTCGAACCCAGAGCTGATGCCCATCGAGAACGAACGGGCCCTCGAACGCGCGAAGAAGTCGAGCGCCAACCTCGTCGGCGGTGGACCGACGACCCATCTCCGGAATGAGCACCACAAGCTCGTCACCGGCAAGGCGAGCCACTGTTTCGTTGGGTGCGGCCACCTCCTCCAATCGACGAGCAGTCTCAACGAGCAGCGCATCACCAACGCTGTGTCCGAGCGTGTCGTTTACCTGCTTGAAGCCGTCGATGTCGAGATAGGCGAGGCCCACGCCGTTCGTGTTGTCTTCAGAGTCATGGTTCTCGAGCGCAGCGGCCAGACGTTCGCCAAAACCCAGGCGGTTCGCAAGTCCGGTCAGCGGATCCAGGAGCACCTGTTCGGCGAGCCGTCGGCGCTCGATCTCGAGGCCTTCAGCAAGCTCGCGGCTGCGTACGGCATAGATACTTCCCGCCGTATCGCCAGCCCTGTTGATCGCTGCGAGCATCGAACCAAAAAGCGATGCGTACACCAAAAGTGCTGCGGACAAATAGCCGAACGTAGTTCCCAGCCGGAGAAACCCGATGAACGCGAACAGCCCAATTCCCGCGGCAAAGCCATAGAACGTGCTCTTGGACTTGGCACCAAAGGCCGTGTTTGCCGCAATGACCCCCATGACGAAGGCAAGGACGAATCCGCGCCACTGCGGATCCTCAGGCATTGCGACAAGAGGCACCAATCCCCATGCCGCTCCACCCGTGATCTGAGAGGAAACGATGCCTTTCGTCCAGTCAGCCTCCGCTGGCAACCGAAGGTGTGAGAACCAATGCTGAATCGCGTTGAAGATGACTGCGGCAAGAAAGACCAGCACGCCGACATGTGAGGAGATCTGCCACAGCAGGAAGGCAAGCACAATGGCCGTGGGCACCCCTGCGCACACCGAAAACAGGATGGTCTTACGGATGCCAAGACGCAAAAATAGTTGCACGTCAGGGTGTTCTCGCTCGTGCGCGGGAACGTCAAGGCCGAACAGCGATCTTGCCGGTTCCAGCGCGGCGGTCAACCAGGAAGTTTCAGACATGCCCTTCTGATGGTGGCGCTCCCCGAACCCAAAGGGATTCTTTCTCGGGTAAATGGTCAGAACGACTCACACGTTGTAGCCAGCAACGCTCTTCACTTCGAGAAATTCTTCGACGCCCCACTCGCCACCCTCGCGGCCGTTGCCGGACTGGCCGTATCCGCCGAACGGCGATCCGGCTCCGAATGGTGCGCTGTTCAGCTCAACCATTCCGGAACGAAGACGTCGAGCAACGCGCCGAGCGCGGTCCTGGTCAGCGGTCTGGACGTAGTTGGTGAGACCGTATGCCGTGTCGTTGGCGATCTCAATGGCCTCCTCTTCGGTGTCGAACGCCATGATCGAAAGCACAGGACCGAAGATCTCTTCTCTGGCAATCGTCATGGTTGGGTCGACATCGGCGAAAACCGTGGGACGGATGAAGTAGCCCTTGTCGAATCCATCGGGTCGCCCTGCGCCACCGACGACAAGCCTGGCACCTTCATCGATACCAACCTGGATGAGGTTCTGAATCTTGTCGAATTGCACTGCGGAGACGACCGGGCCAATGTGGCCACCTTCGGTTGCCGAATGATCAACGACGGTCTGTTCCGCCGCCTCTTTCGCTGCGGCGACCGCCACGTCATAGAGTGGCCGTTCGACAAGCATGCGGGTTGGAGCGTTACACGACTGCCCGCTGTTGCGGAAGCAGCGAACAACACCGGACTTGACGGCCTCTTCGCCTGCGTCAGCGAAGATGATGTTGGCACCCTTGCCGCCCAGTTCCAGAGCAACGCGCTTGATGGAGTCTGCCGCGTTTTTGGTGATGGCAGTCCCGGCGCGGGTGGAGCCGGTGAACGAAACCATGTCGACGTCGGGGTGGCCGGACAATTGAGAACCCACACCGGGTCCGTCACCGTTGACCATGTTGAACACGCCAGCCGGAAAGCCCGCTTCGTGAATCATGTCGGCCAACAGCATGGAGGAAAGCGGTGCAACTTCGGATGGCTTGAGGACCGTGGTGCAACCGACGCCAAGCGCTGGCGCAACCTTGAGAACGACCTGATTCATCGGCCAGTTCCATGGAGTGATGAGCGCGGCAACTCCCACCGGTTCCAGGAGCACTTCGGTACCCGGAGCGTGATCACCAAGCGGGCGGCTGAAAGCGAAGTCCTTCAACACATCAATCGTGTTCTTGAGGTGGCCCAGACCCGCGCCAACCTGCATCCGACGGGACATGTCGATGGGTGCACCCATCTCCAGGGAAATTGCCTGCGCCATCTCCTCGGCTCGCTCTTTGTACACAGCGAGCAACTTCTCAAGGAGCGCTACGCGATCTTCCGGAGCTGTCTCAGCCCACGGCCAGAACGCGGCCTTGGCGGCCGAGACCGCAGCGTTCGTGTCAGCTTCGGACCCAAGCGAAATCACCGCGGCAACTTCTTCCGTTGACGGGTTGATCACATCGTGATCGAGAGCGGTCGACGGGGCCACCCAGGCACCGTTGATGTAGAAGTTGCGGTAGTCGATCATGACGCCTCCTGAGAGTCTGGTTCGAAGAGTCTGCCATGATCCGCTCTGATTATGCTGGTTCGAGGGCGCGGTTATGCGACCAGATCCACCCACCGCATGAAATTCTCGATAAGCACTTTCCCGGCCGGTTCCGCATCAGTCCAGTACTCGGGATGAAACTGTGTGCCCACGATGCGTCGCTCATCGTGAATGGCCAGCTGCACCGGTGTGAGCTCTGTCGATGCGTACCCGCGAAAGCCAGGGGGGAGAACCGGCACGTGTAACCCGTGCGCATGGCGGAAGACGGGCGCGTCGCTCCATCCATCCAGAAGCGGGTGATCCCCGACGACGTCTATGGGGTGGTAGCCGAACTCGAAGGCTCGACCAGCCGGCGTGCGCTTCATGACCTCGGTTTCGGGAACATCCTTGGCAACGTCAAGCAGCACAACGGGGGTATCGAAGGCACGAGCAATGAGTTGCCACCCGCCGCAGAAACCGAACACGGGCAATCCGCTGTTGCGGACGATTTCCATCAAGGGCTCCAGCTCGTCCTCGGCATAGTCGTCCGGATCAGCACTGTTGCCGCTGATAAACAGCGCGGTCGCTCCAATCTGCGCCAGCAGCTTGGCAGAGATCCTGTTCCAGCGGGTGAGCATTGTTGGTTGACCCGACAGGTCCTCCAGCCGGTACGTGATCCTGGTTCTTGCGGCAAGCATTCTGGTGCCGCCACCTTCGGACCGCGCATCACGATGTTCGTAATCGACAAAGACGAGCATGGACTGGAATGTACCTGCGCCTGGTCGCGACCTCGTAGGGGTGGCGAATCTCTGGAAAGGTCGCTGTTCAACCGCCCTCGTGTGGTTGGCTGAGTCGGTGCAAAGTTCCGGACATCTTAGGCAATCTCCACTGATGCAAGCGAACCTGCGGCACTACCGCCATCTGGTTGTGGCTGTCGCTGCGATGTTCTGGCTGCCGACGTCCGTGCTGTTCTTTATCGACCGATTTGGCGTGGGCGATACGTTCCGCCTGCAGGGCATCTATTACCTGTCTGTCGTTCTTGCTGAAGTGCCTTCGGGTTGGTTCAGCGACCGGATTGGTCGCGTGCGCACTCTGCAACTCGCCGCTCTGTGGTGGATTGGTTCCTTCGCTGCGTTCATAGCAACCGGACCGTTTCTCATGGCCGCCCTTGGACAGGTCCTTCTTGCGCTTGGCTTCGCGTTCCTTTCCGGAACCGAAGTCACGTTCCATTACGACTCACTCGAGGCGCTCGGCCGAACAGACGATTTTGAGGCCGAGGAGGCCACCGCCCGCCGAGGCGGCATGGTCATGCGTGCAATCGCTGTTCTCACCGGCGGGGCGCTTGGCGTGATCAACCTCAAGCTTCCCTTCGTCGCGACGTTCGCGGGCGTTCTTGGCTTCGGGTTCATCTCGCTCCGCCTGCAGGAGCCGCCACGGGCAGATGACGCCGATTTGGCCGCTGTCTCCTTCGGAGAGGACCTCGGAGCTGTGGTTCGGCTGTTCCGAATTCGGATACTCGGCTGGCTACTCGTGGCCATCGTCTCACAGGTCGTTCTCGAACATCTGGCGTCGGAGTTCGCCGGCCCGTACTCCGCATTGGTTCTCGGTGAGGAACTCACCGATGTCCAGTGGGCTCCCCTCACGACCGGGATTCTTGCGGCCGCCGTCTCGCTCATCGGGGCCATTGCGGTTCGCTGGACTCCAACGCTGAGAGAGCGCTTCGGAGTGGTGACCAGCCTCACCCTGCTGGCCATCACGCCAGCCATCACCGTTTTGATGATGAAGCTTTACACCTCCTGGGCCGTCTTCGCGCTCCTCGCGTTGCGCAACGTTCAGGTCGTGATCGCAGGAGTGTTGGTTGCGGGGCTGGTGGGAAGGTCTGTCGTCGCTACTCAGCGAGCCACCTTCCTGTCCATGACCAGCCTTGGGGGACGCCTGGTCTACGGGTCAGTCCTGCTCAGTCTGAGTGGCATCGACGAGATCAAAGAGGCGCTCGGCTGGGCAACCGGCATCGCCTTCGTTGCTCTCGGTGCCATCTGGCTCGCGGGCCTTGGAGTGTCCGAGGAGAAGTCCGCATTCGGTGCAGGCGCCCCAGTGGATTCACACGAGTAGGTCCCACCATGGGAGAAAACGCAACAGAGCACCCCGGCAGCGGCAGGGGCGTCGACATCGGCCAGATGTTCGGAGCGACAATCTCTGGCCATCAGGTGCGTTCACAAAGACGCGGGGACAACGACCACAGTCGAGCTGCCCTGGCGCACTGCTGCATTGGTGACCGATCCGAGCAGAGACAAGCGAGGAACCCGCTCGCGGGTTGCGCCCACAACAATTGCTGCGACGTCCGACGAACGAGTCAGAATCTCTCGAGGGTCACCGTGGACAACGAGTGGCACCATCCGTGACGGTACCGAACCGCCAAAGAGGGATTGAACCCCATTGAGCAACCGCTCCTCTGCGGCTCGTTCGAAAGACGAATCGTCAAAGCGCGCCGCCTGCGCTGCCACCTGATGAGGGCGGTACCACGCGATTGTCGGTCTGATCTCCTCACCAAAGTGTCGCTGCGCCCACAACAGCGCCTGTTGGGCGCCGTCTGAGTTGTCGAAGCCCACCGCCACTGGAGCCGGACACACAGGAGTGTCCTCGGGAACAATGGCAACGGCCCTGTCGCCATTGGCGGCAACCCGACGACTGACGTTGCCCAGCAACAGGTTGGGAAGTCCTGTGATACCTCTGGTGCCAACCACAACAAGGTCAGCATCGACGCGATCCGCCTCGTCGATGAGACTGGACGCCGGCGGACCGCGCAACGTTGCTGTGTCGATGTCGAACTGGTCGCGATCGCTGCCCAGCATCTCGATCACTGCCCTCTTTGCTTCTCGGACAAGGTTGAGGGCGTCGTCCTCCCAACCCTGGTCACCAAGCAGACCGGACAGTTCGACTCCGAGGAGCTTTGGAGGTTGCCACGCGTGAACAAGCCGCAGGCTGAATCCTGTGTCAGAGCCTGGATGCGCGAGAACGAAAGAAGCGGTCCACCGCAACGCTTCTTCGGCGCCGCGGGACCCATCGACACCAACGATGACCTTCATCCTGTTGACACTACTCCCACCCAGTTACGGTCACCCGGTTGCGTCCGCTCTCGTCGGCTCGACAGATCCCACCGTGTAGAAACACCGTATGACGAAGACGAATCTTCCGCAGGGAACGCCGCCGTTTGCCGGCGAGGTCGCCCGGCTCATCAAGCACGCGAAACCAAGTCGATTGAAGTCACCGACGCCATCGTCGGGTCCGAACATCGTGTTGATCATGTTGGATGACGTGGGCTTCGGGACATGCTCCACGTTCGGCGGTCCGGTTCCGACTCCAACGGTGGAGCGCGTGGCCGCCCAGGGGCTTCGCTACAACCAGTTCCACACCACCGCACTCTGCTCCCCCACCCGAGCCGCTCTCCTTACCGGCCGCAACCATCACACTGCGCACATGGGCGGCATTACCGAAATTGCGAACAGTTTCCCGGGCTATGACTCGGCAATCCCTGGCGAGACCGCGATGGTTGCCGAAGTTCTTCGCCAACATGGCTATTCGACGGGTTGCTTCGGAAAATGGCACCTCACTCCGTCGTGGGAGCAGAGTCCTGCCGGGCCCTTTGACAGGTGGCCGACCGGCCAGGGGTTCGACCGCTTCTACGGCATCATCGGCGCCGAAGCCAGCATGTACGAGCCGCCGGTGTACGACCAGACCACGCCCGTCCAACCGAACGCCGGGCGCAACGACTACCACTTCACTGAGGACATGGCCGACAAGGCCATCGAGTGGATTCAACGGCAACAGGCCAGTGCCCCCGACCGGCCGTTCTTCTGTTACTTCTCCACCGCCGCGGTGCACGCCCCTCACCACGTGTGGCCGGAGTGGATTGAAAAGTTCAAAGGTGAGTTCGACGATGGCTGGGATGCCATGCGCAGCCAGATCTACGAACGCCAGCTCGAACTTGGGGTAATCCCGCCGGGCACCGCGCTCACACCGCGCCCCGATGAGGTGCCCTCCTGGGATGAGTACCCGGACCGCTACAAGCCGGTGGCCTCGCGCCTCATGGAGGTGTTCGCCGGCTTCATGGCCCACACCGACGCGCAGGTCGGACGGGTCCTCAATGCCGTCGACGAACTTGGGGTCGGTGACGACACGCTCGTGATCTATCTCACCGGCGACAACGGCGCCTCGGCCGAAGGCACCATCCACGGCGCGTGGAGTGCTCCCTCGTTCCAGAACGGCGTGCACGAAGACCCCGAGTGGCTGCTGGAACACATGGCCGACTTCGGCACCGAACGCTGCGAGAACCACTTCAACGTGGGCTGGGCCTGGGCGCTCGACTCACCCTTCCAGTGGATGAAACAGGTGGCGTCGCACTTCGGCGGCACACGCAACGCGCTTGCCGTGTCCTGGCCGAACGGCATCGACGACGCGGGAGGACTTCGCGAAGGATTTCATCACGTCATCGATGTCGTCCCCACGTTGCTCGAAGTCGCGGGCATCACGATGCCAGATCAGGTCAGGGGCATCGACCAGGAACCGCTGCACGGAACGTCGATGGTGACAAGCTTCGCCGCTGGCAGCGAAGCAGATACCAACCGCACGCAGTACTTCGAGATCCTGGGCAATCGCGCGATCTATCACGACGGATGGATGGCGTCGTGCTTCCACGGACGGGTGCCTTGGATCAGATACGCCGGCTACGAATTCGACGGCCCGGACGAGGTCTGGGAGCTCTACGACATCCGCAAGGACTTCTCTCAGAGCATCGACCTTGCTGATCAGTTCCCCGACAAACTCGCCGAACTGCAGGCCCTCTTCGAAGCCGAAGCGGGACGCAACGGTGTGTACCCGCTGCGTGATGCCGGCTCTGGCCGCGGCGGCGACTACGCCGTGCCTCGTTCGCTGGGAACGAAGCGCATGACATACGGCCCAGCCCACATTCGCATGCCCGAGAGCTCGGTTGTGAACCTGAAGAACGCATCCTCAGAGATCACGGCGGAGATCAATGTACCTGTTGGTGGAGCCGAGGGCGTGATTGCCTGCCAGGGTGGCGCGATGGCGGGCTGGTCGCTCTGGCTCGACACCGACGGGCGTCCCCACCATCTGTACAACTGCTTCGGTCATGACCTGACGACGATGTCGGGCCCCGCACCACTCGCAGCCGGTGCCCACGAGCTGCGGGTCCTCTATGTCCACGACGGAGGATTCGGCGCCGGAGGGACCTCCATCTTCTTCGTTGATGATGTGGAAGTGGCCCGCTCCCGGCTCGATCAAACCGTGCCCGTGGTCTTCTCGATGAGCGGCGAGACCTTTGACGTGGGCACGGACACCGGTTCACCGGTCGGGCCGTATCGGCACGACTATGCGTGCACGGCCGAGATCACCGGCGTGACCCTGGAGCGCCTGAGCAGCCCCGACGATGACACGCGATCGCACATGCTCGCCGGAACATGGTCTGCCGCACTGTCAACCCAGTAGCAGGCCGGACAGTTGAAAAGCCTCGCAGTCACGCTTCTGCGTCGAGGAACGAAACTGGACGACGTTCAGTTCCCATATATGGGGTGAACATCCTTTGCTATTGTGCGCTTATGACACACAACAGGGCGCAATCACGAACCATCCTGAGTCTCGCTGCGGCGATAGCGATGCTCAGCACCATCCTTGTCATCGGCACCGCAAGCTCGCCGGCTGGCGCCTATCCCGAGGCCTCCGATCTGGCTTACATAAACCGGATTGGGCGGTACTCCCAGTCTGGCTTCGGCGCAACCTCCATTTCTCGTGGCGTCGACATCAACCAGACCACGGGTGAGCTGTGGATTGTCGACGAAGGCAACAACCGCATCCAGATTTACTCGGCAGCAGGCCACTTCCTGCGCCAGATTGGTCCAGGCGACGGAAACGAGGGCTCGGGCATCGGGCAGTTCCACGATCCGAAGGGCCTGGCAATCGATCAGAACACAGGAAATGTGTTCGTGGCCGACTCAGAGAATGACAGGATCCAGGTGTTCTCCGCGAACGGCCAGTATCTGTTCAAGTTCGGAGCCAGCGGATCTCAGAACGGACAGTTCAGTCGGCCATATGGCGTTGCCGTCAACGAGGCTGGCACCCGGGTGTACGTCACGGACGCCAACAACCACCGCGTGCAGTACTTCAACATCAACGGCAACTACCAGGGCAAGTGGGGTTCGCTCGGCACGGGAAATACCCAGTTCGACAGTCCGCTCGGCATCGAAACCGCATCCAATGGCAACGTCCTTGTCGCTGACCACGGAAACAATCGCGTCACACGATTCACCGGAACAGGTGGATTCAAGAATTTCCTTGGACAGTCGGGTCCAAACGCCGGTCAGATCAACGGACCCATCGGTGTGGACGTCGACAAAGACAACAATGTGTACGTCGTCAGCTTGGACAACGACAGGGTCGACGTATTCACCCTCCCAGGAAACGTCCAGACGTCCCTTGACATAGACGCAATCTCGAGCCCTTCACACATCGTGACCGACGGTGATTCTCTCTTCATCACCAGCCGATGGAGTGATACCTGGGTGTACTCAACGTTGCGCTGCGACGGCCTGTTGCCCAACAAAATAGGCACCGCGTACGACGACACGCTGCTCGGCGGCAGAAACTCCGCGATATCCAGCAGCTCCGAGCCTGACATCATCCACGCTGGTGGTGGCGACGACACCGTGAACGCGGGCGATCTGAACGACCTCGTCTGCGGCGGCGGCGGCGACGACACGATCTTTGGAGACAACGGTGATGACACCGTCCTCGGCGGTGGCGGCAATGATGTCCTGCGTGGAGGCGAAGGCGACGACCGGATGCGCGGTCAGAACGGCAACGACCAGGTCTTCGGTGAGGGCGGCGGGGACAACCTGAACGGCAACAACGGTAACGACGTTGTCAGTGGTGGCGACGGCGACGACTACGTGTCAGGACGCAACGGGTTTGACACCATCAGCGGAGGCGAAGGAGTCGACACGATGTACGGCGGTGGCAAAGCCGACGTCATGAACGGCGGCCCCGGAGGCGACACCATGTGGGGCAACCAGGGCAACGACCAGATGAAGGGCGGCACCGGCAACGACACCATGTCCGGCGGCGACGGCAACGACCGTGTTGAGGGCGAGATCGGCAATGACACGCTCAACGGCAACCGTGGCAACGACGAAGTGTGGGGCGGAAAGGGCGCTGACAACATCACGGGCTTCAACGGCAACGACGACCTTCGTGGCGGCGACGCCAACGACGTCCTGAACGGCCAATCCGGCTATGACAGCTGCAACGGTGGCAAGGGATTCGACGTTGGGTCCAGCTGCGAGATTGAGGTCAGCGTTCCGTAGGGCGCGCCGAATGCACATCTGAGAGAGAGCCGGCCCCCAGCGGCCGGTTCTTTCGGTTTTGGCGAGTTCACAGGAGTCTGAGACAGCGATCACGGTGCTTCGAGCCATCGGCATCTCAACGTCCTTCGGTTTCATGGGCGGTACTGGCCTTGTTGCCCTCCGCGTCTGGTTCCACTTCACGATCAATGCGATTGCGACGCTGTTAGCACTGCACGCAGCTCAGACCACCTGGAGAACCCAATTCGACGGACCCGAAGTTGCCCAGCCCGAGGTCGCAGAGCCTGAGTTCGTGTGGCCCGACTTCGTGCCCGAGTTCAGCTGACAGTTCCGAGGGCTCAGCTGACAGCTGCAATCACGAAGTCAAGACCAGCCCTCACGGCGGCGACCTGGGCCTCAATGCAGATCTCGTCCGTGGCGTTCGGACTGTCCGGGTACACCTCTGTGGTCGTCGTGAACCTTGCGTTGGTCATGCCCGCACACAGCCCGAGCTCAACGTTCGGATAGTTGATCACACCGGGCTGGGTAACGTCGCTCCCAATGATCTGACCGGCATCGTCTGCTGGAGCGATGTGGGTAACCCTGGCGACGCCAGCGATGATCGCCGCCTGAAACGCAGGCTGCGGATCAAGTGTGTCGCCGACGGTGTAGAACCCGTCGGGTATCAAACCCGGATCTGATGGCTTGCCGTCCCGGGCAGCAACAGCAGGACGGAACTCGCTCTCGTCGCTGTCGGTTGTCTCGTGCAGGTCCATGTGCATCACGAAGTCCACGCCGGTGGATGCAACCAGCGCCATGAGCGCAGCCGCCTCTTCCGACGGACTGTCTTCATGGAAGCACCGGTTGGGGTCGTGACACTTCGGGTTCCACCGATTGATGACCTCATAGCCCCAGGGGCTGACGCAGGGCGCCACCAGAAGGTTCACCCGCTTCCGATAGTTCCTGGCGTGAGTCTCGAGGAAGCGCAGTGCTCCCTGCACCCCACTTGTTTCGTATCCGTGCACGCCACCGGTGACGAGCACCCACGGAGCATCAGGTTTGGCCGAACGGACGGTGACCGCCAGCAGCGGGTAGCGATCGACATCGAGCGGCAGCGCTCCGTAGTGTGTGACCTCAAAGACCTCGGCGTCCAGTGCGTCGATCTTGGAGCGGACCTCCCCGGCGTAGCTGCGCTGAATGGCCCTGGCATCGAACCACTCCTGCCTGTGGGCGTCGGTCCAGGGTTCGCCCGGCGTGCCGATGGGATAGAAACGCTTCATCCTGGGAAGCCTAATCACCCGGGGAAATGCGTCGGCTACAACAACTGTTCAAGTTGCACCATGTGAAGGTGACATCATCATGATGGGAGTGGTGATGTCTGAGAAACTGGAATGGGAAATAGGACGGGTGCGGGTCACCCGCGTCGAGGAGAGCATCGTGCCGGTGCCGTGGGCATCGCTGGTTCCTGACGGCAGCGCACTCCTCGCCAACTGCCGCACCTGGATGGATCCGTTCGTCAGCACGAGCGGCAACCGCCTGCTGCTATCGGTACACAGCTTCGTCGTGCAGACCCCCGAGACGCTGATCGTGGTGGACACCTGCGTCGGCGACACTGACGAGCACAAAATGCCCGGTGACGCGGGCTTCGCAAGCCGCCTTGAAGCTGCGCTCCCCGGCGGCGCCGCAGCTGTTGACGTCGTGGTCTGCACGCACCTGCATTTCGATCACGTCGGGTGGAACACCATGGAGCTCGATGGCGAATCCGTACCCCGATTCGCCAACGCCAGTTACGTCGTGACAGAAGAAGAACTGGCGGCCGAACGGGACGAGGAGGACACGCGCGCATACAACCGCTCGATCGCACCCCTTGCCACCGCAGGATGCCTTCAACCGGTACCCGCTGATCACCAGATTGACCAGTGGGTGTCACTGGAGCCAAGCCACGGACACACGCCCGGGCATGTCTCGTTGCGCATCACCGACGGCGAGGAGGTCGCATTGATCACCGGCGACCTCGTCCACACGCCGCTGCAGTTCGCGCACACCGATGCCCAATCAACCGCAGACGACGACCCGGCGATGGCCACTGCCACCCGGGATCGGTACGTCGCCGAACTGACCGACACCAATGTTCTTGTGCTTGGAACCCACTTCGCTCCCCCAACATCAGGGCGCCTCATATCTCACCCATCGGGCGTGCAGTTCGAGTGATCTCCGCTCCGGAGTCGAACAACCCGGTTCGCCACGTGCTTGCCAACTGGTTCGCGTTCTCTGCTCTCCTCGCCGCTCTCGGCATTTTGTTGCCGCTGCACATGGAAGCAGAAGGCTTCGGCGTGGACTCGATCGCAGCCGTGTCTGGCGCCGCCGGTCTTGGAGGCCTGCTATCAGCTGAGCTCGTCGGTCAACTCGCAGCGCGCCTTGGCCCGGTTCGACTCATGCGTCTCGCCGTCGGCATCATGGCAGTGAGCTTCGTTTGCTTCGGGTTGAGTGCGACCTTTGTCATTCTTCTCGTGATGAGCGGGTTGACCGGCGTCAGCATGGCGATGATTCGCGTGGCCGCCCAGATGCTCGTTCGCAACCGCGTGGACGAACAGCGGCGAGGTCGCGTACATGCCTGGCAGGGGCAGACCACCCGACTCACGGTTCTGATCATCCCTGTTGTGGTCGGCGCAATGTGGGAACCCCTGTCGACAGAACTGAACTTCACGCTTCCCGTCCTCCTCACCTTCGCCGCGGTTGGAGCTGGAGGATCTCTGGTGGTGGTCGGCGCACGCGAAGTCGCTCGCTCAGACCCGACGATTACGAGCCTCACAACAATGCTCGGCTACGCGTCCGGGCCGATGCTGTTCATTGCCGCTCGAAAGGGTCGCACGCTGCTCCTACCGCTCGTCGGTCTTGAGCTCGGATTGACCCCGGCGCGCATTGGCCTGCTTCTCGGGCTGACAGCGGCAGCCGATCTGCTCGTCTCGCCCATCTCCGGTCCGCTGATGGACAAGCGCGGAAGACTGGCAACAATCGTGCCGTCCTTTTCCCTCACCGCGCTCGGCTTTGTGGTTCTCGCTGCGTCATCTGGAGGGTTCATGCTGGGGTTGGCTGCGGTGATACTCGGTGCCGCCAACGGACTGACAGCAGGCCTGATTCTCACACTGGGGACCGACCTCGCTCCGCACGGCAAGGAAGGTCCGTTCCTGGGTCGATTCGGTGCACTGGGCGACATCGGGCGATTGATTGCGCCCTTCCTCATCGGCCTGCTCGGCCGACTCGTTGGGCTGAATGCTGCGGCGTTGGCGCTGGCCGTCGTTTCCGTTCTGGCCCTCGGGTTCGTGATCACGTTCATCGGCGAAACCAAACCAGCTGTCTGACACCGAGCGGGCCCGCCGGTGCCAAATCGGGGTCGACCAACATCAGCTCATCCACTGACCACCGTCAACGTTGTACGTCTGAGATAAAATGTAGTCCGATTCAGCGGAAGCCAGGAAGATCGCCATGCCGACCAAATCGTCTGCTGTGGCGAACCGGCCGGCCGGTACCCCAGCTTCAACTTCTGCCCTCTTCTGGCCCAGCTCTTTGCCTTCAAGCTTCGCAAACATGGAATCAACATGTTTCCAGTGCTCGCCATCCACCACGCCGGGGGCTATCGCGTTGACGTTGATCCCATGCCTGATCAGGTTGAGACCGGCAGATTGAGTCAGGGAAATCACCGCTGCTTTCGTCGAGCAGTAGACCAGGACGAGACTCTCACCACGCCGACCCGCCTGTGATGCCATGTTGATGATTTTGCCACCGTGGCCCTGTTTGATCATTTGCTTTGCAGCGGCTTGCAGGGTGAAGATCGTCCCACCCACATTCACTGCATAGAGCTCGTCGTAGCTTGCGCGAGTTATGTCCACCGTCTCCGCGGCATCAAAGAGCGCGGCGTTGTTTATCAGAATGTCAAGCTTGCCGGCATTTGCAACAACCGAATCGATCGCAGCGTCGATGGACTCCTGATCACGCACATCGACATGAACCGCATACGCCGCGTCGCCCAACTCTTCGGCCGTTTGCTCTGCCGCAGCCAAATTGATGTCTGCGATGGCCACCGTTGCACCTTCGTGAATGTAAGCCTGCGCAAATCCGCGGCCGATCCCTTGAGCGGCACCGGTGATCAGCGCCGACTTTCCTTCTAGTCTCATTAGCCTCTGACCTTTCGCAAACGAACCCTATTCGATGCGCAAGCCGGAGATGGCCCGAGAGATGACCAGCTGCTGGATCTGTTCGGTGCCTTCGAAGATGTCGTGGATCTTCGCGTCTCGGTGCCAGCGTTCCACGGGGTACTCGCGGGTGTAGCCGTAGCCGCCGAGAATCTGAATGGCCCGCTCGGTTGCCCAGGTGGCAGTGCGGCCGGCCTTGAGCTTGGCCATCGAACCTTCGGCGTTCTTGAACTCGCCGTTCTTGCCCATCCAGGCAGCACGCCAGATGAGGAGACGGCTGGCTTCGATCTCGGTGGCCATGTCAGCGAGCATGAACGCAATCGACTGGTTCATGATGATTGGACGGCCGAATGCTTCGCGCTCCTTGGCGTACTGCAGCGAGTACTCATAGGCCGCACGAGCCACGCCGATGGCCTGGGCGCCAACGGTCGGACGGGTCGCTTCGAAGGTCTGCATCGCAGCCTGTGCGTTGCCTTTCTCGCCGCGGCGGACACGAGCGAGACGCTCGTCCAGCTTCTCCTTGCCGCCGAGAAGGCAGCGGCCCGGGATGCGCACGTCATCGAGCACAACTTCGGCGGTGTGCGACGCGCGGATGCCGTGCTTTTTGTACTTCTGCCCCTGACTCAGGCCCTTGGTGCCCGGCGGAACCACGAACGATGCATGCCCTTTGGATCCGAGCTCAGGGTCAACGACCGCGACCACCACGTGGATGTCAGCCATGCCGCCGTTGGTGATCCATGCCTTGGTGCCATTGAGGACCCATTCGTCTTTGGCCTCGTCATAGATGGCCGAGGTGCGGTAGCCGCCAACATCAGAACCGGCGTCCGGTTCAGAAGCAGCAAAGGCACCCGTCTTGATATCCCCAGGGGTGCCGTAGCACTGAGGGACCCACTCAAAGAGCTGCTCCTGGGTACCCGAGGATGCAATGCCTGCGGCCGCGAGGCCGGAACCCATGATGGCCATGCCGATACCGGCATCGCCCCAGAACAGCTCTTCGACGAAGACCGGCATGGTGAGGCCGGTGTGGTCGTTCATCATGGCCTCGGCAAGGAACTCCCACCCGTAGATTCCGATCTTGGCGGCCTCTTCCACGATGGGCCAGGGAAACTCTTCGCGCTCATCCCACTCTTCGGCCGCCGGCCGCATCACGTCCTCGGCAAATCCGTGCGCCCACTTCTGCAACGTGACCTGGTCTTCGTTGAGCGTTGCGGAAAAGTCAGTCATGGGTGTCTCCTTTGGGTCCGGAGGCTCCTCCGGAAGGCGGGTTCATGGTGGGTGAAGTCATCTTCACTTCAGGAATGTTACCCGTGGGTAACGGACGCAGGGTAACAAGGTACCCGCACCGCAGGCCCATCGGCACAGTCGTCGCCAAAATGAGGTGACCATCTGCTGAATGGCCGCATAACCCAACTGGTGACGCACGTCCGCAAGCCAAGTCTGCAGGCGAGGTGTCGAATGCGTCAACACCACACATCAACTCGGGTCTGCTCAGCGCCGGGCAGACTGGGGCCATGACCAACGCCCCGGAGCATCCGGAGAGATTCGAAGAGTTCACCGATCCGGTGGACGGAGTTCACTGGAGGGTGGACGTCGGATTCGTCGAGTCCAACTGGACCTGCCTCTGGGGCAACGGGTGCCAGGGCATTCTTGAACACCCGGCTGAGGAACTCAATCAGGGATGCTGCTCAGAAGGTGCACACCTGCTCGGCGAGGACGAAGCCATGATGGTGGAGGCGCTGGGGCTCACGCTCGATCCGGCTCGCTTCGAGAACCATGCCGAGGCTGCTGCCGGCGGCGTGCTGCGTGACGCACCGACCAACCCGAATGGCGGACGAGCCACACGGGTTGTCAACAACGCATGCATCTTTCACAACCGGCCGGGCTTCGCCGGCGGTGACGGCTGTGCGCTGCACCTTGCCGCGATCGATGAAGGTGAATCCGTCATGGATTGGAAGCCGACCATCTGCTGGCAGGTTCCGATCCGAGTGGACGACAACGACGACGGCTCGAAGACCCTGCGCCGATGGAACCGCAGGGACTGGGGCACCGACGGCACAGACCTCGCGTGGTGCTGCACCGAACATCACACCGACAGCGAGACGATGCCTGACGCGTATGTCGGCACCACGTCCGTGGCTGAATCACTTCACGCCGAATTGTCCGGGATCCTCGGCCCCGAAATAGCGGTGCAGCTCCGCTCCCGCGCCACCTCGACCGAACCCTGACGGCGCCAACGAACATGTGCCCTGGCACATGTCCGTGAGGACAGCGCGTTAGAGGAGGACGGCGGGAGTGGGGATGAGGACGGCGAGGGCGGTGACGACCTGGATGGCGCCAAGAACATCGCCGGTGATGCCGTTGATCTTGCGAATCGACAAGGCAACGACAACACCCGCCACAACAACGGCAGCGACGAACGACACAGCTACCGCGGTCGGGTCAGCAATCAGCGCCGCCGCTGCAAGCGCTCCCCCAACTGCACCCACCCACGGACCCACCCGGCCCAAGTCCGCCATGTAGGAAGCGCCCATACCGTCACCGGCTGTTGGAGCCACAACCATGGCGACGATCGCCAGACTCCGACTGAGAACATGGGCGGCCACGATGACTCGAAAGGCGAGCCAGCCACGTTCGTGCATCTCGGCAATGGCAATCACCTTCAGAACCAGCGCCATGACGAGAGCCGATGTCCCGTAGGTGCCGAGACGGGAGTCCTTCAGAATCTCCATCCGCCGTTCGACCGTCCAGCCTCCACCAAAAGCGTCTGCCATATCTGCGAGGCCATCGTGGTGGAATGCTCCAGTGATGAGGAGCCCGAGCGACACAGCGATTGCCGCTGCCAGACCGGCTGAGTCGAGCCAACGCCCGACCAGAAGAAAGGTCCCGGCAATGATCGAGCCGATGCCTGCGCCGACCAGAGGAAACCATGGCACCGCTGATGCCATCGAAACCGGCCGGGTACCAGCCGAAGAAACATCACCCATCGGGATCCGAGTCAGGAACCCAACTGCCACCCGCAGGTCATGAAGCGGAAAGCTCACCCCGCGGAGCTCCCATGCGGCTGCGGGTGCTCGGCGAACCATTCGGTGAAGGTTGCCACATCAGTCACGCCTCGGCACGCCATCTGCAACAACGGCACAGCAATCATCGCTCCCGACGCTTCGCCCAGGCGGAAGTCGAGTTCGAGCAGAGGCTCCTTGGCAAGATTCGCCAAAGCCAGTCGATGGCCCGGCTCAGCGGAGCGATGCGCCGCCTGCATGTGCTCCGTCCACGCCGGGTCCACGGCATGGAGCACGAGTGCGGGGGCGGTGGCGATGTAGCCGTCGAGGAGCACCGGGAGGGAACGCTTCCTGGCCTCCGCCATTGCGCCCGCGATGGCAACCAGTTCGGTGCCACCAACTTCGCGCAGAACCGATATTGGGTCAGTGTCCCCCATCCGGACCAGGGCGTCTCCGACGACCAGAGTCTTCAACGCAAGAGCCTCGTCATCCACGCCGGTTCCCCGGCCCACAAAGCTGGCGAGTTCCACAGCATCACCACTCGGGGCACACATGGCGGCGCTGACTGCAGCAGCGGCGGTCGTATTGCCGATGCCCATCTCGCCCAGAATCAACAGGTCGGTTTCCGTCTCGGCAACAGCGTTGCGTCCCGCGTGCCACGCCGCGTCGAAACGTTCCTGATCCATCGCTGATTCGCTTCGAATGTTCCCTGTGGGCTCACCAACCCCGACGTCAATGGCTTTCACCGTTGCGCCCGCAACCGCCGCCAGCGCAGAGATCGTTGCCCGCCCCGAGTTGAACGCGGCAAGCATCAGGCCGGTCACCTCGGATGGATACGCACTCACACCCTCGGCCGTGACGCCATGGTCACCCGCGAATACAAGAGCGACCGGCTTGTTTACCGCAGGTGTATGTGTGCGCTGCCAGGAAGCGAGCCAGACAGCCACCGCATCCATCCGAGCCAAAGCACCGCCCGGGCGAAGGATGTCTGCCACGCGTTCACACACGGCAGCGGCAGCGTCGGCATCTTTGACGGGAAGCTCTGACACGAGCCGCCGCAGTGCATTGGTTGAGATTGCATCGCTCACCACGTCAGCTCCAGGTTCTCAAGTTTCACCACGCGACCAGCGCTCACGAAGAACGTCTGCTCGGCGTGGTCGGCAAGGCGGCGATTCGCACGACCCAGAATGTCCCGGTAGGTGCGGCCGAGTTCCGTTTCCGGGTGAACGCCGAGCCCGACCTCGTTTGAGACCACCAGGGTGGGTGCGCTTCGACCTGCGAGCATGGAACCAAGCGAGTCGGCCGCTTCGGCGACGCGATCCTCGATGCTGGTGGAATCCGCCAACTCGGCTGCGCTTCCACCAAACAGCATGTTCGAAGCCCACAGCGTGATGCAGTCGATGATCACCAGTGCGTCATCGGTAAGACTCACGATCGTTGCCGGTGCCAGCAGTGGGTCCTCAATCAGATCCCATTCCGAGGGACGATCGGCCTGATGGCGTCGCACTCGTTCTTCCATGTCGGAGTCCTCATGGACGCCGCCGACCTCTGCCGTAGCCAGGAACACCACGGGCCCTTTCCACGCCTCACCAAGCCGCACCACCAGATCACTCTTCCCACTGCGCGCTCCGCCAATCAGCAACGAGAACCCCCGTCCGAGTCGATGGCCCGTATCGCGTTGCTCGGCATTGCCGTCTGAAGTCACGGCCCGCATCGTAGGCGCCTCCGCTCATCTCACGACGCCCAACTTGTAACGCTGTGTCTGACACCGTGTCGTAACGCAAATGTGCCTGCTGCACATGTCGGTTGGCGCGCCGCTGGGAGCTTCCGCGAAGCAGCAGGAGGTTCTGCGAAGCAGGTTCCCGGGAGGAGCGAAGCCACGATGCGGCAGCTGAAGCTGCGCAGGGCTTCCGGCCGGACCGGACGGAAACCGTCGGCTACCAGTATTCCTCGTAGTGGATGTTTCCGGGTTCGCCGCGTTTGTCGAGCGTGAAGCCGCGCCCTTCGAGGATCTCGATAACACCCGTGGTCTCGGGGTACCGGCCGTCTTCGGGAAGGCCGATCATGGCCGGATTGCCGCAGAGGAAGACATGGGTGCTGCCGGGCTCCAGTGAAATGCCGAACTGCTGCTGCATCATGTCCTTCTCCATCACGGTCTGGAGATAGGTCTTCTCCATGTCTGCTTCGCGGGTTGGTAGCGGCATGTAGTGGTAGTTGGGATATCGCTGTTCGAGCGTGCGCTGCTTCTCGATGTAACCCAGGTCCACCCACTGGCGGACCGAGACTGCGGACACGATTGGTCCCGTGTGGCCCTTGCGGAGCAACTCCACTGCCATCGCGTTGTGCGGTGCCTCACCCGTACCGGTGCCGAGAAACACCACGGTGTCCGACGGACTTGTGACATGTTTGAGCGTGTATCGCCCCGCCACCTTCGGACCGAGATAGAGACGGTCACCGGGACGCTTCAACGCAAGCCGCGGCGTGAGCGCTGGAGTGTTGTCCGGTGTGAGCCCGACAAGCACGATGTAGAACTCAAGCTCCTCGTGTGCCGGTTCATCCGCGAGGTAGCCATTCTCGTCAAAGATCCGGCTGGAGATGGAGTACGACCGGCGGATCAGTTTGTCCCACTTCTCGTCGAGGTTGTCGTCCTCACCCTCGTCGACCCGCGGCTCCCAGTAGCCGAGACCAAGCGATGCATACTGCCCGGGCACGAACAACGTGTCGCCGGTGTCCGGCTTCACTCGAAGCACCCAGAGGTCAGAATGGGTTGGCTCAAACTCGGTGATGACTGCGTTGTAACTTTCCTCCCGCAGCTCCTCCACGGCTCCATGGAGCCGGGACACGCGACGAATGGTGCTCGGGGGTGGCGGCAAATCGATCTCGGGGAAGACCGCAGTGGCGATGTCACGGTCGATGCGAAAACTCGGAGCGGTTACATCAGGTGCTCCGTTCGGCTCTTCGCCAAGAAACCACAGCAGCCCGCTGTTCACGGCATCATCTGTTGCTCCCACTTCAGCGGGGCTCAGCGTCCGCCGCTCCGCCGGAAAGATGACGTGATCAAACTCAAGGTCCGGCGTGCGGCGATCGTCGAAGTAGGCCAGTGGGTAGTCGTCCACGATGCCGATCTCATCCGGGTTGGATCGGTAGAGCACCGTGATCGCACGTTCACGTTCGAGACGTCGCAGCGCGTTGTCTCCGGCCGGTGAGAGCCGCGTGGGATCGATGTCGTTTGCGGCAAAGACAACTCGATTCCCGGCTGCGGCAGCCTCGGCCACCAGCTCCACAGCACGGTCGGTGTGACCGATCACGAGGACATCCTCGTCGTGCGTGTCAGGCAGCGAGTCAATGTGGATCCGGCTGGACGCCTCATAGGGGATGGAGGGTTCCCAGCCATCCTTGGTCGAACGAATGGCAATCATCGCCGCCCGGGTGCGGTAGCTCAGCCGGTTCGTGTTGACCACAAGCACGACCGATCCGTCCGTCATCGGGGTGGTGTCGATGGAGACCACTTCTTCTCCGTAACCAACGTCGACCTGCGCCTCACCGATCAGGTCCGAGAAGACCACACGGTTGGATGCTTCAAGAACGCGAACACGTTCCAATCCGCTGCGTCGTGACGCCACGGCAACCGACATCCCGCCAGCGCTGCCTCCTACGATCACGATGTCGTAAAGAATGTCGAAGTCAAGCCCATCCTGCATCGGATGAACGTAACACGGAGCCGCCCCTACCGCCCCCGTTCGCCCGCCCCAGGAGGTGGGGTTGGCGGGGCCGCGCCGTCAGGATTTCCCACGTCAAATGATGTACCGGACAGTAGGGTTTCGGTACTCATGAGCAGCACACTTCCCGAACTCCCGAAGGCCTACTCCCCCGCCGACACCGAGGCGTCCGTGTCCGCGAAATGGGATGAGCATCGCGCCTTCCACGTCGACGGCGACACAAGCAATGACGCTGACACGTACAGCATTGTCATCCCGCCGCCGAACGTCACGGCCGCGCTGCATCTCGGCCACGCGTTGAATGGCACCCTTCAGGATGTACTTGTCCGCTACCACCGCATGCGCGGCCTGCGCACACTGTGGATGCCCGGCACCGATCACGCCGGCATCGCCACCCAGACAGTTGTTGAGAAGCGACTCCTGAACAACGGCATCAAGCGCCTTGAGATGGGCCGTGACGCCTTCATCGACAAGACCCAGGAATGGAAGGACGAGTACGAGCAGGTCATCCTCACGCAACTCAAGTCCATTGGCTTCAGCTGCGACTTTGATCGAACCCGTTTCACCATGGACGACGGACCTCCAGCTGCCGTTATCTTGTGCTCCAGCATAGATGGTATTTTCATTAAATTCATTAACATGCAATCTATAGACCTGAGTAATGGGAAGATTATTTATATGTGTAGACGTAGCACCTCCATCCGTACTACTGTATAGACCACCGTCATTGCCGATTACGAGGTGACCCGCTTGAGTAGGGCTGAAGGCAAAGCTTTGTTGATCAAAATGCACATCAGTAAATACTGGCTCCCATGACTGTCCAGCGTTGATAGTTCTATAGGTTTCAAAACCCATGTTGTACACTGTGTTTTCATCCGTGGGGTCTATATAGATATCACCAAAGTACTCATTGAATCCGACGCTCGGTAGTTCTACCGTAGACCTCTTCGTCCATGTATCCCCTCTGTCTTTACTATGATAGAAGCCCTCTATGTTTCCCCGAGCATTGATATATAGAGCATAAACTGTATGGGGATTGGAGAGTGCTACATCGACCTTTATTTTAGAGATATCATCAGTTTCAGGTAGCCCTTCAGTCAATTTTTCCCAGTTATCACCACCATCGTTCGTGCGATATAGACCTGAATTAGGACCGCCGTATCTGGCAGACTCTATGCTGAATTCTCGCTCCCACATAGACGCGTATATGATCTCGCTATTACTCGGATGCATAGCAAGGTCTATGGCTCCTGTAAGACTGTCGATATATAGGATCTGTGACCAGTCTTTACCACCATTTTCACTTTTATAGACACCCTTGTTACGCGACTCCCGATAGAGTGGTCCCATCGCCGCCACATAGATCACTTCGTTATCATTGGGATCCAATCTCACTTTACCTACAGTACCTATGTCAGGTAAGCCCATATGTAGCCAGCTGTCTCCTCCATCTTCAGATTTATAGACCCCATCGCCAGGATATGCGGAGACAGCATCAGCCTCACCCGTACCTAGCCATACCAGATCACTATCACTTGTAGATAGCTCTATGTCTCCTATAGA
>ENA-ORXT01000197-ORXT01000197.1-marine-metagenome-genome-assembly--contig:-NODE-197-length-99905-cov-15.591868_pt1 | contig 99905 bp, 103 predicted proteins | sample MGYA00237868_ERZ511482 | MGnify/ENA metagenome assembly ERZ511482 | reverse complement strand
GCCTGTTTAGAATTTCAGTAAAGCTTTCTAAATTTCTTTATTCTACTAGCTACAAATTACATGGCCGTAAATTTCATCAATGATAAAATCTCACCTGCAATAATTTGCTTGGTTTTTTTAGCTATAGCTTGCGCTATTCAATTGCCGCTAAACTTAAACCATGACGCCGCTTGGCATTTTCAAACGGCCTTTCGGTCTTTGGCTGGCAATGAGATCGGCGTTGATGTTTTCGATATCAATCCGCCTATGTCGATGTGGATATTCTCGCTCCCTGCGAGTCTTGTAAACTTGACGGGCTGGACGCCAAAAACAGTCTTCAAACTCTTTTTCATTGCCGTCGCCATGCTTGTGATGCTCGGTAGCGGCAGACTGTTAAGGCGTACGGGCGCGAGCGCCGGTCAAGTCAGCTTCTTTACAGCAGTTCTTGGATTGACGGTCTTTGTTTTGCCCGGCTATGACTTCGCCCAAAGAGAGCAGTTCACGGCCCTATTTACCCTGCCCTATGTGATAGCCGCCGCCGCGCGGGCTAAAGCCATACACATCCCACTGAGCGCCGCGATCGCTACCGGGTTTCTGGCCGCCATCGGCATTGGTATAAAACCCTATTTCCTCTGTATGCCGGTATTACTCGAAGTCTGGTTGATGCTCAGCCGCAAAAATATGCGTATTCTAGTCCGGCCGGAAACCCTAACCATATGGGCCACTTTATTTACCTATCTTGGGGCAGTACATATTTTCGCGCCTGGATATTTTCAATATGTCCTGCCCGACGCGCTTAACAATTACAGCGGTTTCAGCGCTCCGCTCTCCGTCGTACTCCTTCGTATGGCCGAAGGGTTTTTGGCTTACATTGTCATCATTTTTCTCACCACCTACATCTTCAAAAACGTCATAAATGATAAAGTTTTTCAAGGGTTTTTGGTCGCGGCAGCTGGGTTTTTCCTAGCGGCGCTATTACAGAGAAAAGGATGGGGATATCAATTATATCCAGCGATTTTCTACATGCTTGTCGCAAGCGGCTTTTCGCTTTTTCGGCCCCATTTAACGGCCCGGATTGCCTTGTCTGAAACCGGTATAAAATTAGCACGCATTGGCCTGATTGCTGGTATGGGCTTTATGATTATGACGCCGTCGCTACAACTTCTTTCGGATGGATATTCAACGCGCGGGACGAGCGCGCGCGTGGCGGGTCTAGAGGCCGTTATTTCGAAACAAGCGGCCCTAAATCCCAATGTACCGCCCCGTGTTTTTGCCTTTATCACCTCGCCGCGTGACATACACCCGGCCGTACTAAATAGCGGGGCTGAGTGGGCTCATAATGCGGGCGCGCTTGTCTATCTTCCTGCAGCCGTCAACGCGATGAGTGCAGACCCGAAACCGGTGGCTTATTCCGAAATCATGCAGACGGCGAAAGAGCATGACAAAGTCATGATAGATGGGTTCGCCAAAGCGCCCCCGGATATTATGTTCGTCCATGCAAGTCCGTATAAGCTGGGTATTACCGACCCGAAATTTGATTATATCGATTACTATTCGGAAGACGTAGTCTTTCAGCAGGTCTTCGCGCAGTACACAGAACAAGACCCTGTCATGCCTTACCGCGTTTTTGTAAGGTCTCGGTAGTTCAGAACAGAAAGACCGCCCTCGTTTCCGAGAGCAGTCAGATTATTTGATGCGTTCAGAGCGACTTTACGCGACGTTCTCGAACTGGTTCATTGTGTTGTGAGCGCCGCCCGCTTTAAGTGCGCGTTCGCCGCCGGTCATTTCCTTGAACGTGTCGCCAAGGTCAGAGCCGACTTCGTGCTGATGCTTCACGGCTGATACGCCATTGCGAATTTCTTCGCGCTGGATGGTTTTGACGTAAGCGAGCATTTTCTCTTCGCCGAAATAGCCTTTGGACAGATCGTCCATGAACTTTGCTGTCATGTGGAAGGTCGGCAGCGTGATTAGATTATGGAAGACGCCGGCTTCGCGGGCAATATCCGTTTGGAAGGCCTGTAGGCGGGCGTCTGCTTCGAGGCCGAGCGCGTCGTCGTCATATTTGCCTGACATTAGCGCCGTGCTGTCTGGGTACGCATCTTCTTTAATTTTGCCCGACGCAATCCAATCTTCACGCACTTGTTTGCGTAGGTTCAGCGTCCAGTTAAATGACGGTGAGTTGTTATATGTAAGCTTGGCATTTGGACATTCTTCTTTCACGCGGTTCACCATGTCGGCGATTGCCGCCACATTTGGCGTGGCCGTTTCAATCCAAAGAAGATCAGCACCGCCATCGCGAATGGACGAGATACAATCCTCAACAACACGGTCAACACCCGTATCGGCTTTAAATGCATAGAGACCATTTGGCAGACGGCGAGGTTTAACCAGCTGTCCGTCAATGTTCAGCGCAACATCGCCTTCGCCCAGTGGGTTGACCTCTGACACTGGAGTCACGTCAAGCCATTTTGTGTACTCATAGGCGGCGTCGCCAACTTGTGTGGAGACAGGGATTTTTTGTGTGAGGCCAGCGCCGAGACTGTCGGTACGCGCGACAATAATGCCGTCGTCTACGCCGAGCTCTTCGAAGGCCATACGGCAGGCGCGGAGCTTTTCAACGAAGTCTTCCCGGGGAACCGTAACCTTGCCGTCTTGATGACCACACTGTTTGGCGTCTGAGACTTGGTTTTCAATCTGCAAGCAACACGCACCCGCCTTGATCATTTCTTTCGCCAACAAATACGTCGCGTGGACGTTACCAAAACCGGCGTCGATGTCGGCAATGATAGGACGCACGTATGTTTGGAATGCGTCGATTTTAGCAATGATAGGCGCGGTGTTTGCACCGGACTCTTTTACGGCTTTCAGCTCGCCGAACAAATCGTTTAAATCCACTTCGTCGCCTTGGCGAAGAGAGACGTAAATTTCTTGGATGAGATCAACAACGGATGTTTTCTCGTGCATGGACTGATCTGGCAGATGACCGAAACGGTTGCGCAGACCCGCAACCATCCAGCCTGAGAGGTACACGTAATTACGGTCAAGATTGCCTTTAAAACGCTTAATGGAACGCATCATTTGCAGGGCGTGGAAGCCGGACCAACACCCGAGAGACTGTGTAAACTGGCTCGTGTCTTTATCATAAGCGGCCATGTCGGCGCGCATGACTTTGGCCATATCTTTGGCCACGTCCAAATGCGTGCTGTAGGTGTTCTGCAGTTTTAGCTGCGCCAAATCATCAAGGCTGATATCGCCGGGCGCGCCGTTCGGGTAACGCTTTTGTAAGGCACTGATGGTTTCGTTATATGTAGGTCGTGTCATGATATTAATCCTTAAAATATAGTCTAGTTTTCTAAAATGTCGTAAGCAGGCAGCGTCAGGAAATCTACGAAATCAACAGACGTCGCCGTTTTGGTGAAGACTTTAACGGCGTCTGGGAACCGTCCCGAAATGTAGTCTTTTGAGCCGAGGCGCTCTTTCATGGCGCTTGTTTCCTCATCAAGCAGACGCTCGAATAAATCTGATGTCATTTTCTCTGCGCCGCCTTCTGTCATTTTGACTTTCGCGCCGTGACGGAGCCATTGCCAAATTTGAGCCCGGGAAATCTCGGCGGTTGCCGCATCCTCCATCAGGTTATGAATAGGCACTGCGCCGCGGCCACAGAGCCACGCAGCAATATATTCGATACCCACAGAGATGTTCGTGCGAACGCCCTCTTCCGTGATTGTGCCTTCGTGCGGCGCGAGAAGCGCGGCGTCGGAAATCCGGCGGTAAACGCGTTTTTTATGAATCTGATGCTTAGACGGCATCGCTTTGTCGAACACCTCCATGGCGGTTGGGACGAGGCCCGGATGGGCGACCCATGTGCCGTCATGGCCTTGCTCAACTTCTTGCTCTTTATCCGCTTTGACTTTGGCAAAGGCCGCGTCATTCGCGGCGTCATCATTTTTAACAGGGATTTGTGCGGCCATGCCGCCCATGGCGTGGGCGCGGCGACGGTGGCAGGTTTCAATCAGGCGCAGCGAGTAAGCTTTCAGGAAATCCCGGTCCATGCCAACTTGCGCCCGGTTTGGCAGAACATAGGTTTTATGATTGCGCAGGGTCTTGATGTAGCTGAAGATATAATCCCAACGGCCGCAGTTCAGGCCCGTAATGTGATTTTTCAGCTCATATAAGATTTCGTCCATCTGGAAGGCAGCCGGGAGCGTTTCAATCAGAACCGTCGTCTTAATCGTGCCATTTGGAATACCGACGAACACTTGCGCGAAATTAAAAACATCATTCCAAAGGCGCGCTTCTTGGTAGCTCTCAATTTTTGGCAGGTAGTAGAATGGGCCGGTCTCGCTTTTGGCCAGGTTTGCGCCGTTATGAAAAATATGAAGGCCGAAATCGAAGAGCGACGCCGACATTGGCTGCCCGTCAACGGTGACATTTTTCTCAACTAAGTGCCAACCACGCGGGCGGACAAGCATGGTCGCCGTCTCATCGTTTAACTTATAGGCTTTCTTGTCAGTCTTCAGGAAAAGATTATCCTCGGAATAATCGAGCATATTAATCTGGCCTTGAATCATATTGTCGAAAGTCGGTGAGGACGCATCTTCGAAATCAGCCATGAACATTTTCGCGCCGGAGTTCAGCGCGTTGATCATCATTTTGCGGTCGACCGGGCCCGTAATTTCAACGCGGCGATCTTGGAGCGCTTTCGGGGTTCCAGCGACTTCCCACATGCCGGAGCGAATATGGGCGGTCTCGAGAGGCGGCTCGGGCAGCTCGCCGTCATCATAACGGGATTGGCGCAATTTACGATCTTCGAGCAAAATCCGGCGAGTAGAGCCAAAACGGCGTTCGAGATCGGCGAGGAACAGGAGCGCGTCAGGAGTCAAGACGTCATCATAACGCTCGCTCATTTGGCCTTTGACTTTGGCGAGAACGCGGTGGCGAGGTGTTGGTGCGGTCATGATGTTTCCTTTTACTAAATCTAGGCACACCTATTTTACAAAACCGACACAGAGTCTATAAGTATCTGTAAATTAATGGTATTTTTGTAATGTTTGTAAAATTACTTTACGTATTTTTGTAAATATTGTATGGATTTTAAATGGCAAGTAATGAACAAAAACTTCTCGTCGGCCCCCGCGTTCGGCGCTTTCGCAACACGTTAGGCGTGACACAGGCCCGTATGGCCGAAGACCTAGGGGTTTCAACGAGTTACCTCAACCTGATTGAACGCAATCAACGGGCTTTATCGGCAAAAGTTCTGCTGAAAATGGCAGAAGTCTACGATTTTGACATCTCGACATTCTCAAATGCGGGCGACGCGCACCTAGTGGCAGAGCTCTATGAGACGCTACGTGATCCCATGTTCAAGAATAATCCGGTCTCTAAAAATGAGGTCGAGGATATTGTTAATACCAGCCCGAATGCGGCGAAGGCGCTTCTAAAGGTATATAGCAAGAATCGGGATGCCCAATTACGCGGGGATGATGTAGCCGTTGACCGCGACCGTGTGGAACTGCTCGACCAATCTGCGCAAGCCGTCGAGAGCGTCCGCCGCTTTATCCATGAACAGCGTAACTTCTTCCCGGAGATAGACGCCGCAGCCGAAGCCTTGTCAGATGAGCTGGGCCTCGTAAAACGCTCTCCCAAAGCCGCCATCACCAACCGATTACGTGACAAACACGGCATAAGCGTCCGCATCGTTCCTATCGATATTATGCCGGAAATGCTGCGCTATTTCGATCGCCACGCCAAGCAGATCAATCTCTCGGAACTCCTCCCCCAATCCGGACGGCGCTTTCAACTCGCCTTTCAAATCGGCATGCTTGAGCACCGGGACTTATTCGATAAAATTGTGAAGTCCGCCAATTTGCCCGGGCGCGAAGCGGAGGGTCTGTGCCGGACAAATATGGCTAATTACTTCGCCGCCGCCACCGTTATGCCTTACGGGCGATTTTTAAAAGAAGCCGAGAAATCCAAATACGATGTGGACTTGCTCTCCCACCGCTTTGGGACGAGCTACGAGCAAACCGCCCACCGCCTGACAACCCTGCAAAAACCAGATGCGCGCGGCATACCGTTCTTTTTTGTACGCATAGATGTGGCCGGGAATGTGTCCAAGCGGTTTAGTGCGGGGCGTTTTCACTTCTCTAAATTCGGCGGCGCCTGTCCACTTTGGAATATCCATGAATGTTTCCAGTCCCCGGAAAGCGTACATACGCAGATGATTCAAATGCCGGATGAGACAACCTATTTCTCGATTGCCAAAATGGTCAGCCGGTCGGACGGCACTTACGGGAGTCCCTCGCAGAAACTCGCCATTGGCTTAGGATGCGATATCGCATACGCCCCTCGCCTAATATATGCCGAAAAATACAATCTTGAAGCCCCGCAACCCACACCCATCGGCGTGAACTGTTATTTGTGTGAGCGTCAAAACTGCCGTCACCGCGCCCACGCCCCGCTAAACAAAAAACTTAGCTTTGACGAGCGCGCGCGCGGTGTATCCCTGTTTAGCTTTGGGGATGATTAGGCCCGTATAAACACAGCTTTAGCGGCTATTTTCTCTAGGTATTTGCGGCACTCTCCCCTACAACGCCCTCAAATAGGAGACTAAAGATGTCCGTTCTAAGAGCCGCCTCAATCGCCGTTATATTCAGTGCCAGCATGATTACAGGCTGCGCCTCAACGCCGGATCCGGCAAAAGTCTGTACGGCAGAGTGGATAAAGCCCCGCACGGAACGCGCTATGGGCAACATTACGAAGCGCACACAGAATGCCATGAAACCGCTGCGAAAAGCGGCGAAATCCTACGCCAATGGGAAAGAACCCGGCATATTTCAAATGATGGCGTTAGGATCCGCATTTACCAAATTAGAACGCGAACTAAAGTCCGGGCGCGGTATCAAGGATTTGAAAACAGTCGCAACGACCTGCAATGATCCTTCGCTCGTCTCGAATGCCATGATGGGATATATGCAGAGCCAAGGTCTCCCCGGAGGTGTGATAAATTTCATTCAAGGCCTGCCCCAGTATCAAGACCTCATCTCGCTGGATAACTTCAGTCGTTAACGGATTGATTCTAACGCTCTACGCGCCTACATAGCCGCCATGTCTTACTGCGTAGCCGCTCTTTATCACTTTACCCGTCTCACTGACTACGAAGCCCTAAAAGGGCCGTTGCAGAACATGTGCGAGATGCTGGGCATCAAAGGCACAATATTGTTGGCCTATGAAGGCATAAACGGCACGGTTGCCGGAACCGACGCCGCCGTGAACGCGATTCTAGCCTTCCTGCGCGCCGACCCGCGCCTAACCGCCCTCGAGCACAAAACCTCCCGCGCGGCAGACATGCCATTCTACCGCATGAAAGTTCGGCTCAAGAAAGAGATCGTGACCATGGGCGTTGACGGCATAGATCCCAATGACGTCGTCGGAACCTATGTGAACCCGGATGACTGGAACGCGCTTATCAATGACCCTGACGTGGTCTTGATCGATACGCGCAATGATTACGAAGTCGAAATTGGCACATTTAAAGGCGCGATTAACCCGGACACAGAGACATTTCGCGATTTCCCCGCCTGGGTAGAAGCCAATCGAGACAAACTCAAAAAACCCAAAGTCGCGATGTTTTGCACCGGCGGCATACGCTGCGAAAAGGCCAGCTCATTTATGAAGCAGAACGGCTTTGACGATGTCTATCACCTCAAAGGTGGCATTCTGAAATATCTGGAAACCCAGCCCGAGAACGAGAGCCTGTGGGACGGGGATTGTTTTGTCTTCGACCAGCGAGTCGCTGTCGGGCACGGCCTAAAACAATCGGAATATGATCAGTGCTATGCCTGCCGTTACCCGATCACCGAAACCGACAAGGAAAGCCCGCTCTACGTCAAAGGCGTCGCTTGCCATCGCTGCCACGACAAAATGACCGACAACCAACGGGCACGCTTCGCCGAACGGCAAAAACAAATCTTGCTCGCGAAGAAGCGCGGCGAAGATCATTTGGGACGCAAGGCCTCTTGATGACAGCCGTTCTCTATTCTTTTAGGCGCTGTCCCTATGCCATGCGCGCACGGATGGCGCTCCATGTCAGCGGCCTACACTATGAGCACCGTGAAGTTCTTCTGCGCGATAAGCCGGACGCTATGCTCAAAGCTTCGCCCAAAGGTACGGTTCCGGTTTTTGTAAAAGAGGACGGAACTGTCGTCGATGAGAGCCTTGATGTGCTGCTTTATGCACTGTCAGAAAATGACCCGCTAGGCTGGCTCGACTGCGAGCGTGAAGAGGCTGACACGCTCATTGCCGCGAATGATGGTGACTTCAAGCACAACCTCGACCGCTATAAATATGCTAGCCGATATGACGAGGATGCGAACCGCGGAGACGTCGATCTATCGCACCGTAAAGCGGCTGAAGTTCACATTCAAAATCTTGAGCAAAGACTTGAAATAAATGAATTTTTACTGGGTGATAAACAAACTCTCGCCGACATCGCCATCTTCCCTTTCATCCGCCAATTCGCCAATACAGACAAGGAGTGGTGGGAGCAAAGCCCCTACCCCAAAACCCGCGCATGGCTCTCGAGGCATATCAGCTCAGACCTGTTCAAAACCGTGATGAAAAAACATCAGGTATGGTCACCAGCCTAATTTAATCCGGCCCATAAATTCACTGAAAATTCATACTGAATCCAAGTTAACGCCTTAGCCTGCCAATTTGCAGACGCCGTTCAACCCCAATATCGCATATTGTTTTTGCGCGTTGCTGATGACCTGTTTGTTTGTGGGAGTAAGCAATAATCCCGGCAACGCGCACCCCTCAAACACAACTGATATTGTCAGTGCACATGGCGGCCAAAATAGTGCTATGATTTCTGCAAAGGGATTGAGTAATGCTATTTTTCACCCGTATTTTAATCGGCGTCGTCTTCGTGACTTTCATCCTGACACCTCCCTCTGCCCGTGCGCAGCTCGATGACCCCGGCACGCTGAGCGGTATATTTGAAGAGATTTTCGGCACCGTACCCAAAGTCGCCATTGACGCGCAAATTGAGAGCATTCCTGTAACGATCGAGACGAACAGTGAACTCGAACTCTCCGGCCAGAAACTGATCGTCACAGCCTACGCCCCCGCCGCGACAAGCGGATCATTTGCGAAACCCGATACTCTTGGGCAAACACAAATCTTACTCACAGGCCTGACATCCCCCCTAAACATCACGGTGGCGGCGCCGGCAAACCTTATAGAAACACTAGAATTTGCCCGGCTCGACGCCAACATTATCGACACAAATGGCAATCCGGTATGGGTCACTAAGGCCGAAGGGTTTTACCGCGACGGCGAAACCGTAGTCTTGGGCCTAGTTCCTCTTATCGATTTTAATAACGAACCAGACGCCGTAGCGCAGTCCGCGATTTCGCTTGAAACCATTGAGGGTAAAGCCGTCCTTTCGCAAAAATCCAAAATTTTCCCGGGTTCGACCCTAAATATACAACTTATTGAGAGTGGCCTCGCGGGCGGGCAGTCAATCCTGATCGCCGCAGAAACCGTGATTAACCTTGACCAAAAGGACGCGCCCTTCGCTTTCAAACTCGACCGAGCCATCTATTCAGAGGACGACGATAGGTCATATGGGCTGAACGCCTGGATTACCGATTGGGCCGGGCGCAAGACCCATGTCATGGAACAGCCAGTGCCTTATAACGGTCCTGATCACGATTATAAGCTCTCATTAGACAAATACACTCTAGAATCGGCGACATATACAGGCCAACCTGCCGCCCAAGCCCAGACCCGCATTCAAGGCATCGCGTCATTTGATGCCTATAAGGGCTTGCCTTCAGGCTCCCGTCTCATCGCCACGCTTAACCGCGCCGTTGGCGGTTTTGGCACAAGCCGGACACTCACTCGGCAGACATTTTTATTGGACGGCCTCGCAGGGAATGTGAATTTTGACCTCGCCGCCAGCAGCACAAATTTCGACCCCCTCATCCCGGCCCCGACGCTGGATATTAAAGTCACCGATTCGAGTGGACGCGTCTTTTTCTCGGCGCAAGGCCGTAGGGTGCAAGAGGGTATGAATGTGATTCAACTCTCGCAGACGGCGAACTACTAACCTTACCAAATTATAATCTACATAAACGAGATATAACGTGGCTGTTCAGTCTGGGTTCAAAGCCCAAGCTTATATATATTCTTGCGTGCGTCCCTACTGTGACGATCCCTCTCTACCCCTCGGGACGGCAACTTAATGTGGCCCGCAGGTCACGCAGCAAGACGGTGGCCGTCGACTTTCTCTCTCTCGTCGACGGTCCCGTTTTGTCTTATCACTCAATCAAACACATATCGCTTATTTCGTACTTCGACATTGGGCGGACGCTTGTTAGCTTCAAACCAATCCCATCCTGTTTTCAAGTTCTGCCAAAACTCTGCATGGTCTGAATTAGACTTTCGGGCGAGGTTTACGTCTGTCATAGGAAACGGAAACGCATGGACGCGCACAAAGGACTGACCGCCCTCCATCGCAGCGCTGACAATCGTGTATATCTCTTCAATCCCGTCATCCGTCATGGCGTAGCAACCAATGGAGACACAGTCCCCGTGTACCATCAGATACTTCCCAGTGCGGCCGTGGGCGCGGTCAAAAGCATTCGGATACCCCAGATTGAAACTCAGATGATATTGTGACCAGGGATTCATCATATTTGGCTTTACAAAATAGAACCCTTCAGGAGCTTGGCGGTCTCCGGTTTTCATCTTGGGGCCAAGCCCGCCGGACACAGTGCAAATATCCCAGGATTTAAATTGCACGAATGCTCCCTGAGTATTTTCAACGAAGAGTTCCAGATGACCACCCTTATCAGAGTTTTTGATAATGCGGATAAAAACAGGGGCGCCCAGCGTAAGCCCTTCCTCCGCCATAGCGGCTTTTATGTCAGACGCATGCCGTTCTATAGCCGCACGGCTGAGCACCGATTCTGGGACAGGCGCCGCTAATACAGGCATAAAAAAGGCCAGCGCTAAAAATAGCGCCAGCCCAAATGTATATAGTCTCTTCAAGACTTTACGCAGACGCGCCGTCTTTGCTGTCAGCAGGAATACGGAGCACTTGGCCGACATAGATTTTATCGGGATGCTTTAACATAGGACGGTTCGCCTCAAAAATTTCTTGATAGCGGCCACCTTTGCCGTAATATTTTTTGGACACAGCCCAAAGCGTATCGCCGGAAACTACCGTGTGGAACTGAGAGGCTGTCGCATCGCCCTCAACGTCCGCTTCGTCATTTACCGTGCCGACGCCCTCGACATTACCAACCGCGAGAATGATTTTCTCTTTCATTTCCTGACTGACGGATTTGCCTTTCAGCGAGACCGTACCGTCTGCATTGACCACAATGTCCATGCCGGATTTATCGAGGCCGTAGCCTTCAATTTCTTTTTCCAGCTCTTCTTTGCCTTTGTCCTTGTTAAACACGGCACCGAGTGCGCGCCCTGCAGTTTTTACAAATTGAATTGCACCTAACATATAGTCTCTCCTTCAGAGTCAAAGATTCTTGCCATAATACTATCTTGACGCCTTCAGGGTCAATAAACCAGTCAAAAATACGCAACCAGTCAAAAATACGCTCTTTGCTGTTTTCTATATCTCGAATATTTAAGGAGTCTTGGCTTCAAAGCAGAGACACATAAAAGATTTTTGCGACATATTGCAAGAGAGCTTGGCGAAACCCCTTTCGCGGGCTATAGAGCGGCTTAATTCGGCGAAGCGATTTGCCATACACGTTTTATCCTTAAACCTTTTGGGGGCTTTATGTTTGGACTTATTCAATCTGGTATCGTGATTTTCGGAATTAATTTCGATCCCGCGCTGCTTTGCTTCATTATTGTCGCAATCCTTTTCGGCGGCATGAACTTGCTAGAGTATAAGCGCTTCGACTAGAGTTTTCCTGTGGCGACGGCATCCATATTCCTCTTCCTGATTCTCGGGATAGTTCTGCTCGTTTGGGCCGGTGATTGGCTCGTGCGCGGCGCAGCTGCACTCGCGCGGCACTGGGGCATCCCTGCGCTCATTGTTGGCCTAACGATTGTCGCCTTCGGGACGTCAGCGCCCGAACTTGTCGTCAGCATTCAGGCCGTATTGGACGGAATTGAAGTCTCAAAACTTGCCTCCGGTAATGTTATCGGGTCGAATATCGCGAATATCTTGCTCGCCCTTGGCGCGCCTGCGCTCATTATGGCGATCCCTACAAATATGTCCGGTGTGGCGCGTAATTCCGTTGTTTGCTTGTTTGCGACAATCGTTTTCATCGTTCTCGCTTTTATCAACAACCCGCTCGCGCAGTGGCAGGGTGCAATTCTGTTTGGCGGTATCGTCACCTATCTGTTTTGGATGTTCCGCCTTGCTAAAAGTGGTGCCGACGATCCCATCCTAGCAGAAATGACAGACATTGATGAGGGCGAAGACGGATTGCCAACATCCCTTATGACGTCTGCGATATTTGTTATTATCGGTATAATAGGTCTTGGCGTCGGCGGTAACCTCATCGTCGACAATGCCGTGATACTGGCGAGCATGTTCAACGTCAGCGAAACCGTTATTGGGTTGACAATTGTGGCTATCGGGACATCCCTCCCCGAGCTTGCCACAGTCCTTGTTGCGGCATGGCGCGGACAGCCAGATGTCGCCATCGGTAACGTGCTGGGCTCCAACGTGTTTAACATATTCGCCGTCATGGGCGCGGCCGCGCTTACTGGCCCCGTCATGATCGAGTCGAAGCTGTTCGTCTTTGACATGTGGGTCATGCTGGCGGCGACTATTGCGCTGCTCGTCTTCGTTTTGACCCGCGCGCCTATTGGCAAAAAGACCGGTGTTATCTTCTTGTTGGCTTACGCACTTTATATTGCAGCCATTGCCCGCGGTATGATGTAAGCTTGCCCCATGGCACAGGCTTTAACATTTGAAATAGAAAAAGATTTCCAGTTCGAGGCCGCCCATTATTTCGGTCACAAGGACGCGAACGACCTTTTCAAGAAAATCCACGGTCACTCTTTTGCGGGTACAGTTCGAATCGAAGGCGACGCGCAGGAAGAAAAGGGCTGGATCCGCGACCTCTGGAAAATCGATCAGATCATCCAAGAAGAAATTAAGCCGCTCGATCACACACTACTCAACGAAGTCGAGGGCTTAGAGCAGCCCGCGCTCGAACAAATCGCCAAGTGGATTTTCGAGCGCCTCGAGCCGCGCCTGCCCGGTCTGTCCTGTGTTGAAGTTCGCCGTCCGTCTTGCGGCGAGAGAGCCCGTGTGAGGCGCACATGAGCGGCGCTATCCTAATCACAGGCGCTGGCACACGCATCGGCGCAGCTCTCGCCGAGGGCCTTGCGGCAGACGATTGGGCCGTCTGTATCCATTATAACCGCAGCAAAAATAAAGCCCTTGAAGTTCAATCCCTGATTAAAACAGCTGGCGGGCACGCAGAAATACTTCAAGGTAACCTCAATGTCCCAAGTGATAGAGATACATTGATTGCGCGCGCCAAAAACGCACTTGGTCAGCCCCTAACCGCGCTTATCAATAACGCTTCGACCTTCAGTCCAGACACAGCAGAGACTTTCACAGATGCTACGCTGGACCATCATATGGACACAAACCTGCGCGCTCCACTTCGCCTTGCTCAACGCTTGGCAGAGCAACTCCCCGAGGGTGTAGTAGGAAATGTAATTAATGTTATCGACAATCGTGTCTTGCGCCCCGCGCCCGACTATTTCACTTACAGCCTCTCAAAAGCAAGTTTATTCTGGGCGACAAAAACAATGGCACAAGCACTAGCCCCAAAAATTCGTGTCAACGGGATTGGCCCCGGCCCGACCTTGAAAAACAGACACCAGACTGACGCTGAGTTTACCCTAGAACTGGGAGCAACACTTACAGGCAAAGGCTCCCCCCCCGAAACAATCCTCGGGGCGGCGAGGTACTTACTTTCTGCTGACGCTGTTACGGGGCAAATGATTGCCGTTGACGGCGGCCAACATCTTTTTGGAAGCGTTTAGCCATGACATCACACATGAAAATCTTCGTGCGGGGCCTTCAAATTGAAGCTTCCATAGGCGTTCATCCTCATGAGTATGAAAGCTCGCAACCTGTTATCATCGATATTGAACTTGATATGGGAGATATGGACGCCCCGACGGAAGATCGCCTGCATGAAACACTCGATTACGGCTTGGTCGCGCAGAAAGCTCAGGAGATTGCCCTGGAAGCCCACGTTCAACTCGTTGAGACACTGGCTGACCGTATTGCGGATTGGGCGCTATCGGCGGATAAGCGCGTTTTAGGCTGCAAAGTCCGTATCGAAAAACCGCAGGCCTTGCTTGAAGCCAAAGCGGCCGGCGTAGAAATTACACGCACACGCTAGAGACTCGCTGGTACTGAACGAATCTGTTAAGTTAGTACAATGCTAATATTCGTGGGCGATTCTAAGTTACGAATCAGGAAGGTGTTTATGGCTAACTTAAATGACGAAATTAGATTTTTTGTTGAAAAAGAAGCTGAATTTGAAAGAGATCATTATGGCGAATGGGTTGTTATTTCCCATCAGCAAGTTCAAGGTTTTTTTGAAGATTTCCAAGTCGCAGCAAAAACAGTGATGACGAAATTCAAAAATGAAACCGTACTTCTTCGTCAAATCGGGATTGAACCGGAAAGCTATCCTGATGTTAAGTTCGCGACTACTTGACCAATGGTTCACCAATTCGGGCCAAATGCTCAGGATGCTCACGAACGAAGCTTAATATTACAGTCAAAGGGCCCGATATTAAATGTTGTGCTTTCAACAACTCATGACAGATCAGCAAATGAATTAAGTTCTAATTTTTTTCCAGAGCGGCGAAATTTGAAAGCGCTGATCGACACAGGCGCTTCAGTCAATTGCATTGATAATCGTGCTGCTAAAAAGCTTAATCTCCCTGTTATAGATTATAAAATCTTTCAATCAGCTTCTGGGCGCGCTCCAACGCCAATATATCTAGGTAAAATAGAAATACCTGATTTGAATACTATAATTCTAGGTCAGTTTTACGGGGCAGAACTTGGTAACAACAATGAAAGTTATCAGTGCTTGCTTGGCCGCCCATTTCTTGCAGGTTTTATATTCAGCTATAATGGTGCGGAAGGGACCTTCCATCTTGCACGATCAAAAACAGTTCTAGCATCGTCTGAATTTGACGAGTGACACCCTTGCCCCGCCTAAAAATCGGCTTACCTTAGGGTCATGCCTGACGCGGAGATTCCTACAGACGCCACTTATGGCCCCGGCTTGATTGCAGAGTACGTTAAAAACCTGCCCGGCAAACCGGGGGTTTACCGTATGCTGGATGAGCACCGGAATGCGCTGTATGTGGGTAAGGCTAAACACCTGAAAAAACGAGTCGCGAACTATACCAAATATGCGCAAAATCCTATCCGTATTCAGCGAATGATACGCGCCACACGCGCTATGGAATTTGTGATTACAGGCAGTGAAACCGAAGCTTTGCTTCTTGAAGCTACGTTGATCAAAAGACTTAAACCCCGCTATAATATTCTGCTGCGAGACGACAAAAGTTTTCCCTATATTCTAGTGCGAACTAGTCATCCGGCGGGGCAGCTCACAAAGCACCGGGGTAAGCGCAAAAACAACGGGGAGTATTTTGGCCCTTTCGCGTCTGCGAATGCCGTAAATAGAACGCTTGATACTCTTCAGCGGGCGTTCCGTCTGCGCACGTGTAGCGACAGTATTTATGAGAGCCGCGCAAGGCCCTGTATGCTTCATCAGATTAAGCGCTGCTCAGCGCCATGTACTGGAGAAATTGCGCTTGAAGATTATGCCGTATTAGTGGGAGATGCCTCAGACTTTCTACACGGGAAATCAGACATCCTTCGGAAGCGTATGCAAAAACAGATGCTTGAAGCCTCAACCGCGCTGAATTTTGAAAAGGCTGCGGAAGTCAGAGATCGTTTGAGAGCAATGGCCCAAGTTAGCTCAAATGGCGCCGGCATTAATCCGGCGACTTTCAGTGATGGAGATGTGGTTGGCATCCATTCAGCTGGCGGGCAGAGTTGCGTGCAAATGTTCTTCTATCGCGCGGGGCAAAATTGGGGCAATAGAGCCTTCTTCCCCCGACATGTAAAGGATGATGACACAGCCAGTATTCTAGACGCATTCCTAGCCCAGTTTTATGCGGACAAACCTATTCCAAAGAATATTTTCGTTAGCGAAACTTTGCCCAATCAAGACCTCTTGCAGGAAGCTCTGACGGAGCGTGCAGGTATCGCTGTTAAAATCAGTAAACCCCAACGCGGAGAGAAGCGTGAATTTGTTGCGCGTACTGTAAAGAACGCCGAGGAAGCCCTCGCCCGCAAAATGGCCGACACAGCATCCCAAACCAAACTCCTCAGGGCCGTGGCAGAGACGTTTGACCTCGACGCCCCGCCGGAACGTATCGAAGTTTATGACAACAGCCATATCCAAGGCACGAACGCGGTCGGGGCTTTCATTGTGGCGGGTATTGAAGGATTTAAGAACCGGGAATACAGGACCTTCAACATTAAGGATGTCGAGACAGAACCCGGCGATGATTACGCCATGATGCGCGAAGTTATGCGGCGAAGATTCACCCGTCTTCTAAAAGACGAGCAAGCCGTCTGGCCGGACCTTGTATTGATTGACGGCGGTAAAGGTCAGCTCTCTGTCGTGACGGATATCATGACAGAAATCGGAGCTATAGATAAAACTACCCTAGTTGCTATTGCTAAAGGGCTAGACCGTAATGCGGGGCGCGAAACTTTTTATATGAACGGGCGCGCGGACTTTACATTGCCCCCGCGCACACCAGTTTTATATTATCTCCAGCGCCTACGCGACGAGGCTCACCGCTTTGCTATTGGCACACATAGAGCCCGCCGCAGAAAACAGATGAAAAGTAATCCACTTGATGGTATTCCGGGTGTGGGACCTGGCCGAAAGAAAGCGCTTCTTGCTCATTTTGGATCAGCCAAAGCAATAAAGTCCGCCGGGGCCAAAGATTTGACACAAGTAGAAGGGGTGAGCGAAAAGCTCGCGAAAACCATTCATGAATACTTCAACGAATAACAAAAATGTCCAAAATGGACAGGTCCAAATCGGCGGCGCATTTGCAGATGGCCTTACTCTTGTGCGGCTCATTTTGACGCCCATTATCATGGCTATCATCATTATCGGTTGGCCAAAAAATGGACTGGCCATTCTCGCGTCAGCGCTATTTCTCATTGCCGCGCTTACAGATATTTTTGATGATTATTTTGGCGGCAACGAAAATTCTGCAGCCCGGCAATTTGGATGGTTCGACGATATTGCCGATACAATCCTAGTCTTGGGGACGCTCGCGGCCATGCTATTTGTTGTCTACAAACAAGGGATTTTGGGATGGGCTTTTGCCGTCCCTGCTATCGCTATTATTGTGCGCGAAGTCATTGTTGGCCTCGTCAAGGGCTATGACCTCACCAAAACAGGCTGGCCTGAAACACGACTCGGGACAGCCAAAAATGCACTGATTATGTTCGCGACCTGCTTGCTCCTCGCTTCGCCATGGCTCACCTCATGGATAGATTCGTTTCGCATCACAGATGAAAACGTCATGGAAATTTACGGTACAAACTCCGCCTATGTATGGATGACGGGACAAGTCATACTCTGGGCGGGCGCCGCCTTAAGCCTTGTCACAGGGTTTCAGCTTCTCACGCAAAAAAAACCTCTAACGCATGACGAATAGTACGCCCGCACAGACGCATCCCCTTGCGTGGCTCCCCAATGCTCTCACCTGTGTTCGCGTGCTCAGCATACCCGCCATCATTTACGGCATACTCGGCATTGCGTTTGATTGGCCCGGGTTTTTAAGCCGGCCTTTATTTTTGATTGGACTCTTCTTCGTCGCGGCTTTGACTGATTTTCTGGACGGTTACTTCGCTCGCAAATGGAAGGTTACAAGTGATTTTGGACGCATGATTGACCCCATTGCGGACAAACTTCTTGTTGCAGCGTGCCTCATATCATTCTGTATTATTACGCAGGGCCTGTGGTTTATCTTAGTCCCCGCACTTCTCATCGTTGGCCGGGACATCCTCGTCAGCGGCTCACGCGAGCACGCAGCTCTGTCAAATATCGTGATGCCGCCCACGCGCTTAGCTAAATGGAAAACAGCGGCAGAAATGGCGGCCATCGCGATCCTTATTGTCTGGACAGCTTTTCAATCTTTCTTACCCATCGATGAGATAATACCGCCCGCCGCAAAATTCAGTTTCGCCGCCGGTATTGCTCTGCTTTGGACTGCCGCTTTCCTGTCAGTTTACACAGGCTCGCTCTATTTTATGGCCGCGCTTAAGGGTAAAAAACCTACAGCTTAATTTTGCCGTGAACAGCTTTGTCGTAATCCGCCATTAAAGTTTCGCACATTTCGCCGGGCACGTATTTTACGCCGTCAATTTCGCGCACAGGCGTGATTTCTGCGGCAGTTCCCACAACAAAACACTCCGAAAAATGCGGAAGTTCCGACGGGTAAATATCGCGGGAGTAAACTTTAATACCGCGCTTATCCGCAAGCTTAAGAACTGTGTCATGAGTGATGCCGTCCAATAAAATATCGTTACTTGGACAATGCAATTCGCCGTCGCGGACAAAGAAAATATGCGCGCCCGTACATTCTGCAACGCGGCCTTTGAAATCGAGCATAAGCGCGTCGTCATAACCCTTCGCGCCCGCCGCATCTTTGGACAGTGTACAAATCATATAGAGGCCAGCGCCTTTTGCCTTGCACGGAATTGTATCCGGAGCCGGACGTTTCCAATCGGCCATACAGAGGCGAATGCCTTTCATTTTATCAGAGAAGTAATTGCCCCAATGCCAGACGGCGACAGCCAAATGGATTTTATTATTCTTGGAGGCTACGCCCATCATTTCAGACCCGCGCCAAGCAATCGGGCGTACATAGGCATCACCAAGACCAGATCGCGCTAAGGTTTCTGTGCAGGCTTCATCGATCTGGTTACGCGTATAGGGAATTTCGTAACCCAGATGTTTTGCGGAATTTAGCAAACGCTGGCTGTGGTCTTCGAGCCGGAAAATTTCACCGCCATAAGCGCGGTCGCCCTCAAACACAGCAGAACCGTAATGCAAGGAATGGGTCAGTACATGGACTTTGGACTCGCGCCAATCGACAAATTCGCCGTCCATCCAGATGACTCCGTCTCTATCGTGATACGCTTGTTCCATGATTGCCTCGTAGGGTGAATGAAGGCCGCCCTTGCAGCCCGCTATAATTCTCGGCATTCTCTTCGCAGACTGTGTTATGTCAATACTATTATAAGCCGCGAAAGGGCAAAAATTGGGGTCTGAATCCGATATATTAGAACGAAATGACTTACACTTGCTTGTGGTGGACGATGATGACCGTATCCGTACGCTCCTAAAACAGTATCTTGGTAAGAACGGATTTCGGGTTTCTACCGCGGGAGATGCTGCAGAGGCCCGCCGCCTGATGGAGTCCCTCGCCTACGACCTCATCGTCCTTGATATTATGATGCCCGGCGAAGACGGGATTGCTTTGACCAAAGCGCTACGGGAGCGTGAAGACGTGCCTATAATCCTACTGACAGCGCGCGGCGAAGCGGAGGACCGTATCGGCGGCCTGAAAGCCGGAGCGGACGATTACCTTGTCAAACCGTTTGAGCCCGAAGAGCTTGTCTTGCGTATTGATGCCATTTTGAAACGCCAGGGCACAAAGGGCCGCGCCTCGCTCGTTCACTTTGGTCCATGGGCCTATGATTTGGAACGCCAAGTTCTCACCAAAAATGCAGACCGCGTGCGCCTAACTACGGGGGAGGATGCTCTGCTCGGACTGCTGGCCCGCCGCGCAGGATCGCCCGTGACGCGTCACGCCCTTTCAGAAAAAATCAGTGCCGTATCTGAACGTGCTGTCGATGTTCAAATGACCCGATTAAGGCGTAAAATTGAAGACAATCCCGGTGAACCCATTTATATTTTGACCGTACGCGGACAAGGCTACCGCCTTTTGAACGAAGCCGACTAGGGAGGCCCTAGGTGATCTTCAAAAAATATCTGCCCAAAAGTCTCTATGGCCGAGCGTCTATGATTATTATTCTGCCGATTGTTATCATGCAGATTGCCGTAGCCTATTTTTTCTTCAACGCCCACTGGGCCACAGTCACAGCCAATCTTTCCGACAGCGTTGCGGCTGATGTTTCCATTACAGTCGAGCTTTACCGGCAAGCCCCCAGCATTGAGCGCACGGAGCGACTCGACACGATGCTGCGCCCTCATATGGAATTGTCCGTCGCCCTCGAAACGGGCGACACATTACCGACGACCACACGAAACTCTTTCTTCTCAGTGCTGGATAAAACCCTGCGGCGCTCCCTCGATAATAGCCTTGAAGACCCATTCTGGTTCGATACGACTCGTTATCCCAACCACATCGATATCCGCGTGGCCGTTGACGAAGGCGTCTTACGCTTCATTGCAGCGAGAGAACGCGTGTTCGCCCCGACCGGATTTGTTTTTATCTTTTGGCTGATCACCGCAACTGTTCTCTCGACAGTCGTCAGTATCATCTTCATCCGTAATCAGGCCCGCCCTATTACGCAGCTCGCCAATGCCGCTGACGCCTTTGGTAAGGGTCAGGATATTGGAGACTACAAACCTTCCGGTGCGTCTGAAGCGCGCCGTGCCGGATATAATTTTTTAAAAATGCGCCAACGCATTGGGCGGCATATTGAACAGCGCACGATTTTGCTCGCGGGTGTGAGCCATGATCTGCGCACGCCTTTAACGCGCTTAAATCTGTATCTGGCGATGCAGAAGAATACCGCAGATAACAAACTTGCCCGCAAAGACATCAAAGAAATGGAAACCATGCTGGAGGGTTATCTGGATTTTGCACGGGGCCTTGATGGCGAAACATCGGAACCTATTGAACTGGCCACATATCTTCAAGATATTGCCTCTGCCGCCTCAAAGCCTACGCCCAAAATTATCTTGAACACCGAAGGCGAAGCCTCCATCAAACCCATGACGTTACGGCGCGCGATAATCAACCTGATAACTAACGCGCAGAAATACGGGAAAGATGTTCAGTTGACTCTAGAGAGAGAAGACGGCGCTTTTCTTATCCATGTGGATGATAACGGGCCAGGCATTTCCAAAGACCAGATTCAGGATGCCTTCAAACCGTTTTCACGGCTTGATACGGCGCGCAACCAAAACATTGAAGGGGTTGGCCTTGGCCTCTCGATTGCTCGCGACATCGCGCAAAGCCATGGCGGGCGTCTGACATTGGGGCGCAGTAAACTAGGCGGGCTTAGAGCAACTTTGAGGCTACCTGTTTAGCCGCCGAGTTTTTTCGCGCGCGCAAGCGCGGCAAAGACAGTCTCGTTCATGAGCTGCCGCAATCCCTTCCGCCGCATCAAGACGTCCAGCGCAGCTTGCGTTGTACCGCCCGGAGACGTCACAGCTTCGCGGAGTTCCGTTGCGCTCATGGGAGATGATTTCAGGAGTGCGCCCGCACCGATAATCGTTTGCCGGGCGAAATCCGGGGCCATGTCTTCCGGTAGTCCGGCTTTGATTGCAGCTTTCTCGAGGGTTTCTACCAAATAAAAAACATAGGCGGGGCCGGATCCGGATACCGCTGTAACAACATCAATCAAGTTTTCAGTTACGACTTCATAAACAGTTCCGCCGGCTTCAAGCAAAATTTGCGCCTTTGCCTTTTGCTCAGCTGCAACGCTTGCGCCGCAAGTGAACGCGGTTATCCCTTCGCCAATGGCGCTAGGCGTATTGGGCATGGCGCGAATAATGGTTTGGTTCGGGAAGGCCTTCGCCAAACTGGTCATGGATGTCCCGGCCAAAATCGATATGACAAGTGCGCCGTGAGGAAGATGCTCAGCAATAGCTCCCGCAAACTCTTCGAACATTTGCGGCTTTATCGCCAGCAAAACGACTTTCACTGACGAGAGGGAGCCTTCGGGCTTTTGCAAGTGCTTGGCCCCAGCCTCAATCGCTTTAGTTGCAGCTCCGCCGGGATGCGGATCGAGTATGACAAGATTTTTTGCCGTTACGCCGCTTTTCTTATCGGCGAGCCACCCTGAGAGGAGCGCGCCGCCCATGCGTCCTGCGCCAACAACTAAGTGCGTTCGCATCTAAGGGTTCGCCGCAATGTCGACGAGCGCAGCTGTGAGCGCGTCTTCAGGTGATTTTCCCGCCCAGATCACATACTGGCTCGCAGGGTATCCCCGGCTCGCCGCGTCAAGACCTTGCGCAATCATGTCCATCGCTTGTTCAGTTTTCAAGCGCGCACCGCCGGACAAAGACAACGTGTTGCGGTAAACAAGCGAAGAACTCTTCGTCCAGAAATCAAAATGTCCCGCGACGAGGCGCTCATTGATCAGTGACATCAGGCGGCAGATTTGATCTGTACGTCCGCCCGGAATACGGCCTTCAAAGACTAGAAAAAGCTTAACTTGCTCAGTCGCGTGGTTCCATTTTACAGAAATATTGTAATCACTCCACAGGCCCTGCGCACATATGTGAATTTCTGTCTCGCTCATGCGTTCAAAATCATATCCTTCCGCCAGTGACAGGCGTTCGAATACATTGATCGGATTTTCACGCATCGCCGCCGCCGTCCGTAAAGACGGGCTTGGGCGTACACAGCGTTCTTCGATAAAGTCCATATTTGGCTCTTACTTGGCGATTCTCTCAAGCCGAGGGTAGGCCAAGCTCTATAATTTACAAGATATAGCGAAAATGGGGCGGTGGATAACTAGATAGGGGATAGAGTGTAGGGCTAGAATATAAAATTAGCCTCATCCTGATGACGCGCGCAGCGCGTGGACTCGAAGGACGGGGCGGCTAGGTTCTATTGCGTATTTTAATTTTAACCGGTCCTTCGAGACGCCAGCAAGCTGGCTCCTCAGGATGAGACATTTGGAGTTATTTCGCTTTTAGCGTTTTCACCTTGGCTTCAAGCGCTTTAATCTTTTTTGCCTGAGCTTCGTTCTCGGCCTTTAGCTTCAGCGTCATTTCGCGAAAGGCTTCGAATTCATCACGGCCCACAAGATCAAGATCCGCGACAAGACGCTCCGCACGGGCCCGGCCCAAAGCTTTAACTTCGTCCCCAACACCCTTGGCTGCCCCAAAAGCATTAGCCAGCAAATTTGTCAGGTCATCAACAGGTTTGGATTTCGTCGCCATAGGTCACTCACATATTAGTCGCCCGCCAAATAGGCCTTAGGGCTTTCCTTATAGATAGGCGCGGTATAACACATCGTCCAGTGACAAGATGTAACGGAGTTCGCTCATATGTTGAGTGTTGCCATGATTGACTTGATTTACGCCATCCCTTTCCCGGATTGGATTAGCCCCAATATATTTTCTATCGGTAAACTATCAATCCGGTGGTATGGCATATCCTTTATTCTTGGTATTACGCTCGCTTACTTCTGGACCAAACGCGCATGTGCTAAAACCGAGTATTGGCGCCCCGAAGGTATTACGCGCGGCACCGAACTTATACCTAGCAAACGCATGCTTGAAGACCTGTTCTTCTATTGCCTGCTCGGAATTATCGTCGGCGGTCGAATTGGATCTATAATTCTCTACAGCCCGGAAATGATAACCCAGGACCCAATTGGAATTCTGAAAGTTTGGGAAGGCGGCATGGCGTTTCATGGCGGTTTTCTAGGTGTGTGCGCGGCTATTATTTTCGTGGTAAAACGCAACAAACTTAGCCTGTGGCGCATTGCAGATGTCGTCGCAATTGGGGCGCCTCTGGGTATATTAATGGTACGAATTTTAGGCAATTTCGTAAATCAAGAACTTTATGGCAGGGTAACGGATGTGCCTTGGGCGTTCATCTTTAACTCCGACCCCACGTCCCTGCCCCGCCACCCTAGCCAGCTTTACGAAGCCGGGCTTGAAGGCGTTGCCATATTCCTTTTGCTGTGGCTCGCGATTAGTAAATTTAGAGCGCTGACAAAGCCCGGCATTTGTGCGGGCGCCTTCATTTTCCTCTACGGTATCTTCCGGATTTTCGTGGAGTTCTTCCGTGAACCGGATGCTGCGCTCTTTGGTCCTCTAACACGCGGAATGACCTATTCCCTGCCTATGGTCATCATTGGCGCGGCGATTGTTTTATGGGCCATGAAGCGTTCACCTGTCGCGCCTAAGCGTATCTCTGATCCCGAAAAAGCATGAGCCGCCTAAAAACTCGTCTCATTGAGCGCATAAAATCCCAAGGGCCTATCAGCGTCGCGGAATACATGACGCTGTGCCTACTTGACCCCGTTGACGGCTATTACCCAACCCGCGACCCGCTTGGCAGTGACGGCGACTTTATAACAGCCCCGGAAATTAGCCAAATGTTCGGCGAGCTCCTTGGGCTATGGGCTGTGCAAAGCTGGCAGGATATGAACCGTCCGCAGACCGTGCACCTCGTCGAGCTTGGCCCGGGACGCGGAATTATGATGTCAGATATGCTCCGCGCCGCGCAGCTTGATCCGGCCTTCCTCAAAGCCGTCCGCGTGACGTTGATTGAGGCCAGCGCGGCCCTCGAAGCTGTGCAAGCTAAAACGCTCGCGAATAGCCCCGTCCCTGTAAATTGGGTCAAAGACCTCGCCGCCCTGCCCGAAGGTCCAGTGATTATCATTGGCAACGAATTTCTTGACTGCCTCCCTGTTCGGCAGTTCATTCAGAAAGACCCTTTTGCCGGGGCGAAAGGCTGGCATGAACGCATGGTAACGATCAATCCCAACGACGAGACCGCCTTGATGTTCGCGGCCTCTCTCGAGCCCATTAGCGAGATTGTGCAAACGAGCCTACCCGCTGATCAAGAAGACGCAAAAACTGATGACCTGCTCGAAGTCAGCCCAGCCGCCGCGCAAATCCTCGACCAGCTTAAAGCCCGGTTTGAGTCTAATGCGGGACGGGCCCTTTTCATAGATTACGGCCCTGAAACCACAGAATTTGGTGATACGCTACAAGCCTTGAAACGTCACAAAAAAGTCGGCGTATTCTCTGACCCTGGCAATACAGACCTCACTGCCCGCGTAGATTTCGGGGCTTTGATAGAGATGGCTAAAGCGATAGAGCTCGACGGCGCAGGCCCTGTGTCGCAGCGGGAGTTTCTATCAAAGCTTGGGCTTGAACTCCGCGCTGTCGCCCTGACGCAGGCCAAACCGGATGCCAAAGACAAGATCGCCCGCCAACTTCACCGCCTTACAGATAGCGCGGAAATGGGCGAGCTTTTCAAAGCAGTTTGTTTTCAGTCAGATGGTCTCGCTGTGCCCTTAGGTTTTAGAGGCAAATCATGAGCGTCCCTTTCAAAACATCTGAGCTTCTCGATCTTCCAGGGATAACCCACGGATTTTTTGGGCGGCAAGGCGGGGTCTCATCAGGGACATTTGACAGCCTAAACGCCGGACTAGGGTCAGACGACGATCCTGAGAATGTCATGGAAAACCGTAAACGTATTTCCGGCGCGCTTGGAACATCGAACGCGAATCTCCTCTCTCTCTGGCAAATTCATAGCCGGGACGTGATGATTGTGGATGGCCCTTACGACGTATCCAAACGCCCAAAAGCTGACGGTCTTGTGACCAAAACTCCCGGCCTCGCCCTCTCGGCTTTGTCGGCGGATTGCGGACCTGTATTGCTCGCTGACCCGAATGCTAAAGTCATCGGCGCGTGTCATGCGGGGTGGCGGGGAGCGCTCTCCGGCATTACAGACGAAACGATCAACGCCATGGAAGCCATTGGCGCGAACCGTGATAATATCCGCGCCGTGCTCGGGCCCTGCATCAGCCAACCCAATTACGAAGTCGGCCCAGAATTTCGCGACATTTTCGTCGCCGAAAATGAAGCCCATGACCGATTCTTTAAGCATGGCCCGAATCAGCGCCCGCACTTTGACCTCAAAGCCTTTATCCTCGCCAAGCTGAGAAACGCGGGAATCGCCTCGGCAGAATCCCTCCCAGATTGTACATATGGCGAGCCGCACACCTATTTTAGCTACAGATACAACACGCATCAGGGCGTGAGCGATTATGGGCGCAATATTTCAGCTATTTGCTTATCTGAATGATTTACATTCCCCCCGCCGCTGATTAAGACATTTCACAAATATAACTTTAGGTGATGGCCCCATGAAATTGATTAGCGGTACTGCGAACCCCGAGCTCGCAAACGCCATTGCAGATGTCCTCGACGTGCCTCTAACGTCTGTAGATATTGAACGCTTCCTCGACCAAGAGATTTTCGTCCGTATCAATGAAAATGTACGCGGCGAAGATATTTTCCTCATCCAGCCGACGTCCGCCCCGGCCAATGACCATCTGATGGAACTCCTCATTATGATAGACGCGCTCATGCGGGCCTCAGCCAAACGCATCACCGCCGTGGTTCCTTATTTTGGGTATGCCAGACAAGACCGTAAGACGGGCGGGCGAACGCCTATCTCTGCCAAACTCGTGGCTAACCTTATCTCTATGGCGGGCGCGGACCGCGTTTTGACGATTGACCTTCATGCCGGACAAATTCAAGGATTCTTTGATATTCCAACAGACAACCTATTTGGACAACCTGTTTTTGAAGCCGATATCAAAGACCGCTTCTCCAAGTCTGACCGCGACAATCTGATGTTTATCTCCCCCGATGTTGGCGGGGTTGTACGGACACGGGCGCTGGCAAAATATTTCAACGCGGACATTGCTATTGTCGATAAACGCCGCCCAAAAGCCGGGCAATCCGAAGTGATGAATATCATTGGCGACGTCGCAGGGCGCAACTGTATTATTCTCGACGATATTATCGACTCAGGCGGCACAATTTGTAACGCCGCCAAAGCTCTCAAAGACCAAGGCGCAACGTCCGTCTCTGCCTATATCACCCACGGCGTTCTCTCTGGCCCTGCGGTTGAACGCATCACCAAATCCGAGCTGACTGAAATCGTCATTGCCGACACTATCACGCAGCCGGAAGCGGTTAAAGCTTGCAAAAAAATTCGTGAAGTCTCTATGGCAACACTCCTCGGCGAAGCTATCCGCCGGATTGCGAATGATGAGAGTGTGTCAAAGCTATTTGGTTAGCCCTCCAAAATTGCTCCACTGCGATAGCGGTGGAGAAAACTATTCCCCGCCCGAAACGATCCGCCGAGTATATTCGAGAGTTTTTCTTCGGCCCGCTTTCAATTCAAACTGCCAAACAAACGGGTCCGTGCTCTGAGCTTCAAAACTCGGGTTGGTAATTTCAACCTCTAAACCCCGCTCTTCAGAGTCCGAAACAAAGCGCACCGTGACATCCGTCTTCGTACTATTTTTAAAAACATGCCGCAGGCGTGATGTGTTATCGACGGCATTTTTGGCAGACCCGCTTTCCCTGTAAGACAACAATGTCGACTTGAGCTCGACATCATCTTCTACATCAGGGAAATATTCGGCCGGCCACGCACGCCCTCCATATTGTCCAGCAAGGCGATATTCTACATTGGGATAATTGAAGTCTATTGCGCCCTTTTTGTCTTCTTTGAACACAACGCTAGACTCTATGAAAGAAAACACACGCTCCACCGGAAGGTCGATCTGGTAGTCCTGCGAACTTTCAGAAACCACAGGTATTTTAAAGGTTGGAATAATTTCGTCGGGGTCGAGGGGGTGGGAGCTCGCACTAATGTTGTTAGCGCGGATGAATTCATTTTTCAGCTCAACCTCGGCCACGATGTCTTCAGGCGTGGCGTTGAAGATTTCACCGGAGAGGCGGAGTGTATGTGATTGTCCCTTTGTAATACCCCTCGTCTCTTCGCTGGACATCACAGACGGACTGGTTGAAATCTCGATTTCTACGGGCAGATCAACAGCGAGGTTATCCACGCGGTCTTCCCCGAGGTAAGCCGGGCGGCCATTGGCGCGCTGTGTCATAACCCGCATCGTACCTTTGGGAAGCGGCTGGGCGAGCTTGCCGTCTTTAGAATTGTCGATTTCGTATTGAACAATCGCCCCGCGCGGTTCTGTGGTTGGCTCGAATTGATAATTGAATTTATAAAGCCGTTCGAGCTCTGCATCCGTAACGCTCAAGAATGCGACCTGCTTCGTCTGATGCGCGGCCACCGTCACAGGCTGCGGCGTGCGGTAGAGTTTATAATCGCCGAGGTCTTCTCGTGTGGCGGAGCGCTTACTTGCTGTAACGATGATTTGGTCGGATTCCATCATAGTGTTTCCACGTACTGTTGATGGCGCAGCATATCCTACCGGAAGAATTGTACCGTCCCAAGCTGTGTAGTATTTTTGATCATTATTTTCCGACCACTCTATATTTATTCCACTTTTTGAAGTTCCCTTTACCCAACAACTCGCTTGAAATGTCTTTTTAACGGGCGGCGTGCCATCCGTCGTGCCTTGGCGGTTGACCTCACCCGCAACTATCGCCGTATCTACTTTATCAAATGTCTTGGCCGTAGAATTCGTCACGGTCAGCCATCCCAGCATTTCGCCTGCGGTATGCTTTGGGTTCACATCCACACGGTAGTCTGCGCTCCATGATATACCGCTTGAAAGATAATTTACGACCAGTTCCGCTTCGCCTTCGATTTCGCTCGACACGTCAATTGAGAGCACTGGTGTTGGACTAAGAGTTTCAGGAATCTTACGGAAAGCTATCGCCTCGCCAAGCCCGGAACATTCTAGAGCTTCAAGCTTTCCATTAATTTCAAAAACTGTACCCTCAACAGGTAAAAAATTGACAGCTTTTCGCTGTATAGGGTCCCATTGTCGAATCGGATATTCAGTGGATTGTGCCGCCGACACCAGTTTCGCCTCATCCCGCCTCACCTCACCCGTAGCCGGATTGACCCGCGCGATTGTCACCGTCTCGCCAATGGCATTCGCCAGCAAGCTCCCCTTGGACAGTAAATCACTTGTGAAATTCTGCTCAATCGAGAACCCTTCGAATTCCTGTAAGACCACAGTCTGCGGAATGATTTGGTCACTGACACCAAATAAGCGAAGCGTAGTTTTGCCTTTGGGGAGTGTGACTTTGCGCACCTCTGTGACCATCGCTAAATTATCGGGATAGATGGTCAGGCGTGTTTCATCAGCGGAAGGAGAGTCCACAACGGACTGCGCGTTGGCCGTGCTTGCCAACGTCGTCGTCAGTAAAAGGGTTGCGAGAAACCGCATGGACTAGAGCCAAGACCGCCGGATCTTGAAGGTCAAATCTTTCGACCCTTCCGCAGGGACTTTAAGGCGCCACACCCGCGTCTCAGCATCTTTCAATGCGCTCTCATCACTCTCATCCAAGACGTCATATTTAAAGTACCAGCCAGGTTGCGACTGATAAATCGAGACAAAAACGGGCTCTTTCTTCGCATTGCGGAGCTCATATTTCATCTCGGTTTCGACGATTTTACGGTTGACGTTGTTCTGCTTCACCACAGTCGGTTGAACAGAAATATCAAACGCTTCGCCTATTTTCAGGGAGATGTCCGAGCCGCTGGAAATATGACCAATGGCATCTTCGCCTACAAACTGCGCGCGGCCCTGTGCGTCCTTCATATAGACCCGCACAGTCCCCTTGGGCAGCGCTTCGCCGAGACCGCCCGCTTTCGAGTTAGAAAACGCAATCCGCGAGTCCACGCTTATCGGATTGCTCTGTGTCTGAAACCCGTAGGCATAATATTCGTAGCGTTTCTCAGCCCTTATCGCGTCCGCATCAACAAAAGCGATTTGCTTTTTCTGCTGACTCGAAAGCGTTGTTTTACCCGGAAGCGGATAGATATAATTATCGCCAATACGCTCTACGCTACCTGCTTCTGTGCCGCCGCGGCGCTGGTTATTATTGCGGTTATATTGGTTGTAACGGTTATTATTGGCGTTGCCGACTTGCCCCGCGACAACGGAGAGCTCTGCATCCTCAAAGCTCGTCAGCGTGGTGTTGTTGACCGTTGCCCAGCCCTGCAGGCTCATGTCTTTATCCGCCTCGTTAAACACAGCCACATAATCCGCCGCCCAATTCAGACCGCCAGACAGATAAGTGAGTTTTGCCGGACGGTTCCCGGCGCGGTCCGAATCAACGCGCACAGACAATGTCGGCTTGGCCCGTAAATTCTCCGGGACCTTAGGGAAAACCACGCGGGTCGGAATATTGTCGTCGCGAAGGACTTCAATCTCATTGCCGATTTGGATGACCACGCCATTATTAACGGATAGCACTTTGGCGCGCTGCGTCGTCTCAATGCCTGTCGCGGGGTTTGTACGGATAATATTTACATATTGCCCGACGGCCTTATCCATGAGCTTGCTCGGAGACAGCAGATCAAAGTCGAAGTTCTGCTCGATAATGGTCATGCCCGCAGCGTTCAGTGTCACGCTGGGCGCAACAATTGATGAGGATACGCCTGGAAGCTGCAATACCTGCTCCCCAGAGCTGAATTCAAGGGTGCGGTTATCCTCAATGAGGGCACGGCCATCCCCGTATATGGTCAAAGAGAGGTCATCCGCGAAGGCCGTTCCAAGGCAAAGAAACGTGGCCGTTCCGGCTAATAAAGTGGACTTCAAGAGCATTTGCATTGCGGCCTCCAGTTATCATTATTTGTTATAATATGTCGTTATTCAGATAGGGGTGCAATATGATATAGCATAGGTCACGTAAGAGCCCTAACATAGACCCTGATAAGGCGAGAAAAATGCGCGTTCTGCCCCTTGCGTTTTCGCCGTCCCTCGCTTATACGCGGCGCGGAATTAACTAGATTTTCTCCGTGCCGCCCTTTGGCGGCAGTTTTTATGGGGAAACGGGCCAGACGGCCCCATATTTGAAGGATAGAAGCAATGTCGATTGTTCTTGATGTAACCGTTCGTGATAACACTGGTACAGGCCCGGCTCGCGCCGCGCGCCGCGAAAATGTCGTTCCCGGCGTCCTCTATGGTGGCGGTGAAGATTCTATCGCGATTGGTATGAAATTCAACGAAGTGCTAAAAGCCATCAATTCTGGCTCTTTCCTCGCCAACATGGTCGAAATTTCACATGACGGCAAAACACAAAAAGTTCTGACGAAAGACGTTCAGTTCCATCCTGTTACGGACCGCCCTGTTCATATCGACTTCTACCGCGTGAAAGAAAGCACAATCATTGAAGTTGAAGTGTCAGTGAACTTGATCGGCGAAGACGAGAACATGGCCCTTAAAGCCGACGGTTCCCTCAACCTTGTCCGTCACTCTATCGAAGTTAAGTGTCCTGCGGGCTCTATTCCGGATCAAATCGATGTGGATGTGACCAATATGGAAATCGGCGACAGCCTTCACATCTCAGAAGTTACACTTCCTGCGAACGTCAAACCGTCCATCACCGACCGCGACTTTACAATCGTCACAATGGTTCAGAGCCGTGAAGAAGTCGAAGAAGAGGAAGAGGAAATCGTTGATGCAGGCGATGTTCCGGCAACCGCGCAGACTGACGAAGAAGAGCAAGCTGAAGGCGGTGAAGACTAAGCCCAGAGGTTTAGTCTTTGAGCTTTTTCGACTGGCTTCTGCCCCGTAAAGCGGAGCCTGACATGCAAATTTGGGTAGGCCTTGGAAATCCCGGCGAACAATATGCCGGGAACCGCCATAATATTGGCTTTATGGCGATAGACGCCATTGCCAGTGATTTTAACTTTCCCAATGCAAAATCGCAATTCAAAGCTATGGCCTCACAAGGCCTAATTGACGGCCAAAAAGTTCTGCTCCTCAAACCCATGACGTTCATGAATGAGAGCGGACAATCCGTTCAAGCCGCTATGCAATTCTACAAAATCCCGCTCGAAAACGTCACAGTCTTTCACGACGAGCTTGATTTGGATTTCGGCAAAGTCCGTACCAAAGTCGGCGGGGGGATTGCCGGACATAATGGTCTACGGTCTATAAAGCAGCATTGCGGAAATGAATTTCAGCGCATCCGTATTGGCATCGACCATCCGGGCGATAAAGCCCGGGTCCACGGACATGTCCTATCTGATTTCCGTAAGGACGAAGCCAATCTACGCGACGATATTATCAATGCTTTAGCGGGCGAAGCCGCGCTATTGGCAGCCCAAAAATCAGACCTGTTCCAGACCCGGGTCGCCGAAAGAATAAAGGGATAGTCATGGGATTTAAGTGCGGAATTGTTGGCCTGCCTAATGTTGGAAAGTCAACGCTTTTCAATGCGTTAACACAAACGGCTAATGCGCAAGCGGCGAACTATCCGTTCTGTACCATTGAGCCCAATGTCGGCGACGTGGCCGTCCCTGAACCTCGCCTCGATATCATTTCAGACATCGGCGGCTCGGCGCAAAAGATCCCGGCGCGGATGAATTTCGTTGATATTGCGGGCCTGGTAAAGGGCGCGTCCAAAGGCGAAGGCCTCGGTAATCAGTTCCTCGGCAACATCCGCGAAACCGACGCCGTGCTTTATGTCCTGCGCTGTTTTGATGATGACGACATCACCCATGTAGACGGTAAAATTGATCCCATGGCAGATTTTGAAACGGTCGAAACAGAGCTTATGCTCGCCGATCTCGAAAGCCTAGAGAAACGCAAATCCGGCCTCGAGAAAAAGATCAAACAAAATGATAAAGAGGCTCTCCAGACAATGCGCCTCATCGAAATTGCCATTGCCATTCTCGAAGACGGCAAACCCGCTCGAACAGCTGAGATTGACGACGACGATATCAAAGCCTGGAAGATGCTACAGCTTCTCACCGCCAAGCCTGTCCTCTATGTGGCCAATGTGGACGAAGACAGCGCGGCGGAAGGCAATGAATATTCTGCTAAAGTTCTGGCCCATGCCGAAGCCGAAGGCGCGCAAGCCGTGGTTATCTCGGCGCAGATCGAATCTGAAATGGCGTTGCTAGACGGCGAAGAGCAAGCTGAATTTCTGGACGCGATTGGGCTGACAGAACCCGGCCTCAACCGCCTTATCCGCTCAGGTTATGCCCTACTCGGCCTACAAACCTATTTCACCGTTGGCCCCAAAGAAGCCCGCGCGTGGACGTTCCACGAAGGCTGGACCGCCCCAAAATGCGCCGGCGTTATACACGGCGACTTCGAAAAGGGCTTCATCCGCGCCGAAACCACCGCTTATCAGGACTATGTTGATAATAACGGCGAAGCGGGCGCAAAAGACGCCGGGAAGGTCCGCCAAGAAGGCAAAGAGTACATTGTAAAAGACGGCGATATCATGCTGTTCAAATTTAATGTCTAAACTGGAAGACCGTACGGAACGCCTCTTTTCCTACGGGACGCTACAAGCAACCCCTGTGCAAATTCAAACTTTTGGCCGTCAACTTGTCGGCAATTCCGATGCTATGGACGGCTGGGCACAGACATTCTTGGAAATTACCGATCCTTACGTTTTACGCACTAGCGGCGAAACCCATCACCCCATTGTTACCAAGACAGGCAATCCGTCCGAATTTGTTCTCGGCACAGTGTTTCATATTACGCCTGCCGAGCTTGAAAGCGCAGACGCTTACGAGGTCGATGATTATGAGCGCGTATCCGTAACCCTACGCTCTGGCACGAAAGCTTGGGTATATGTGGCCGCAAAGCCTTAAGCCCGCCGCCACACTAGCCACCAAAACCGACCTCCTAGCAATACTGAAGCTGCGATTAAACTGGCCAAGAGTCCGTACCAGATGCCCACAGCGCCGACTTCCGTCTTAAGTCCCAAATAAGCCGCTGTTGGGAAACCAATACCCCAGAAGCTAACGCCCGCAAGCACCATCGGGACATTCACGTCCTTGAGCCCGCGCAGGAGTTGGTTTGCGGCGACTTGTATTGCGTCGAAGAACATAAACGCGGCTGCGATAGGCAGGAACAGAACCACCAAGGCGATAACTTCAGCGTTTTTCGGATCTTCAATCTGCAAATAAAGGCCCGCTATGGCTTCTGGGAATAGCGCAATGGGAACGGCGAAGAGCATAATACCAATAATGGAAACGGCTATTGTGATGAGGCCAACCCGTTTAACCGCCGCTTTATTCTCCGCGCCAACTGCAAGGCCTATGCGAACAGACCCTGCCATGGACAGCCCCCATGGCAGCATAAAGGCGAGCGCGGCCATGTTAAGCGCAACTTGATAGGCCGCGACTTCCATAATGCCGATAATGCCCATCAAGAAAATACAGACATTAAAGAGCGTACCTTCAAAAATTGTCGTAATGCTAATGGGCCATGCGAGGATAAATACCTCTTTGAATCGCTCCCAATGAAAGCGGAAGAAATTGCCAAAGAGCTGAAACTTCTTTGCGTCTTTATCGAGACTGGCATAAGCGGCGAACATCAAAAAACAGAGGAAGTAGGATAATGATGACGCTATCCCTGCCCCGACGAGTTCAAGACGCGGAAAACCCCAATATCCAAATATGAGCAAAGCATTCAGCCCTGCATTTATGAGCGTCGTCGCGATAACCAAAAAGAGCGGGACACGAGTTTTTCCGAGCGCCGCTAAAAAATTTCGCAAGGTCATAACCGCCATGGCAAAAGGCCAGCCGAAGACAAGCGCGAATACATACTTCCCAGCTTCCTTAGAAAGTTCAGGATCTTGCCCAAACGCTATGGCAATTGGCTCCGCTTGCAAAACAAGCATGACCGCAAACGGGAACATCGCCGCAATCATCCAGATAACCATGCGGAATGACACACGCGCATCGCGCACATCGTCTTGGTCCGCACCGAGGGCTTGCGAGACGAGCGGCGTGACAGCCATGACCGGGCCAAACCCGATCATGAACATGAGGAAGAATATGACGCCGCCGAGGGATGCCGCGGCTAATTCCTCGGGGCCAAGGCGCCCGATCATGATGACATCTATTGTATATATGAAAAACTGCGCCAGCTGTGTGAGGGCCATAGGGATACCAAGCCAAAGCAAGGCCTTAACCTCGCCCGGCCAGTTGTTAGGCATTTCCGCTTTACGCGGCGCTTCTGTTATTTCAGAATCTAATATTACGTCGGTCATTTTTATCTCGTTAGCATATGTAAGGGTGAGCTGCGGGGATAAAAAAACCTCCGGAGCGGGAGCTCGGGAGGCGGTAATCTAATCTGTTATAAGAGTTAGAGTATCACGCGCCGCGAGCAGGTAGACGTACAGGTCGAAAGGCGGAGCCTTGCGTATGTACCTGTAAAAATAACCGATGTTGTCATGGGTCTGCTCTCGTTGATTGAGGTGTGGATAGGGGGCGATTGATGAATTGTCAATCGCCCCTTCGAAACCTTACTCTTCCTCGTCGCCGATTTTATCCCATGTCTGCGTGTCGAAATCAGAAGCGGCGTGACGTTCGCGGAGCTGACTACTCGGTTCGCCCCACGCGCGGTTGACCATACGGCCGCGCTGCACGGCAGGACGCTCGGCAATCCTATCAGCCCAGCGGACAACGTTCTTGTAGCTCTCAACCTGCAGAAATTCTCCGGCTTCATACAGAACACCTTTCACGAGCGCGCCGTACCACGGCCAAATGATAATGTCCGCGATGGAATATTCCTCGCCCGCCATATATGTGCGCTCGGCCAAGTTTTGGTCTAGTACGTCCAGTTGGCGTTTCACTTCCATGGCAAAGCGGTCAATGGCGTATTCAATCTTAAACGGCGCATAGGCGTAGAAATGCCCAAGACCGCCGCCCAAATACGGCGTTGCGCCCATCTGCCAGAACAGCCAATTCAAACATTCTGTCCGCGCGGTGTGGTCTTTTGGGAGAAACGCATCAAATTTTTCCGCCAAGTATAACAGTATGCTCCCGCTCTCGAATACGCGCGTTGGAGGCGTTGTCGAGTGATCCATCAAAGCCGGGATTTTCGAATTAGGATTTACGTCAACAAACCCTGACGTGAACTGCGTACCGTCTTGGATATTACACAGCCAGGCATCATATTCCGCCCCCTCATGCCCAAGTGTCAAAAGCTCCTCGAGCATAACGGTAATCTTCACCCCGTTGGGAGTCGCGAGTGAGTAAAGCTGCAAGGGATGCTCCCCAACAGGCAGTTCTTTATCTTCGCGCGGCCCTGCAGTCGGCGCGTTAATCGAGGCGAACTTCCCGCCATTATCTTTGTTCCATTCCCAAACTTTGGCCGGGGTATATTCAGAGAGTGTCTGTGTCATATCTAATGTCCTTCGAAAGTAACAAGGGCCGTAACGGGTATGCCCATATCTGTAATGCGTTTCAGGCCGCCAAGATCCGGCAGGTCAACGATGAATGCCGCGCCGACAATATGTGCGCCGGATTTGCGCAACAGATGAATGGCGGCTTCCGCAGTGCCGCCTGTCGCGATAAGGTCGTCAATCAGCAGTACTTTCTCTTGCCCGCGAATAGCATCCGCGTGAATTTCGAGGGTATCTGTACCGTATTCGAGTTCGTAGTCTTGCTCATAAGTATGGCCGGGTAACTTACCTTTTTTACGAATAGGTACGAACCCTGCCCCGAGCTCATACGCCACCGCGCCGCCAATGGTGAACCCGCGCGCTTCAATGGCGGCGACATTGTCGATGTTTTTGTCTTGGTACGGCGCAGCCATCTGAATAACGGCTTCAGCAAAGGCCCGTCGGCTGGTGAGCAATGTGGTGATATCGCGAAACTGAATCCCCGGCTTGGGGAAGTCCGGAATTGTGCGGATACTATCTTTCAAATTCATAGGTTAGGCTTTCAAATTAACGGCGTCAGTTTTGGGCAAAAGATGAGTCTCAGTAAAAGCGCGCGACTCCCACTCAAGATAGTGTTCGTCGCTCATAAGTTCCGAAATATAGGTGTCTGCCCGGTCTGAGCGCGGCAGGCCATAGCTTTCAAAGCGCGTGGCGGCGGGCGTGTAGAATGCGTCCGCTATGGACCAATCTCCAAACAAAAATGCTCCATCATGCTCAGCTAAGCACTCTAGCCAAAGCGCTTCCATATCAGCCGCGTCTTCGAGGCACGATTTCGGCATGGGCGTAGATGTCCGGCGGCGTAGATTCATCGGCGCTTCGCCGCGAATATCCGGGAACCCTTCGTGCATGAACTTTGTGACCTCGCGGGCTTTGGCGCGCATGGCTTCATCCTTAGGCCACAAGTTCGGGACGCACTTCGCCGCAAATTCAGAAATGGCGAGACTGTCCGGGATGCGCTCGCCGTTGACCTCTAATACAGGAACAGTGGCCATCGGTGAAAGCGCCAGAAGCTCTTCTTTCATGGTGGGCGTGTCCAGATCAATCATCTGAACCTCAAACGGCAATCCCGATTTTTTCAGCACTAGCCAGGGCCGCATCGACCAAGATGAATAGTTATAATTTCCGATGTAGAGCTTCATAGACATGCCCTACCCTACCGCGAGAACAGGCGAGTGTCAGGCATAAAAAAACCGTCACCCTAGGATGACGGTTCACAATTTCTTTGGCAATTATTATGGCCCGTTATTCAGCATCCATAATCATAAGCTTTTCGCCTTCAGGCGTTGTTATGATGTTAGTTGGCGCAGGCTTTTGCACGTTAAATTCTGGATTGCCCACTTGGATAGGAATGGAGAATGCCCGGCCAAGAGATTTTCCTGAAGCATCCGTCGTATCTACTACAATATTGATATATTGTAGTCCCGGTGCTTGTGTTGAAAACGGCACATTAATCGTTTTTACAGAGGGTGACACATCATTCGCAGTGTCCATACCGAACTTTTTCACAGTAGACCGAGGAGCCAAGGTTAGACCATTTTCTGGAGACATTTGCACAGACATCGTGCCGCCGCGTTGTTTGGACGTGAATGTCACTTGGACTGTGCCATTTGCCCCCGGCGTTACAAATCCCTTGAAGTTATGGGACATTTGAACGGGCGAACCGGGTTTTTGGTACTGGCCATGTGCCTCACTATGGTCGGCTTCCACGGCAACTTGTTTTGTCACTGTTTGGGCGTCAACCGCAGCCTTATCAGTTTGGCTTTGGGCGCCGCACGCTGTCCCAAGAGCCGCTATAGCAGCAACAGCAACCCGCAAAGTTTTAGATTTTAAAGTCATGATAAAGCCTCTTAATTTGTGACGGTGACGTTGAAACAGGCGTCAAGACCCGTCCCAGTTGATGACGTATTTGAATCCTCGGTGAAATCGATGGCATATGTCGTTCCGCCAACCAAATTCAATGATCGTGTTTCCGAATTATTAGAATTAGAAAACGCATTGGCGACTAAAGTCCCTGCATTGAAAATTTGAAAGTCAGGATCCGTAGAGGCTGGGCCAGACGTTCGCGTGGCCGTGATTGTATGATTACCGGATGCGGCAGGTGTAACCGTCAGATAAGCCCGATTTCCGAGCTTGTTATAACCGCCAGCATCATTGACAGAACATACATTCACAGCAGCCCCGCCAACGGTAAGCGTTTTATAGACAGGTAGCGAAGATGTAATCGCACCATTGTTTGTTTCGCCAGTGCCTTGCGGGCCTGTACCATTAATAGTTTGAGCCGCAAGCATAGCTGTTAGGGCCGCGTCATTAGCGGGTGAGTTCGCCCTTACCTGATTGATGAATGAGAAAATACTCGTGAACGCGGGTTCTTGTTTATAAGCGTCGCTAACAAATGCTGCGAATATGGGGTCAATACCGAGTGAAATTGTATCCGCCCCGTCGTCATTAGAATCAAAAATATCATAGATAATTTCTTGAACCGAAGCTTCGTTAAACCAACCAGGGTTTTGGAAATTGTCGCTTTCAACATTAAAACTAAAACCCTGGCTCTGTTGCGAATTCAAACTATCCTTATAAATCGGGTCGCCTGTACCGATACCAGAAAGGGCATTGCCCCACCCTTCACCCATAGCAACTCTCATATCAAGCTTTTGACTATTACTGTGGCCTCCGCCGATAGAGTCTGAACGAGAAAGCTGGTCTTCAAAATAATGACCCCACTCGTGAACAATGACGTGATCATCATATTCATCCGTATCACTGTTTTCATTGCCCAGAATATAAATATTGCCGTTCCCCACATAAGAGGAGGTTCCAATATTACCGGTTGTTCGGTTGCCATTTACGGGCTGCACAGACTTATTGTTTGTGCTCCAATTAAAATTCGCCCTTGGGAAATTACGGTCTGTGCTCGACCCTTCAAAGACCTGAAGCGTATCATAAATCGGCGAAAGTATGGCGAAAGGCGCTGCCGCTCGCGTGCTTGTATAACTTGTTCCGCCCCAGCCTGAAGCGGCATTCAAGTTCAAAGTTCGGTCCGCATTTCCAGAATTGGTCACGGCGCTTTGCAACGCATATAAAACATTGCTGTTTGTGTTATCTATGACGCGCGCATCCCATGTATTCCCCGTTGTTTTCAGAAGCTGCGCCTTAACACGAACTCGCACCTGAGTATTCGGATCGACTTCAAAGGAGTAATTCCCTGAGGCGTCCGTAAGTGAAGACGAAAGAATAGCGCCAGCCGAACTTACAAGTTCAACAACATGACCGCGAATAGGCCGCTGCGAAATATTATTATAATCAAGTCCGGTATTGTCAGACTGAAAAGGTACATAGTCAAAAGTTGTACGGCCGCTAAGCGTCACTTTTGCGCCCGGCACAACACCCGCTACATTAACTGTTAAAGTACCTGACCCGGAATTGCCCGCGGCGTCACTGGCTGTGGCCGTACAGGTCGCTGTGAGATCGGTTGTCGTTACAGGGGCTGAGTACTGGTTTGTACTTACATTGAAGCTACCCTGCGTACAGGTTACGGTTGGCACGCCTGCAACACCCACATTATCCGTCGCCGTGAGCGTAGATGTAACCGTTCCGCCGGATGACACGTTTACGGTCGTTGGATTAAAGGAAACGGTAGGAGCCGCCGTATCGGGCGGAGGCGCAGTAATTGTGACAGTTAAAGTGCCAGTTCCGGTATTTCCGGCAGCATCACTGGCTGTGGCTGTACATATGCTGGTTGTGTTCGCTGTCACGTCAGGTGCGGTGAAAACATTATTAATGAAGCTACCGCCATTCGTACACGAAATCGTCGGACCCGAAGTCACGCGGATATTATCAGTGACTGTCAGCGTCGTCGCCCCCGTTCCGCCGGATTCTACAGTGAGGGTTGTCGGGCTAAATGAAACTGATGGTGAGGTCGTGTCCGCTACAGGGGGCGGAGGAGGACTGACAGTCGTCCCGCCGTTACCGCCGCCGCCACAAGCGACAGTTGTCGCCGCGATAAGCGGCATTAAAGCAACAGTTAGGAGAAGTTTGTTTATTTTCATGTTCGCCTCTTAAGAGAGTTTTGACTTGTGGGTCCTGTGCGATATTGCACGTCAACAGCCTTATTTATTAAATCAACACTACACGACTCAAGATTAACAACGTCTGACGCAAACAGGATTTTACATTAAAATTCGTCCAGCTACGGCGTCCAGCATGGCCATTTTTTGCGGATCGCGGGCTTCAGGGCTCGTTATCAGGGCGAAATCAAGATTGGTTTCGATGCCTTGTTTTGTTGGTGTTCGCGGCGAATTCGCCAGAGCCTGGACAAGATGTTTCACGGTTTTACGTGCCGTATCAGCGTTTTGCATGACCATTTTAATAACGTCAGCCACTTCGACATTGCCATGATCCGGGTGCCAACAATCATAATCCGTCACCATGCCGATTGTCGCATAAGGCAATTCCGCCTCACGTGCGAGCTTGGCTTCGGGCATATTTGTCATGCCGATGATATCGCAGTCCCATGCACGGTATAGCGCGCTTTCGGCTTTCGTCGAAAACTGAGGGCCTTCCATCGCCAGATACGTCCCGCCGCGGTGGACTGTGGCCCCCGCGTTTTCCGCCATATCTGCGGCAAGACCAGCAAGACGTTCGCAAACCGGGTCCGCCACAGACACATGCGCGACGCAGCCTTCGCCGAAAAAACTTGTCTCGCGCTTAAATGTGCGGTCAATGAACTGGTTGACGATCACAAAATGTCCGGGCGCATACTCTTCCTTGAGGGACCCAACAGCGGATAATGAGAGCACATCCGTGCACCCTGCCCGTTTCAACGCGTCGATATTAGCGCGGTAATTGACATCAGACGGTGAGAGCACGTGCCCCCTACCGTGGCGCGGGAGGAACCGCAGCTTGATACCGCCTAGCTCTGCAAACAGAATATCATCAGACGGCATACCCCACGGCGTCTCAATCGAGATCCATTCCGGGTTTTCTAGCCCGTCAATATCATATAGACCCGAACCGCCCAATATTCCTAATACCCATTCTGACATAAATGCCCTCCTGATACGCTTATACAAAAAAACCGCCGCCCGTGAAGGCAGCGGCTCTTAAACTTAATGTGAAGCGGCCTAGTGCTCCACGTCTTTCCAGACACGTTTGTAAGAGAGCCATAGCAATAGCGTGAAAATAAGGAGGTACAGCATCGTCGCCATACCCAGGCTCTTACGCGCTTCCATTTTCGGATCAGAGGACCACGCTAGGAATTCTGTTACGTCAGCCGCCATTTGCTCAACTGTCGCTTCGACTTGAATCGTTTTCGTTTCGCCGTGATCGTTGATTTCCTGAGGGGCGTATTCAATCAAGCCCTCCTGAAGCGGAGCGGCCATAGCAATTTTTCCGCCCTCCATCATTGGGTTATAATGCTGGCCAGCAGACATTTCCATGCCCTTTGGCACAGGTTCGTCATATGCGACCAAAAGATTATAGAGATAGTCAGCGCCGCCGTTCCGGGCAGACACAATCACAGACAGATCCGGCGGATATGAACCGCCATTACTGGCACGGGCTGCCGCGGGGTTTGAAAAGATATCCGGGAAACCATCCGCGGGAATGCCGGGGCGTTCAATGTCGTCGCCCGTTTCCGGATCGATGTCCGGAATTTGCCAGTCAGCGGCGAACGCTTTGACGTAAGGGTTATCGTTCGGGTTCTTGAACTCTTCCATGAAGAACGGCGCACCCTTATCGCCAAGATGACGGAATGAGAGGTGCTCAAGCGCATGACATGAGGCGCAGACTTCGCGGTAGACTTGGTAGCCACGCTGCGCAGCCGCGCGGTCATATGTGCCGCGAATGCCGCTGAAGTGCCAATGCTTGTGCTTCATTTCATAGGAACTCTCATAGCTGCCTGCCGCGTAAGCGATAGTCGCCGTGCCCGCTACCACTAGCCCCGTAAGAGCAAGAGCACTGAGCGCTACCTTTTTGATAGACACCATCATGATCACGCCTCCGCTTTTTTGTGACTTCCAAGAACCGACTTCGTGATTGAATCAGGCAGGGCTTTGGGTTTTTCAACGAGACCTAGGATTGGCAGAATCACTACGAAATACCCGAAGTAATAAAGCGTTGTAATCCGTGAGAGCCACAGGAAGTTAAGACCCATGGGATCGCCAGCGTCATTTGTGCCGACTGAGAACACCATATTGTCCGGAGATTCTTTACCGCACCACCCGAGTAGGAAACAGACAACTAGGAAAATAATGAAGAACCACCGCGCGACGGGACGGAAGCGCATGGAACGGACCTTAGATGTGTCCAGCCAAGGCAGTACGAACAAAACAGCAATCGCTGCGAACATCAGAACAATCCCTAAAAGCTTGTCCGGAACTGCGCGCAAGATGGCATAGAACGGCAAGTAATACCATTCGGGTACGATGTGAGGCGGAGTTTTGAGCGGGTCAGCACGCTGATAATTATCAGCATGGCCAAGTGCGTCCGGCAGATAAAAGACGAAATAGGCGAAAATCAAGAGGAACAAACCAATCGCAACAGCATCTTTGACTGTGTAGAACGGGTGGAAACTAAGCGTGTCTTTTTTAGATTTCGGCTCAACACCAATAGGATTGTTCTGCCCGACGTGGTGAAGCGCCCAAATGTGCAAGCCCACGATCGCAGCAATCACAAACGGCAAGAGGTAATGCAGGGAGAAGAAACGCTGTAAAGTCGCATTATCTACGGAATAACCGCCGAGAAGCCACTGCTGTAAGCTTTCCCCGACGAACGGAACGGCCCCGAAGAAACCCGTAATAACCGTCGCGCCCCAGAAGGACATCTGCCCCCAAGGTAGCATATACCCCAAGAATCCTGTGGCCATCATAAGAAGATAGATGACACAGCCAAGTATCCAAATCAGCTCACGCGGAGCCTTGTAAGACCCATAGTAAAGCCCTCTAAACATATGAATATAGACGGCGAGAAAGAACATAGATGCGCCAACAGCATGCATGGGCTGCAAGAGCCAGCCAAATGGCACGTCGCGCCGAATACGCTGGACACTATCGAAAGCAAAATCAATATGGGGCGTGTAATGCATCGCCAAAATAACGCCCGTAATGATCTGCGTTATGAGGCAAAGCGTCAGGATACCGCCAAAGGCGTACCAATAATTAAGATTACGCGGGCTCGGAAAACCCATGAAGTCGGCGCCCATCCGAATAATAGGGAGTCGTTGGTCAAGCCAGCGCGTTGCCGCATACTTAGGCTCATATGTCGATGGATGTCCGCTCATTAGCCTACCTTGATGGATGTATCAGTTAAATATTCATATGGCGGTATCACCATATTGGTGGGAGCCGGTCCTTTGCGGATACGGCCTGAGGTATCGTAATGCGAGCCGTGGCACGGGCAATACCAGCCGTCATAGTCTCCAGCCTCACCTACAGGCACACAGCCGAAGTGCGTACAGACGCCAACCATGACCAAAAAGGCCGGATTCAATTTGCCTTCCGGGTTCGCGACAAGACGCTCGTCATCTGTTTGCGGGTCTGGACACTTGGCAATGTCTGTGTCGACAGCGTCTTTAATTTCTTTGGCTGTCCGGTGACGCACAAATACGGGTTTACCGCGCCACAAGACTTTGAGTTGCTGGCCGACTTCGACCTTTGTCAAGTCGATTTCAATAGAGCCTGCCGCAAGCGTATCTGCTGCCGCGCCCATTTGCTTGACCAAAGGCCAAGCGAGCGACGCTGCGCCTGCGGCAGCGACAGCCCCCGTTGCAATATAGATGAAGTCACGCTTGCCTTCATCGACAGTTTCGTGGTCGTCATTTGTAATGGTCTCAGACACAGTTAACTTTCTAATTTGAAAAACTTAGAATCCCGTGCGAGGTAATAGCGCGATTAGTCCCTGTTTTGCCAGAGCAATTTTGCGGCAGAACGCCGCAATTTTAGGGACGTAAGGACGCAGGAAATATGGTCAAAATTGTTCTTTATCAACCGGATATCGCCGGAAACCTTGGCGCGGCCATGCGGCTCTGCGCTTGTTTCGGCGTTCCGCTCGAGGTCATTGAGCCTTGTGGCTTCCCGCTAACCGCTAAAGCCCTACGCCGAACAGCCATGGATTACGGCGCGCCGGAAACCTTAATCCGGCATATAAACTGGGAGGCGTTTAATGCAGCCCGCGGCAAGGGAAGACTTGTATTACTTACGACAAAAGGGGCCATCTCCCTGCCCGCGTTTGAATTCCAGCACGATGACACCCTCATATTTGGCCGCGAGAGCGCCGGCGCACCCGATCACATCCACGCGGCCTCCGATGCCCGCGTCATTATCCCCATGGCCGCAAACGCCCGATCCTTAAATTTAGCAAATTCCGCCTCCATCGCCCTGTTTGAAGCCTTGCGGCAAACAGGCGGCCTGCCGTAAGAGACATATATGACTCCCATAAAAAAAGAAACGGCGCGGCTTTGGTTCAAAGATTTGCGTAATCAGATTTGCGCTGAGTTTGAAACTCTGGAGCGTGAGGCTGATCCGGCACTTTATGAAGGCGAGCCCGGCACATTTGTTTTTGAAGACTGGGAGCGCAAACGTAATGAAGCGGGCGAGTCTCAGGGTGGCGGGACCGGCGGGATGTTGCGCGGACGCTTGTTTGAAAAATGCGGCGTGCATATTTCTGTTGTCCACGGCGAGTTCACGCCGGAAATGCAAGCCCATATGCCCGGCGCGAAAGACGACCCCCGGTTTTGGGCGGCGGGAGTTTCTCTTATCGCGCACATGCGAAATCCTCACATTCCCTGCGTGCACATGAACACGCGCTACATCGTGACGACCAAGGATTGGTTTGGCGGCGGAGCAGACCTCACGCCCACACAGGCCGAAGACCGCACGCAATCTGCACCCGACACTATCGCCTTCCACAAAGCTCTAAAAACAACATGTAATCAACATGATGGCGTCGATTATGAACGGTATAAAAACTGGTGCGATGAATATTTCTACTTGCACCACCGCAATGAACCCCGCGGCACAGGCGGCATCTTTTACGACCGTCACAATAGCGGTGCCCCAGATAAGGATTCATGGGATAAGGACTTGGCTTTTACAAAAGATGTCGGACTGACGTTTTTAAAAGCCTACCCTGCCATCGTCCGCCGCCGCATGACCGAACATTGGACCGACGCCGACCGCGAAGAACAGCTTATCCAAAGAGGCCGTTATGTGGAGTTTAACCTCCTTCATGACCGCGGCACAATGTTTGGTCTTAAGACGGGTGGCAATGTCAAAACCATCTTGTCGTCCATGCCGCCCGTGGTGAAATGGCCTTGACGTCCGCCCTAAGAACGAACTCTGACAATCATTTCACCTGGGTGAAATGGCCTTGACGTCCGCCCTAAGAACGAACTCTGACAATCATTTCACCTGGGTGAAATGGCCGTAACAGCTTCGTTGAATTGAGTAGAGATTTCTAATTTTTCCCGGCATATTTCATTTCAAACTTTAGGATAAATTGATGCCGGATACATTACAGATACCTTCGAAACTCAACCTCTTCCGTGAGAGCTTTGCAGGTATGGATATGCTCGGCGTTCCCGGAGCTCTATTGAAATCCAAACGCGTAAAAAAGCCTGAGCCAAAGCCCTACCCTATCATCGTCATGCCCGGCCTTGGCGCAAGCGATAGGTCGATGGCGCCGATGCGATATTTTCTCTCAAGCCACGGCTACAAAACTGAAGGCTGGGGCATTGGCGCCAACCTTGGGGGACGCGGAATAATCAAAAATCTAGATGAACTCGACTCACGTTGGGATGTCGACAGAACGCGCAAAAATAACGGCGAAGGCGATGTACCCGCGCTGTGCGACGTCATGATTGCCCGGGTTAAATCCCGGTCTGAGGCTCTTAGGTCAAAAGTTGTTTTGGTAGGATGGAGCCTTGGCGGTTATGTGGCCAGAGAAGTTGCCCGCGAGCTCCCGGATCATGTCGCAGGGCTCATTACAATGGGCTCCCCAGTTCTTGGCGGCCCTAAATACACGTCGGCTGCGCCGCTTTTCAAAGCTCGCAAAGTTGACCTTGATTGGATTGAAGACGAAATCAATAAGCGCAGCCGCGTACCTATTATGCAGCCCATTACTCTCATTTATAGCAAACGTGACGGCGTTGTCGGCTGGCAGGCAGCACAGGACACGGTCAGCCCAAATGTCACGACTATCGAAGTTAATGTCTCCCATTTCGGCATGGGATTGAACGCGAAGGTTTGGAACATCGTGCTCGAAGCTCTCGAAGATCTCCGCACCGATTATACAGTACAGATGGGATTATGCCTATCGTGTGAAATGTGCTAATCTTTCAGTATGATAAAAGCTCTCCTCGTGGGCGTTAGCGCCTCAGTCTTTTTCTCAGCTCCCGCATATGCGCAAATCGTCGTCAATGGCGGCGGCAAGGCGAAAGAGTGTTACCAGAAAACAAAACGTGGTGATCCCGGGCGTAAATCAACAATTAAATTGTGCAAAACGGCCCTCGCTGCTGAAGTTTTGACGGGAACTAATGAGGCTGCCACGCACATCAATACGGCCATTCTCTATATGCGAAGCGGCGATTACCCAAAAGCCGATATGCACTACAATGAAGCCATAACCCTTCGGCCCAAACTGTCCGAAGCCTATATTAGCCAAGCCGCCAACCATATTTTTCAGGGAAATTATGAGGCTGCGGTCAAATCTGTGACCACTGGCATTGAGCTCGGCACGGACAAAATGCCCGAGGCACTTTACAACCGCGCCATCGCCTATGACCGCCTAAAGCAATACACTCTCGCCTATAAAGACCTGAAACAAGCACTGGCCCTTCGCCCCGACTGGGACGACGCCGTTAAAGCCCTTAGCCGCTACGATGTCGTGTCCAGGCCCGGCTAACCGAAAACGGCCTGTTCCATTCTGGCGATATACCCTATCAACTTCGGTGAGCCTTCAATGTGGCGGCTCATAGGCGTGTTAAAAGGCTTCGCCAGCGATGTGGACATAAAGGCGTAACATGTGCAGTCCGCCTCGCTTGGGGTATCGCCTAAAATATAGGGTTTATCCCCCAAAGCTCTCTCAAATGCCTGCAAATCTGCCATGGCAAGTGCGGTGATTTCATCAGGTGTATGACGCCCGATACCGTGACCGTCAGCCGCCTTTTTCATACCTTTAAAAATATATTTCGTGACAAACCCGCGAATGGGGCCAGGAATATCCATGAACCATTGCTTGACCATATGCGGCTTACCCGCCTCATCTATCCAGCGCGGCTGGATAATGGCTGACCAGTAATAGCTCTCGCCGAACATGACCTTCAACGCATGTCCCATCCCCTTTTGCTCTTCTGTCAGGCCCTTGCTGAGCGGGTCACCGAATTTTGTTTTTAAGTGAGAAATAATGAGTTCAGAATCGCCCATCGGCACCCCGTCCTCAACAATATAAGGCATTTTCTGCTTGGGCGCTTTGCGGGGGTCCGTCAGCACGATGGTGTTGTGCGGCACTTCCGCCAACGCTAGATAAGCCATCAATTTCAAACAAAACGGCCCTGCTTCGCGCGTCTCAAAAGCTGGCCCGAACGTGTAAAAATCAATCATAAGTCTCCCCCTTTACAGCCGCTTACCACATTTTCGTCAAAAAATGTATTCAGGGAAATTTGTGCAAGAAGACCGAAATAGATTTATTCTGCGGGAAAGTAGTAGACCCTGCGGATTTTTTCGCCTTCAAACTCATAGACCGACAGCGCGCTTTGCGCTTTGCGTTCGCCGTCGGCATCCCAACTGGCTTCTTCGAGAGCGACAACGCGTTCATCTGTTGTTTTTGTCCACTGCAAGCTGGCACGGCAAGACCCGCAACTGTCAAAATACTGCAGCATTGTTGTACTTAAATTTTCTGCGCCGTCTGCGCCCATCAATAGATCGCGACCATCAAGGCTAATCCACTCCACATTATCCGTGGCAAGCGCCAGCATGCCGTCTACGTCGCGCGTGTTGAACGCATTTGTATAAGCATGGACGGTATTTGCTTTGGCAGGATTGCTGGTAACCGGCACTTGAACCGTTCTTTCAGCGTCGTCAGGCACAGACACCTCGGCTTGAGAGCACGCCCCAAAGAGTAAAGCCGTCAGAACAATGATGTAAGCCTTGTAAGTCATGCTATCTGTTTAACAGAGCTAACGCTTGCATCAAGCGGGCTTTGTCTGCCGTAAATCCGCTACGCACCCATAGGGCCTTCAGCGCGGCGAGCTTTTTGCCCATTTCCGGTCCGTCTTTCAGGCCTGCCACTTTCAAATCACGCCCTTTGAGCGGGAACTCAGGAATGTCCCAGTTTTGCGAAAACTTGCGTAGCCCCATCCAACGGCTCGCAATCCCAGGATTTTCCTCGCCCGCCGCCCGGATAACAAACCTGTCGTGCGCAATATTTTGGCCCGCATGAAAAATGGCAATTTTCTTGTCCCGGTCCTCGCCGCTCGGGTCAAAACTCGTCCGGTCTCCAGCCCAGCCGAGCAAACGGCTGCGCTCAGCCTTCGAGGTTTTCAAACGCTTACACAATCCGGCCATGGCAAATTCGTCCCGGGCTGACATGGCCATCAAGCGCAATAACGGGTCAGGCGATAGGCCTTCGCGGTTTTCGAGGGCGATGATTTTTTCGAGACCCTCGACATTACTGGCTTCGGGGAAGAGCATATCCAAAATGTCATTGGTCAGCATAATCCGCAAAGCGCGGGCCGGGTCAGGCGCTTCGAGCAGGCGTTTAAATTCTGTCCAAATTCGTTCAGCAGAAATCTTCTTCAGTCCTTGTCGGTTTTCGCGGCACGCCTTCAAAGCTTCGGCATCAACCTTTGCTTTGCCGCCGTACCACGCAAGGAAACGGAAGAAACGAAGGATACGTAAATAGTCTTCTTGCACACGTGCATCCGCGTCCCCTACAAAGTGTAGCATCCGGGTTTTAATATCTACAAGACCGCGCTCTGTCGGGTCATAAATATTACCCTCCGCATCCGCATAGAGCGCATTTATTGTGAAGTCGCGGCGCTGCGCGTCTTCCGCCCAATCTTTGGTAAATGAGACAACAGCCCGTCGTCCATCCGTCTCAATATCTTTACGTAAAGATGTGATTTCAAACGGTTTTCCGTCAACCACAGCTGTAACAGTTCCGTGCTCAATACCCGTCGGCACCGTTTTAACTCCTGCAGCTTTCAAAGTTGATTGCACCTCTGCGGGTTCAAGCTGACAGGCCAAATCAACATCCCGTACAGGCTCACCTAAAAGCGCGTTACGCACACACCCGCCTACAAACCTCACGCTCCCCTCGGGCAGAGCTTCGAATATCTGCTGGACCTCCTTTCTGCTCATCCAGGGATGGTCTTTAGGATTTAACATGGTGCTCATCCTTCAAATCCTCGCTCAAAAAGTCGGTACATAATCATCGCCGTCATACCCCAGATATCACGCCGCGGGCCGCCGGGTTCATGCCACGGCATATCGTATAGACGATGGGGTGTTTCGTCGATGGTCACGTCCCTCGGAATATGGTTCGCCGCGTCCATCAGAAAGGCGAGCGGGGTTTCGAACACGTCCTCGACTTCGCGGGCGTCAGGGATAATATCTGCGGCCGAGTCAACAATCCCGACAAACGGTGTGATGCGATAATAGGAAACAGCATTAAATGATTTCAGGCGGCCAATAATATTTATGGTGTCAGATTTAAGCCCTACCTCTTCCTCAGTTTCTCGAAGCGCTGTCTCAATCGCAGTCTCGCCAATTTCGCGTTTCCCGCCTGGAAAGCTAATTTGACCCGGATGAGACGGCATCGTCTCGGGACGCTTTGTGAGAATGACTCGCCATTCACCATCCCGAAGGACAAGCGGCATAAGCACAGATGCCAAGCGTTGCCCCTCGCGCTTCACCTCGTCCTCACGGTCGGCGATACGCACGGGCAGCAAGGCCGCTCTTACGCGCGCGATCATATCATCAGAATCAAGGCTCATGTGCGCTCTATATCTGATGCGCGCCCGCTGGCCCTAATGGAAAAAACGTCCCGCCCCCGTAAACACCGAGCTGTTTGCCGTCGTCCGTATCGATTTCAACAGCGTGTTCGACGAGTTCATAAAACACAGGGCGCGCCAATGAGGCCTCCAGATTGCCCCGCACATTGATAAAAGGTGACGGTTCTAATGTCTCAGGGTCAGTTTCAACACGTAGAGGCCGCTCCAAGCTGGCTTCAACAATATCGCCCAAATCCGTTGTGAAAAACAGGCGCTGACCTCCCCCCTCACCCTCAACATCAACGCGGATAGCCACAAAATGCCCTCGCTCGACGTTGATTTTGATTTTTTCTACAGGCGTGACCAAATAAGTCTCCCCGTCATCATCTTTGCGAAGAATGGTTGAGAAGAGTTTGATGAGCGGGGCGCGGGTAATGCGCGAGCCCTCATGCCACCAAGATCCATCGGCCTTGATGACCATATCCATCTCGCCGCAATACTCCGGATGCCATTTATCGACAGGCGGAAGACCGTCCCCGCCTGCATTTTTCTTCGCGGAGGCTATCAACCCGGCGAGGTCGAAACTCTGTCTGTCTTGTAATTTATCTGTCATAGACATTCTCTTAGTGATACCTGATATTTTTTCTCGCATTTATGCGCATTATAGCCATAGTTTGCGTAAACAATAAGACACCAAAATAGATTAGGTTCCAAATGTCACTACAATCGCCTGCTACCGTTCCCGCAAACCTTGAGAAAACCGCTGCAACGGCGAGTAAGAAGCTACAAGACGCCAAAAAATCTGTTGGCCAAGTTGTCTTGGGACAAGACCGCGTAGTCGACCTCGCCTTCTCCGCGATTCTCTCCGGCGGACATGCGTTGCTGGTCGGCGTTCCGGGCCTTGCGAAAACGCTGCTTGTGGATACGCTCGGCACAGCCCTCGGGCTTGATGCCAAACGCATCCAATTCACCCCGGATCTTATGCCTGCTGATATTGTCGGTTCCGAAGTTTTAGAGGAAAGCGCCAAAGGCAAACGCTCTTTCCGTTTCATTCCCGGCCCTGTCTTTTGTCAGCTCTTACTCGCAGACGAGATTAACCGTGCCTCCCCGCGGACACAGTCCGCGCTTTTGCAAGCCATGCAGGAACGCTTTGTAACCGTGGCCGGTGTTCGCCATGACCTCCCCGCCCCGTTCCATGTACTCGCCACGCAAAATCCGATTGAGCAAGAAGGCACATATCCCCTCCCCGAGGCGCAGCTTGACCGTTTTCTCTTTCAAATTGATGTCAACTTTCCGGAACTAGATACGGAGCGTCAAATCCTGATTGCGACCACAGGCACGGCAGACGCCAAGGTCAAACGCGCGATCACCCCGAAACAACTCCAAGATATGCAGAAACTCGTGCGGCAACTCCCAATTGGTGACAAAGTCGTGGATGCGATTTTGACGCTAGTGCGCAATGCCCGCCCGGAACAATCCGCCTTGCCGACGATAAAAGACACAGTCTCCTGGGGCCCTGGCCCGCGTGCGGGACAGGCTTTAATGCTTACAGCCCGCGCCAAGGCACTCATGGACGGACGTTTATCGCCGTCTATTGATGATGTACTCGACCTCGCGGAACCCGTACTCAAACACCGTATGGCGCTCTCTTTCGCGGCCCGCGCAGATGGTCATTCAATCCAGCAAACCATCGCCAAGCTCAAGGAGAGCATTGCCTAAGCATGGCGACGGCCCCCGACACAGCACTGATTTTACGCCGCAGAGCCGAAAAGCTTGCCGCGCCCTATCCGGCTTTACTCGCCGAGGCTGAACGCGTGGCCGCTGTTGTCGCGCAGGGCGTTCACGGCAGACGGCGCGCCGGTCAAGGCGAAACCTTCTGGCAATACCGAAATTATCAGCCCTCAGACTCTGCACATCATATTGATTGGCGGCGTTCCGCGCGGGGCGATCAAGTCTATGTGCGTGAAAATGAATGGGAAGCCGCGAATACAGTTTGGTTCTGGCGCGACGGCTCTCCCGGCATGGATTGGTCCTCGTCCAAAAAGCAGTCTACTAAAAAAGACCGCGCGAGTGTTCTGTCTATGGCGCTCGCCGCGTTACTTATGCGCGCCGGAGAGCGCTGCGCTGTCATGGGCGAGTCCGAAAGACCCCGTACTGGACGCCTGGGTCTCGAACGCATTTCGAGACGGTTGGCCGTGTCAGAAGGCGAAACAAAAAATCTTGAGGCTGATATTCCGTCCCATGCCCGCCTCGTGATTGCATCAGATTTTCTAGAAGCTCCAGAAGTCTGGCGAAAAAGACTCGCCCGCTTGTCTGGGCGTCCCGCTAAAGGCGTCTTGCTGCATATCATTGATCCGGCGGAACGTGATTTCCCGTACAAAGGCCGTATGCAAATGAAACTCCCGGGTCTGTCGCAACTCCCGCCGTTTATCGTGGGCCGCGCTGAACGTGCCCGCGAGGAATACCAAGAGAAATTTGCCGCCCACATGCAAGCGCTCCACGACACAGCGCGCCGTCTTGATTGGCCTGTCGTCACACACCAAACCGATAAGCCTGCGAACACCGCATTGACCGCCCTCTATGTCGCCATGTCCGGAGAGCGGTAATGGGAATTGGGCCGCTCACATTCCTTGCACCACTAGCCTTGTTAGGCCTTATCGCCTTGCCGATAATTTGGTGGCTATTACGGGTCACGCCGCCCTCGCCCAAAAAGCAAGACTTCCCGCCGCTTCGTATTTTACAAGACGTGATGACCGAGGAAGAAACACCGGATCATACGCCGTTCTGGCTTCTGTTGTTTCGCCTCTTAATGGTCGCTATAATTGCCCTCGCCTTAGCCCGTCCTATTCTGACCGAACCCGAGGGGGTGACCGCGCGGCCCCTAACGCTCATCATAGATAATGGCTGGGATGCTGCGCCGAATTGGTCAGGTATCGTCCGCGAAGCCGAAGCGAGATTAACAGATGCCCGCCGTAAGAATGTCGAGGTTATGCTTGTGACCACAGCGGATGGTGAGGACGTGCCAAAGTTTACCCCTGCGCAAGAAGCTATGAACAAAATCAAAGGCTTGAAGCCGCTTCCTATTGCGCCTAACCGCGCGTTTCGTGCAGAACAAATTGCGGCATCAGACATATCTGGTAGCGAGGCTATCTGGCTTTCTGGCGGCCTGGACTTTGGCGGGGCGAGCGCTTTGGCGGCCTCCTTGAAGCGCGCCTCGAACACATTGCGTCTTGCCCCCAGCACAGAACTTACGCCCATCGTCTCCGGCGAAATTGCGGAAACATCTGACGGATTTCGCACGGTCTGGCACCGCTACGAAACAGACAGTTTGCAGTCTAATGAAATCACAGCCCATGGCCGCGACGGACGTGTGATTGCCCGCGCCGATTTAAGCTTTGCGCCCGGCGGGAAAACGGCAGAAGCCACGTTTGAACTTCCTTCCGAACTCCGTAGCCGGGTCACGGCATTACGCGTTGCAGGCCTTGCATCAGCGGGATCAATGCGCTTGCTCGATGATAGTTGGGGCCGTCCCCTTGTTGGTCTTTTGACCACGGGCAAAGACGAAGCCAGCCCGCTTCTCTCTGAACCGTTTTACGCCGAGACAGCGCTCAAACCTCACGCCGATTTATTCACAGGTAGCCTCGAAGACCTACTCCCCCTCGCCCCGTCTATTATCGTCATGCCAGACGTCGCGCGGACTGAGTCGGAAGAGCTACGAGATTACGTTAAAAATGGCGGACTTCTCATCCGCTTCGCCGGGCCAAAACTGGCGGCGCGTCCAGATGGATTACTCCCTGTGACGCTCCGCGATGGCGGGCGCGCGCTCGGCGGCGCGTTGACATGGGAAGATCCGCAAAACCTCGCCCCCTTCTCTGATGATAGTCCGTTTTATGGTCTCAATATTCCCAAAGACCTCGCCGTGAGCCGTCAAGTCATGGCGCAGCCGGGAACGGAGACAGACAATAAAACATGGGCTCGCCTCGAAGACGGGTCTCCAATCGTCACATCTGACGTCTACGGCCTTGGACGCATTGTCCTGTTTCACGTGACCGCAGGGCCAGAATGGTCAAACCTCCCCGTGGGCGGACTTTACGTTGATATGCTCAAGCGGATACTTCCTTTGGCCAAGTCCGCCCCATCTCCCAAAGTTGAAAGCTCCGGAGATTGGGCCCCGGAGAGCTTACTCAACGGATACGGACGCCTCACGGCCCCGACGGCAAAAGCCCGCGCCATTGCAGACGGCACATTCGACACTGTGGACATTAGCGAGACGCACGCCCCTGGCCTTTACCGCCAAGGCGCAAGGCGGCAAGCGCTCAACACGGTTCGTGACCCGAATGCTTTGTCCGCTATCGGAAACTTCAGCGGCATATCTCAGCAATCTTATGGCCAAACCCGCCAGCGCACACTTGGCGGACTGCTCTTAGGGTTTGCCATCAGCATGCTCATTCTTGATGCCTTGTTCGCTATTCTGGCCTCGGGGCGTACACATTATTTCAAGCTTCGCCGCGCCGCTCCTGTCGTCGCGGTTGCTTTGGCTTGCATATTTATAGCCCCGCAATTTGCCAATGCGCAAACCTCGGATCAAATTCAAACCGACGCGCTAGGCTTGCACCTTGGGTATGTCATCACAGGCGACAGCCGCCTCGACCAAATGAGTGCCAGCGCCATGCAAGGCCTCGCGGACTCCCTAAACCGCCGCACAACCATTGAACCGACAGGCATACGCGGCGTTGACCCGTCTGTAGACCCCTTGATTTTCTATCCTTTCCTTTACTGGCCCGTGTCCCGCGACGCCGCGGCTTTGTCAGAGAAAGCCAGTGCAACGCTGAACTCTTACATGGCGGGCGGCGGTACGATTGTGTTCGATACGCAAGACCAAGGCGACCGCGCGGCGCTTGGTAATATGGTGCATCCGGGTCTTGAACGTATAACCGCATCGCTGGACATTCCCTCGCTCGGGCCTGTTCCTAAAGACCATGTCATCACCAAGTCATTTTACCTCATGCAAACTTTCCCGGGCCGCTGGGCAAATGGCACGGTTTGGGTTGACAAAAGCCGCTCCGGCGCGGCCAGTGACGGTGTTTCCAGTGTTATTATTGGCAGCAATGATTGGGCCGCAGGCTGGGCTTTAACCGAAGACGGCGAGCCGATAACAGCATTGGAATCCGACATGCCGCGGCAACGGGAAATGTCGATCCGGTTTGGCGTCAACATCGCTATGTACGCCCTCTCCGGGAATTATAAATCTGACCAAGTCCATGCCGCCGCTCTTGTCGAGCGATTGGGACGCCCTGTTCGTGAGCCTGAAAACCTAGGCCCGGCCAATGATGATGGCCCGCGCCCATGATTTATATCTCCAGCATTCCGACACTGGCCATAGACCCTTTACTGCCGATCGGGATTATTGGCCTGTTAGCCGTTGGCGCGCTCATAGCCGCCATAGCCGCAGGCATAGGTAGACTGAAAAGCGCCGTCCTAAGAGCCCTCGCTGGACTGGTCATTGTGCTCGCTCTCCTTGACCCTCAAACGGTCGAAGAAGAACGCGATGCCCTTCAAGACGTTGTCCTCCTACTTAAAGATCAATCTGACAGCGTCGGTATTGGTAAACGCGCAGGCGCTCTAGAAAAAGCTAACTCTGCTTTAGCGGCCAAGCTTTCCGAGGATCCAACACTTGAAGTCGTCGAAGCTATTATCCCTTCAGACAGAGACGGCACGCGCCTGACCTCGCATCTGGTCGAAGCTCTTGGTAATGTTCCCGCCGGGCGGCTCGCGGGCGTCATTGCTATCACGGATGGACAAATACACGACCTCCCCGAAGCGCCCGAAGCCTTGATGCCGGAAGGTGTCCCGTTTCATGCGCTCATCATTGGCGACCCGGATACGCGGGACCGCCGCATCCGCGCCATTGTCGCCCCGCGTTACGGCCTGGTTGAGCAATTTGCAGAATTTCAAGTCCGTGTGGACGACCCTGGCCATGAAGGGGAACGCGCCTCTATTGCCATTAAACTTAACGGAGAACTTCAAGCGCGGTTCAACGCCATCATCGGTGACAATGTTTCTATTCCGCTAGAGATTGAACGCCGCGGCATAAATACAGTTGAACTGACAGTCGAGGCTGTCCCCGGAGAATTGACACTAAATAACAATGTTTTCGTCGCAGAGCTTTCCGGCATAAGAGACCGGTTGCGTGTCTTATTGGTCACCGGTAACCCGCATAACGGCGGACGGGCGTGGCGTAACCTGCTAAAGAGCGACCCCGGTGTTGACCTCGTGCAATTCACAATTTTAACCAACCCGTCCGAAAAACGTACCAATGCGTCTCAACGAGAACTGTCTTTGATTGCCTTCCCAACGCGGCAACTCTTCGAGGAAAAGCTCGATGAATTTGATCTTATCATTTTTGACCAGTTCCAACGCCGATCTGCCCGCACGCGTTCTGGGCGTAGTCAGCCTATTATTAGGCCCATCTACCTGCAAAACGTCGCAACATATGTCGAAAATGGCGGTGCGTTACTTGTTGCCGCCGGACCGGCCTTTGCCGCTCAGGACAGTCTCTACCGTTCACAGCTCGCCGCTGTTCTCCCAGCCCGGCCGACGGGCGAAACTGTCGAAGGCGGGTTCTCCCCCAAGCTTAACGATGCCGGACGGCGCCACCCCATAACGGCTGCATTTTCAGGCGAGGAAGATCAAAGCTGGGGCCGCTGGTTCCGCATCATCGAGAGCAGCGTCATTAGCGGCGATGTCCTCATGGAAGGCCCGGACGCAGAGCCTTTGCTGGTGATTGATAAATTCGGTGACGGCCGCACGGCGCTCCTCTTGTCAGATCAAGCGTGGCTCTGGGCGAAAGGGTTTGAAGGCGGCGGGCCTTACAGCGAGATATTCCGGCGGCTGGCCCACTGGCTCATGGGCGAACCTGACTTAGACGCCGAGAAATTGACAGCGCAAACCGAGGGCGGAAAACTTCTCGTGCAACGCCGCACGCTGAACGATAGCCCGCAATCTGTTGTTATTCAAAAACCTGATGGTACTGCTGAAACTCTCAAACTTACCCAAATTGAACCGGGTCTTTACGAAGGCCAAACCGAGACCGCGGGACAAGGCGCTTACCGCTTGACGTCTGGCGATATCAGTACTGTGTCGGCGATTGGCTCTTTAAACCCCAAAGAATTTTCAGACCTAACCCCTACAGCCGAGATTTTAAGACCTTTAATAGAAGCCACAAGCGGTTTAGCGTTTACATCGGGTATTGAGGGCCGCTTACCTGATATCCGCCGGACGAAGCCAAGCGCCAAGCAAAACGGACAGAATTGGATGGGCCTTGTAAACCACGAGCAATATGTTCTTAGGTCGTCCCGCCGCACACCGCTCGCGCCTGGATTACTCCTTTTCGCATTACTATTGCTGGCTATTGGCTGGGCCTGGCGACGCGAGGGCCGTTAAAAACTGTCGTTTTTACGTGTCTTTAAGGCTTATCGTGTTTAGTAGTATTTGAACATTCAAGGATAATTATGCGCATTTTACTAATAACGGCAGCTGCCGCCATGACTCTAACAGGATGTGCTGTGACCAAAGTCGTCACTGTCCCCGCCAAGGCCGTTTACAAAACTGGTGAGCTTGCGGGTAAGGGTGTCTACCACACGGGTAGACTCGCAGGCAAAGGGGTTTACAAAACCGGTGAATATACTGGCAAAGGCGTATATCATACTGGGCGTTATGCGGGTAAAGGCGCCATTGGAGCGGGGAAAGGTGTTTATCACACTGGTAAATTCGCTGGAAAAACAGCTGTAGGCGTTGGTAAAGGTGTCTATTACGTCGGTACTATTCCTGTAAAAATCACGGATAAGGCTTTAGACACAACGTCTAAAGTCCTCGTGCTCACAACTCAAATGATAGATGTGAGCGGCAAAGTTGTGAGTGTCGGACGACAGATCCAAGCTGTTCAGCTCGATGCAGAACTCGCCGCACTACGAGGTGCAAAAAATGTCGTGTCGGTCTTCGTGGACGCTTATCGCGGGTAACAGCTAAGTGAATTGAGTATTTTCCGTTTCTGTGTTACGAAATAACAGATTAGGAGACTTGCCATGCGTTTTATTCTTACACCTATGATTATTGCGGCCAGCTTAGCGATTGCTGTGCCTGTAAGTGCGAAGAGCTCTTCTAAATTTGAGAGCACGGTTTCAGCACCAACCCCTCAAGCTGTCAAAATTGAGGTCATGCTGAGTGATGACCTTGCTTACCGCGCTGACAATCTCCCCGAAAAACTAAGAGACAGAAGTGGCGCACGCGGATTTAATGCTGGGTTTTCAGGAAATGGATTTTACGGCGAGCGCGACCTCGACCGGCTGACCGAAAGGCTTGAGAAAAAATTAGAGCGCCGCTTGAACAAGCAAGGTATTCAAGTTGATAGCGAGGCTTCAACCATTTTAAAAGTCACGCTCGTTGATGCGAAAAACAATCGCCCGACATTAGAACAGCTCTCTAAACAAACCAGCCTTTCTTTTCAGAGCTTTGGCACAGGCGGAGCGGAGCTTTCTGGTGAGTTGGTCAATGCCGGCGGCACTTCACTCGGGACGATGTCATATGCGTGGTACGAGAATAGCATCCGCGATGCGGCTTACACAGCTGGCACTTGGACAGATGCGCACCGAGCGTTTGACCGTTTTGCGAAAAAAGCCGCTAAAGACCTTTCAGAATAAGCTAAGGTACGCCTAGCCATTTATGGGTCTGCACGGACAGGCACCATTTAGGATGCGCCAAGCAGTAATCGAAAGCCGCCTTGTTGTGAGCCGCTTGGTTTTCGTCATCTAGCGGCTGTAGGGAAAACCGGCCAAAATCCAAATCGGTAAACTGCTCCGGGCTGTTCTCAGTTTGCGGGTACACCAATTTCAATTCGTGCCCTGATGTTTGAATAAGCGGCGCGTCAGCTTTAGGGCTCACGCAGAGCCAATCTATGCCGTCCGGCGCTTTGACCGTGCCGTTCGTTTCCACCGCAATTTTAAAACCTGCGGAGTGAAGCGCCGCAATCAAATCTGTGTCTAGTTGCAGAAGCGGTTCGCCGCCTGTGCAGACAACCCAAGGCGTTCCTGTATCGTTACGATCACCGCTCGGCCATTGAGCGCCGACAGCTTTCACTAGGTCATCAGCGGTTTTAAACTTCCCGCCGCCGGGGCCGTCAGTACCCACGAATTCTGTATCGCAGAACTTGCATACGGCGGAGGCGCGGTCACGTTCCAGCCCTGACCAGAGATTACATCCCGCAAAGCGCAGGAACACGGCGGGCTGTCCCGTCTGGCCGCCCTCGCCTTGCACCGTCAGGTACATTTCCTTGACCGCGTAAGTCACTGGCCTGCCTCAAACTGTTCCCAACCCTTCGCGCGCAGGTCGCACGCGGGGCAATCATTACAGCCATAACCCCAATCATGGCGCTCACCACGCTCGCCGCGGTAACAACTGTGGGTGTCTTCAAGGATAATCTCGACAAGCGCTTGCCCCCCAAGATCATTCGCGAGCGACCATGCCCCGGCTTTACTGATATGCATAAGCGGCGTTTCGAGGGTAAATGCCCTATCCATCCCCAGAGAGATCGATGTCATGGTCGCGTCCAATGTCTCTTTGCGGCAATCCGGATAACCGGAGAAGTCCGCTTCGCACATGCCAGCAATGAGAGCTGTGATACCGCGCCGATACCCCACTGCGGCAGCAAAATTTAAAAATATCAAATTGCGACCTGGCACGAATGTATTAGGCAGACCGCTCTCATTCATAATGATTTCTGTGTCCCGCGTCAGAGACGTTTCGCTGATTTGCCCCAGCGCTGATAAATCCACGACATGGTCAAGCCCTAGCTTTTCGCCCCATTTTGGAAAAGCGGCCGCGATTTGCGCGCGCGCCTGATCCCGGCTTTGCATTTCAATACTGTGGCGCTGGCCATAATCAAAGCCTACCGTCTCCACGTAATCATAACGCTCCAAAGCCCACGCCAAACAGGTCGCGCTGTCTTGGCCGCCAGAGAATAAGATGAGGGCTTTGCTGTTCGTTTCCATAAGGCGGGCTTCTATCACAATTTCATCGTGTGGCTAGGCCTTGCGAATTTACTGCAAAACCACAAATGTCCGCATCTTGGCATGCGTCTTGGCATGCATCTTGAATGAGTCACTCACGTAATACACGTGAGAGGCGAAAATGAAAAAACGATTTATAGTGGCAGGATTATTAGGCTTAGAGCTATTGAGCATTCCTGCAGCGGCGCAGATGATGAATCATGTTAAGTTCGAAGCCCCGCAAAAAGCCATCGCCGTACCCGTGCCAATGGAACCCGGAATGGCGAGTTTTATGGTCATGTCAAACGCGCCGTTTACGGTTGTTGCAGCAGATACGGTTGGAGATTTCAAAGTTAAAATCACTGAGGCCGGCACAGTTAACGGCAATGTTTACGGAGCCAACTCCCAAATGCCCGGAGACAAGAGACGGTGTTCAACTGTGCTGACATTGGCGCCGAGTGCTATCTACCGCTCAAATCAAAAGACAGCTAAAGCGCCCGGCCCAATCTTATCCCAAGCCGTGCGCGTTGACGTGTCTTTCGATCCGGCGACGTCGCCGACTTTCGATATTCAAACGCAAAAAAACTCCCGGGACATTGCCCGCGCAGCACCCTGTGAGGCTGATTATAGCTAGGTTTATTGCCGCGCGATAACCTCTAGGAATTGAGTGCCAAAGCGCTCAAATTTGGTCGCGCCGACACCCGATACGTCTAGCATATCCGGTTCATTCCCGGGGCGCTTCTGCGCCATATCCATCAGCGTTGCATCAGAAAAGACGATATAGGCGGGCTTCCCGAGCTGCTTGGCGAGTGTGGTCCTCAGGGCTTTGAGGTCTTGCAGCAAGGCCCCGTCCCGCTCGCTTAGGGATGATTGCGCGGCGGTATTACGCGAACTGCGCTGCATTTTCTTAGTTTTCTCGATTGCTTTACATTCAAACCGCGCAGCCCCCGACAGAACGGCGCGCGCTTGGTCCGTGAATTTCAGCGCCCCGTACTGGTTGATATCCAAATTGATAACACCTGACGCTATGGCTTGCCGAATAAGAGCCTGCAGGTATGGTTTCCCGTACTCTTTCCCGCCGCCGAAAGCGGCATGTTCTTCGTGGCCAAATTGCTTTGTGCGGTCGGTCGAGCGCCCCCGCGTGACATCAATGACGTGAGCGGTTCCAAATCTTTGACCCGTAGCCTCCATAGCGTTCAAAACCGTGATAATAGCGTCCGTCGCGTCCACCATTTTAGGCGGGCTTTCGCAATTATCGCAATTCCCGCAAGGCGGGGTTGTTTCCCCGAAATAGCTGAGCAGGACTTGGCGGCGACATCCCGGTGCTTCGCAGTAAGCGAGGAGCGCATCGAGACGTTTGTGCTCGCGCATTTGGTGGTCATTATCCGAACCGTCTTGGGTGATGAACTGCCTGCGCATGCGCACGTCATCCATCCCGTAGAGCATGGACGTAATCGCCGGCGCACCGTCACGTCCGGCCCGGCCGATTTCTTGATAGTAGGCTTCAAGGCTACCCGGTAGATTGAGGTGATAGACGAACCGTATATCCGGCTTATCGATACCCATCCCGAACGCAATCGTGGCGACCATGACAACGCCCTCTTCCGCCATAAACCGTTCTTGATTATCAAAGCGCACACGCGCGTCCAGTCCGGCATTATACGGCAGGGCTTTGTGCCCGGCGGCGGCGAGGGTTTCGGCCATTTCTTGTGTGCTTTTGCGCGACAGGCAATAGACAATGCCCGATTGCCCTTTTACGGTTTCCATGAAGGCCAAGAGCTGCGCCTTGCGGTTCGACTTTGCCGTGACCCCAAGCGAGAGGTTTGGACGGTCGAAACCTTGAACAACAATTTGCCCTTTTGACGCGAACAGTTTGTGAGCAATATCCCCGCGTGTACCCTCATCTGCAGTGGCTGTGAAAGCCGCGATAACGGCGTCTGGGAACATATCCTTGAGCTGCGAGAGCTGGTCGTATTCAGGGCGAAAGGCCGGGCCCCATTTGGACACGCAATGGGCTTCGTCAATCACGAACATGGACGGGCCCAGCGCTTTGATTGCGGAGAGCATACGTCCGTTCATCAACCGTTCCGGGGAGAGATACAAAAGTTTCGCGTCGCCGTGAGAGGCCAGCCGCCATTGATCAATATTCTCTTCGCGCGATTGCCCTGAATGAATAGAGGCTACGGCCACGCCATTCACGCGAAGTCCTGCTGCCTGATTGTCCATAAGGGCCACAAGCGGGGAAATGACAACCGTCACACCTTCTAAAATAAGCGCAGGTATCTGATAACAAAGAGATTTTCCCGCGCCCGTTGGCATAACGGCAAGCATATTTTCGCCCGCGATAATCCCGTGTATAATATCTTTTTGACCCGGGCGAAAAGCGTCAAATCCAAAGGTATTTTTTAGGACGGAATCAGGGGTGGACATAGAGACTGTCTCTAATCTTTCTCATCAGTTTTGCAAACGCAGTTTTCGCTCCTTTTGAAATTAATCGCTCAAAACTTACTTTCTTGAGTGTCACGGTTTTGAGTAGAAAAAAACTTTAACCTGTATATAGAAATCTGCTTACAGATTCTGGAAAATAAAATGTCAAAGCTCTCCCCCAAATCCGCCTTCCTTTTCGCGACGGTTTCATCTTGCAGCCTACTTAGCCAAACGGCTGCGGCTCAAAGCATGCCGGAGATTATCGTCACCGCAACCAAGCTCGAAAAATCCAGCGCGCAAATCGGGGCCAGCATAAGCGTAATCGACGGGGAAGAGCTCTCCAGCTTCAACGGCGCGGAAGATTTAACGACCCGCGTGTCCGGCCTTCAAGCGGCGGTCGCCAATGGCTCGCAAATTGCGTTTCAGATACGCGGCGTGGGCGCGGTAGACCATCAGGCGCTGACGCCAACAGCCGCTGCGGTTTATGTGGACGGCGTTTACATGGCTACGAATGTACAGACCAGCCCGCTTTTATTTGACATGCACCGCGCTGAAGTTTTGAGAGGCCCGCAAGGGTCACTCTATGGGCGCAATGCCTCCGGCGGGGCGATCAATTTTATCTCGGTGGAGCCCGGTGATGAGCCCGGCGGATATGTCTCCGCAGCTTACGGCAGTTTTGAAAGGGTCAATGTCAACGCAGCGGCAACTCTGCCTGTGAGCGATATATTTTCGCTTAGACTGGCCGGACGATATCTTTCGCAGGACGGTACGCAAAAAAATATATCAGCAAATACAGATTTCCCCGCCGCAAATGCCCGCAGTTTTGGAACGCGAGATGAATTTGGATTGCGAGCGATTGGCAAACTCAAAGTCAATGATGAGACCACGGCCGTGTTCAACGCGCATTACGCTGAAGATAATGGCATCAATGCAGCCCCTCTCAACAGCGCCCTGTCACTAGGCAAACACGAAACCTCCTTGGGCCCGGACGGGGTTCAAGACACAGATAATGAGTTTTACGGCCTCTCCGCACGCATTGACCATGAATCCGGGGCTTACACGCTTACATCCCAGACCTCTTATGAAGGTTATAATCAGTTCTACGGGTTTGACTTCGATGGCTCGCAAGCCCCCTTTGACGTCGCAAGCCTGAACGCAAATCTACGCTATGACAGGGACTTCACCCAAGTGAGCCAAGAATTACGCCTAAGCTGGGTGAGCGAAAAAGCCGAATTTATGGCTGGCGTTTATCTCGAGGCTGAAGATTTTTATCAGGAGTATCTGATCTGGTGCGGCGAGTTGGACACAGAAACCCTGCTCGGCACATGCCGCTATGTCGGTGCGCCGGGCCGGGCCGGGCCTACGCCTGCCTCAGCAGGAACCGCCACGACATTGCGGACTTTGATTTCCCAATCACGGGAGACCGCTGCGCTATTTACATTCAACACAGTTGAAATCGCGCCCAAACTGGACATCATCTTTGGCGGACGACTAACCTATGAAAATATTAAGGGGCGCGGACAAGGGCTGCATATTTTTGACGACGGCCTGGTCGCCCTCAACAACCGCGACGGGCTCGGCCTTGCGATTGGGAGCAACCGGATTAAGGATACCCGCCTGACCGGAAACTTAGGTTTAAATTACCAGTTAAACGACCAAACCTTGCTCTATGCCTCAGCCTCTAATGGTTATAAAAGCGGTGGATTTAACGGCGAAGTCATTAATAACGCGACCCATTTCACGGATGAAGGCCTGTTCGGCTCCGAAAGCGTCGAGGCGCTAGAAACCGGCGTGAAATACTCGAATGAGACGTTCGGGGTAAACCTAACCGGGTTTTACCAATTTTATGACAACCCGCAAGCCCGCATATTTGTACCGTTCTCTTTGGCGAATGGCGGCTCGTTTACATCAAATTCGCTGTCCAATCTTGACCGCGCCCGCTCTTACGGTGTCGAGGCCGATATGCGCTGGTCTCCGGTAGACGACCTCGTGGTTACAGCAGCCACAACTTGGCTCGACACAAAGATCAAACAAGACGTGGACCCCAATGTTCCGCAGAATGCGGCCACATTCGACGGCAACCCCCTGCCCTTTGCCTCTGAATTCTCCGGTGTTTTATCGGTCAGGTATAAACGATCCATATCCGACACACTTGATGGATATTTTGATATAAGCGGGAAATACCAAACGTCATTTTTCTTGGACGCCGAAGGGCTCGAGGACAGACAGCAAGCCGGTTATGAAATCATCGATGGGCGTCTGGGTTTGAAATTTAGTGATAGTCTTGATGTGGGGGTTTGGGCCAAAAACATAACAAATTCTGACTACGCCACATCAGGGTTTGGGTTCATCGGATATAATACCTTTAAAGGCGACCCGCGCACATATGGCGTTTCCGCGACTTACACCTACTAGTCATGAGCGGCTCAGTGGCTGGAATGTTGTTTATTTATCACACAGATATATAAAAGCCTTCTAACTCTCTAATTCTAGACATTTATGCTTAACCTATATGCATTTTTGTGCATAACTCGAATCAAGGCCAAAAGGCCACTAACTTACTCAGGGGAATATATGTCCGTTTTATCACGGGTCGCCAACACGACCGCTCTTACTGCACTTCTCACACTTCCTGCATCTGTGCTTCTTACAGCACCCGCTATGGCGCAAGTCGATCAAGACGAAATCATCGTTACAGCGACACGCCGCGCCGAAAGCATCCAAGACATTCCAATCGCGGTAACAGCCATCCTTCCTGAGGACCTAGAAAAGCAAGGCGTTGTGAATATCCAGAATTTGGGCAGCGTTGCGCCAAGTTTCTCGTCATCCAATGCGCAAATCGCGTCCGGTTCTGTTGTGCTGCGCATTCGCGGTGTGGGTACGACCTCTAACAACATTGGTTTCGAATCTGCTGTTGGCATCTTTATTGATGGCGCGTATCAGTCCCGTCCGGGCATCGCCCTTAGCGAATTTGTTGACGTAGAACGCGTCGAAGTTCTGCGCGGCCCACAAGGCACACTCTTTGGACGTAATACATCAGCGGGTGCATTGAACATCACGAATGTTCGCCCTGACCTTGATGAAACCGGCGGCTTTATAAATGCAACATACGGCAATCATGATCATAAAAGCATTCAAGGCGCCGTCAACATTCCTTTAGTTGAAGGTAAGGTCGCAGCACGCCTGACCGGAGCTCTTCGCAAGCGCGATGGTTACGTCGACATAATTGACCGCACAGGAAATAAAATCGGCGAGTCCAACAGCACTGACCAATATTATCTACGGGGCCAAATCGGTTTCGAAGGTGAAGAGAAATGGAAAGGCCGCGTTGTTGTTGACTATTCTAACAGCGATTCAGTCTGCTGTTCTGCCCTTGAAGTCCTGCAATCACCTGTTGAACAATTTGGGATATTCGCGGCCGTTGGCCTCGGAGCGCGCGGCGGAATGGCGGCGCCGAACTTTGCCACTAGCGCGGCAGACTTTGACGGGGCTCAGGCTGCCGTTGATGACCGCATTGCTACGTCTAGCCAAGTCCCAAATCCATCAAGCGAACAAACAGGCGTCGTCGCCGAGCTTGAATATGAGCTTAGCGATAATGCTGATGTCATTTATATCGGCTCATACCGTGAGTTTAAAGCCACAGAAGAGTACGATTCTGCGTTCTCTGGCCTTGATCTGTTTAATGTTATTGATAACGGCGGCGGCACTAACATCAACACCATGACCCATGAATTGCGGGTTCAAGGCGATGCTATGGACGGACGTTTGAGCTGGCTCGTAGGTGGCTACTATTCAGAAGAGGATATTAATCAAAATGTTAGTTTCGGGTTGGGGACAGATTATGCAGCCTTTACTGACGCACTCCTTCTTGCCGGGACAGGCGGAACGTTCCCAAGTCCAGGTATCCTAGGGGCCGGCGGAACCTTAAGGTTTGCATCCGGCGGACAAAACCCCGCAGATGCCAGAACGACAAATGCTTATGCCCAAGACAGTACGAGCTTTTCCATTTTCACACATAATACATTTGATGTAACGAATGCTTTAAGTCTTACAGTTGGTCTTCGCTATTCAGACGAATCTAAGGATGGAAGTTTTTCTCAACCCACTGCATCTTATCCATCATGTACGGCCCAATTGGCAGGGTTCAACGGAGCCACAGGAGGATACGGACCTTTACCAGCCGCTCTAACAGGAAACCTTACCGTTCTTGGCTGCTTCCCCTTCCTAGCCCCTGCAGATCATCCGCTGGCGTTTGCTACGCCATTGCCTCTGCCACGTTCGTTCGACGACACGTTCAAGGATGATGAGCTTATCTACACAGGTAAACTTGGCTACGCTGTGAATGATGACATTTCAACATATGCCAGCTTCACGCATGGGTATAAGTCCGGCGGCTTCAACCTCGACTCCACAGCCGCCATTGGCGGAGCGGATCCACGATTTGCGTCTGAAGAAGTCGATGCTTACGAAGTTGGTTTTAAGTCAAAGCTATTTGACAATATGTTGACTTTAAATGTCGCAGCCTTCTTTGAAGAGTTCACAAACTTCCAAGTTCTTGAATTCACAGGTGCACGGTTCGAAACTTTCAACGTGCCTTTGGCTGAAACTAAAGGTGTCGAGATCGAAACGGTTATACGTCCTACGGATAACATAACGCTAAACGGCGGCCTTACGCTACTGAATGCGAAATATCCTGGTGATTGTGCCGGAAATCAGACCGCTTTGAATGTGGTTGCGCTTTGCGGCAACACGCTGACAAATGCCCCTAAGACGGTCGGTATTGCTGGTGCTACATATGACGGCGAGCTTGGCGATAACTTCACGTTCTTCTTGAACGGTCAAGTGCGTTATGAAAGCGACCGCCGCACATCAACACAGGCTAATAATATCGTAACGGGCGTAGCTGTTCCGTTTGATATTCAGGAAGCCAACACCAAGATCAACCTACGGGCTGGCATCGGCGGTGACGACGGCGGGTGGAGCCTTGAAGCTTGGGCCACAAATATCACAAACGAAGTGACGCGTGCTGTGACATTTAACACCACGCTACGGTCTGGTTCACGTTCTGCGTTCATTCAAGAACCACGTTTCTACGGCATGACAGCTCGTAAAAACTTCTAGCAGTCAAATAAAATTAATTTAAGAAACGCGGGCCCCGGCCCGCGTTTTTTTATGGGTGAATGGTCGCAATGCGCCTGCGTCTCTGGCCATCCTCAAACATCTGTGTCATCACGCAGATGGAATAAATGATGAGACCTCATGGCGAACACACCTTCTAATCCAGAGCGCAGCGCAGGTGCGGCTTATGCGGCGTCAATAGACCAAGACAAAGAGCATCGCGGCAAGGCGGGATCGCTTAAACCCCTGCGTTATCTCTGGCCATATGTCGCCCGCTATAAAGGATGGCTTGCCGCCTTTTTGATTTTCTTATGCTTGTCCGCAGCTGCGACTCTCGCCCTGCCCGGTATTCTGCGGATTATTGTCGATTGCGGCTTTGGCGACGGCGCTACGGGTAATGAATTTTGCGAGCGCGTTAAATTTAGCGAAACACAAGACCTCAGCGGATATTTTAAACTCGCGATTGTCTTCGCGCTTTTGTTTTCCGTGTTCGGAAGTTTGCGTTTCTTCTTTGTCACCGTCCTCGGACAGCGCGTTATAGCGGACATTCGCACCTCCGTTTACGATCATCTCCTGACACTTAGCCCCAGCTATTTCGAACGTGTCAGAACCGGCGAAGTGCTCTCGCGCCTAACAACCGACACAACATTGATTGAAACCGTTATCACAGGCTCAATCTCATTTGCCTTGCGGTCTTTGGCAACGATTACAGGGTCCATCATCTTGATGTTTATCGTCAGCTGGAAACTCGCCCTCATGGTTCTTGCGATCGGACCCTTGATTATCTTGCCCGTGATTATCGTCGGAAAATATCTTCGCCGCCTCTCCCGCGATAGCCAGGATCACCTCGCGGATTCCTCGGCACGCGCCGGTGAAGCTTTATCCAATGTGCAGACCGTGCAGGCCTTCACCCGTGAAAACATGGAGCGCTGCGGGTTTAAAAGCGCGATTGAGTCCACATTTAACGCTCAGAGACAACGCATCACCGCACAGTCCTGCCTGACAGCGCTCATTTTCATGATTTCATTGTGCGGGATTACGGGCATTTTGTGGTTCGGCGCGTGGTCAGTCTCGCAGGGGCAGATGACTGGCGGCGAGATCATTGCCTTTACAGGCTACGCCTTTTTCGCAGTCTCAAGCGCAGGAGCATTGACGGAGACGTGGACGAACCTCTTACGCGCCGCTGGAGCGTCTGAACGCCTCGTCGAAATTCTTTCCGAAGAGAGCAAAATTACGACGCCAGTCCAACCGAGTTCAATCGAAAAAGCGAGTGGGAGTATCAGCTTTGAAAATGTCGTGTTTTCTTATCCAACCCGCCCTAGCGAGCAAGCGCTCAGAAATGTCAGCTTCACGATTAAGCCCGGAGAAACCGTGGCCCTTGTCGGCCCATCCGGCGCGGGGAAAACCACTGTCTTTCAGCTCCTTCTACGATTTTATGATCTCACATCAGGACGCATCATTCTCGACGACACGGCGATTACCGACTTAGCCCCGGAAAATCTGCGGCAACAATTTGCCATCGTACAGCAAGCCACACCGCTATTTTCCGGCACAGCAATGGACAATATTCGCTATGGCCGCGAGGGTGCGAGCGACTCGGATGTCATGGCCGCTGCTAAAGATGCTTATGCCCATGACTTTATCATGGCCCTTCCGGAGGGCTACGAAACTGACCTAGGCGAAAAAGCAACAACGCTTTCCGGCGGTCAGAAACAACGTATCGCCATCGCCCGCGCCATATTACGGGACGCCCCTATTCTACTGCTAGATGAAGCCACTAGCGCTCTAGATGCCGAGAGTGAGCGCGCGGTACAAAACGCCTTCGAAGCCATGTCAAAAGACCGGACGACACTCGTCATCGCCCACAGGCTCGCAACCGTACTAAAGGCGGACCGGATTATTGTTATGGAAAATGGCGGCGTCGTGGCCACAGGAACACACACAGAGTTAATTGAACAAGGCGGATTGTACGCCCGGCTGGCGGAGCTACAGTTCGAAACCGGCTAGCTGTTTAAAGGCCTAAAAGCAGCGCTAAGCAGAACAGCATAACGGCGACGAGCACCCGTAAAAATGTTTCTAAAAAGTTCATTGGCTTATCCAAATGATAATAACACTTACGTCTATAGTCTCATTTCTATGGGAATTACATTAAATTTTTGAAAAAATTCAAAACGCAGTCTCCACAGCAAAGTCACGTTTTTAATAAAGCGTTTTCAACGCGGCCACATCATAATCCATCAGCTCATCCATACGGCCTTCTTTGACCTTCTGCGCCCATAATGGATCCTGCAAAAGAGCGCGGCCCACAGCAACCATGTCAAACTCGCCCGCGTCCAATCGCTCCAAAAGTTTAGTGAGCGGAGCGACGCCTGAGTTCTCACCCTGAAACGCCGCTATGAAATCACCATTAAGCCCAACTGACCCCACAGTGATTGTTGGCTTGCCCGTAATTTTCTTCGTCCAACCCGCAAGATTAAGATCAGACCCTTTAAATTCCGGCTCCCAAAAACGGCGTTGAGAGCAATGAAATATATCGACACCTGCCTCTGATAAGACGTTCAAAAAGGCCTCCAGCTCCTGCGGCGTTTCCGCGAGTTTTGCGGTGTATTCTTGCTGCTTCCATTGCGAAAACCGCAAAATTATCGGGATGTTATCGCCGACAGCCTTACGGCACTCAGAGATAATACTCGCCGCAAAACTTGCGCGCTCCGTTAGCCCCCCACCATATTTATCTTCCCGGGCATTCATCACCTGCCAGAAAAACTGATCGACTAGATAGCCATGCGCGCCGTGAATTTCAATCGCGTCAAATCCAAGGTCAGCTGCATGTCCGGCAGACCGGGCAAATGACATCACCATGTCGTCGACGTCTGCCTCACTTGGGACTGGCGCGACTAATTTCGCCGTATGGGTCAGACCGGACGGGCTATCAGTTAAAGCCTCAGGATTGTGACCCGTTCCGGGCTTACGTACCATGCCGATGTGCCAAAGCTGCGGGGCGATTTTGCCGCCGCCTGCATGGACTTCGGCGCACACATGTTTCCAGCGCGCCAAAGCCTCGTCGCCATGAAACACGGGAACGCTTGTATCATTAGACGCTCCAGCCCTGTCTATTGTTGTGCCTTCAGTGACAATAAGCCCAACATCCGCTTCCGCGCGGCGGCGATAGTAAGCGGCGACGTCATCTCCCGCTAATCCGTTCGGTGATTTACTCCGCGTCATTGGCGCCATTACGATACGGTTTTTAGTGGTCAGGCCGCGGCAGGAAAAGGGCTGGAATAAGGAGGATGTCATATCAATTACTTTCTAAATGTGAGCATCTGATGCCCTTGAACATGGCGAAAGTCAAACGCTTGCATTGATACTGATTAATGCTACGGTTTTTTGAATATGTGCATATATGGCTGGCTTAATAAAAAGGATAATTCGTGATAGGCAAAGTTAAATTTCAGATGGTCACAAACCGAATTGGTTACATCACGCTCGATCAACCCGCCCGCCGAAATGCCCTGTCTCAGCAAATGTGGCGGGAGCTTCTCGTCGCCGTTGAAGCCGCCACTGCTGACCCGGATCTTCGCGTCTTAGTCGTCACTGGGGAGGGTGAACATTTTGCAGCCGGTGCAGACATCACTGAGTTTTCTACTGCCTATGCAACTCCTGAAACCTCGGAAGATGTTTCAAACCTCATTGCGGACTCAATAGAAGCCCTCGCAAACTTTCATCGTCCAACGATTGCAAAAATCCGCGGAGCGTGTGTCGGCGGCGGGGCCGGTATTGCCCTCGCCTGCGATATTCGCATTGCAGATGGAACTTCAAAATTCGCGGTGACCCCCGGCAAGCTCGGCCTCGTTTATCCGTTTAATGATATCCGCCGTCTTTCCCAAGCCGTTGGCCTCAGCGCCGCCAAAGACATTCTCTTTTCTGCGCGCGTCATGCTCGCACCCGAAGCCAAAGAGATCGGCCTTGTAAACCGCATCACCGATCAATATGAGCTCGACACCGTTGTCCGCGAATATGCGCTGTCTATGTGCGACCTTTCGGGGCAATCTGCGCTTGTGACTAAACAGCTCTTTAAAATCCTGGAAAGTGGGCAAGTCATGGATACGCCTGAAACCCGAACTTTATTCCTGGACGGGTTTTCCAGCGCAGACTTCCAAGAAGGCTATTCGGCCTTCCTTGAAAAACGAAAGCCAGATTTTCCCTAGATATTGGCGAGCGCCAAAACACGCCGAGCCCGCTTGACTATAGGCGCTTCAATGAATTTTCCGTCCATCAGAACGACATTCCCGCCAGCCTCATTATCGGCGGCAACAACGCGGGTGGCATATTCAATCTCTTCCGCACTCGGCGCATAGGCTGCGTGGATGCGCTCAATCTGGGCGGGGTGAATGGCGCTACGGGCGTGAATGCCGATGGCTTTGGCCTGACGCGTAGTTGCTTCGCAGTCATCAAGATCGCGCACGTGAATATGCGGCGTATCAAACAAATGAACCCCGTAAGTATGCGCGGCAGCGACAAGGCGGCTACGGGCATAAAGATGTGTCTCCCATTCGAGGTCGCAGTTAACGTCCCCGGCATAATCAACAGAGCCATACATGCCGAGCATAACGCGTGGATGCGAAAAAATATTATGGACATTCACAACGCCGACAGCGCTTTCAATAATCGCAAAGAACGGCCCTAAATCTTTCGGAAGGTCATGGTCAAGTTCGGTCAGGTCTTCCTCGCTTGCGACTTTTGGAACCATAACAAAGGGCAATTTCAATCCGCTCTTCGCGAGAGCTTTTACATCGGTCTGGCCAACTTCGGTATCCACCGAATTAATCCGAAGACTCACGTTTTTATGCTCCGTCTCAGACAGCCATTTCAGTGTGGTCTCGCGGGCACTGTTTTTATCAAGCGCGCCTACCGCGTCCTCAATGTCGATACACACAAGATCGGCCCCGGCGGCGCAGGCTTTATCGAAGCGGTCAGGCCGGTTGCCAGGGACGAAGAGTTGGGATCTGTAATGCATGTGAACTTTCTTTACGCCTGAGTTTTAATCTGTGCCTTTTTAATCATGTCAGCGGCTTTCTCCGCTATCATGATTGTCGGCGCGTTCGTATTGCCCGAAATCAAATTCGGCATAATAGACGCATCGATAACGCGCAAACCTTCAAGGCCATGCACACGCAGTTGGTCATCAACAACCGCCATGTCGTCATGACCCATTTTACAAGTCCCGACAGGGTGATAGACCGTATCAGCGCGGTTACGAATATCCTCACGAAGCACGGCATCATCAGACGTATCAGACTCGTAAAACGGTTTTCCGCGAACTTTGTCAAAAGCCGGTGCGCGCATAATTTCTTGGAGGCGTTTTACGCCGGTCACAAGTTTTTCCATATCCCGTTCATCTTCAAGAAAAGCCGGGTCAATGGCCGGCGCGTCTTGGGGTTTGGCAGAATTGAGCGTAACCCGTCCCCGGCTATGCGGGCGTAGGACACAGACATGACAACTATAGCCATGCCCCCAATGGAGCTTACGTCCGTGATCATCCACAACGGCGCGGATCATATGCAGCTGTAAATCCGGAGATGGCTCGCTTTTGTCCGCATAGATAAAACCGCCGCTCTCAGCGTAATTCGTCGTCAATAAACCTTCACGTTTGCGGCCATATTTGAACATCTCGCCAATCATACGAAATGACCCCATGACTGAGAAACCAATATTATCTTTGATCTTACCGCCGAAGCTAAGGACATGGTCGATATGGTCTTGCAGGTTTTCACCCACGCCGGGTAGGTCATGAACTTGGTCAATACCATGCGGTTCGAGTTTATCTTTTCCGCCAATACCGGACAGAAGAAGAACTTGTGGAGAGCCAAAGGCCCCCGCACTGAGGAGGACTTCACGCGTGGCTTTGACCGTCGTCGACTGTTTCTTTTTAGAATATTGAACGCCTGTCGCACGGCCATTGTCAATCAGGATTTTTTCAGTATGGGCCCGCGTAATAACGGTCAGGTTTGGCCGCTCTATAGCGCCGTCTAAGTAAGCCCGCGCCGCAGACCACCGCTCACCGTTTTTCTGCGTGACTTCGTAATAACCTACGCCCTCTTGCTGCTGCCCGTTAAAATCGGATGTCTTGGGAAGTTGCAGCTGACTACATGCTTCCAGAAAAACGTCATTAATAGACCCGGGACTTTTGACAGCTGCCACGTTGAGCGGCCCGCCCTGCCCGTGAAACTCATCCGCGTTCGCTTCTCTGTGTTCGGATTTCTTGAAATATGGGAGCACGTCATTATAACCCCACCCCTTATTCCCAAGAGCTGCCCACTCATCATAATCGGCCTTGTGCCCGCGAATATAAATCATCGCATTATTACCGGACGACCCGCCCAGCATCTTCCCGCGAGGTTGGTATCCACGCCGTCCGTTTAAGCCTTTTTGCGGAACCGTCTCGAATCCCCAGTTCCTCGTTTTGGTCACCATGTTTACAAGTGAAGCCGCTGGAATACGGACGGAAAAATGGTTATGCGTTTCACCTGCCTCTATCAAGCAGACCGTAATATCTGCGTCCTCTGTTAGACGCGCGGCAAGTGTGCAGCCCGCAGAGCCGCCGCCTATGATTACATAATTAAAGCTTTGCTCGGTCATTATGCGAACACCGCAATGAGGACGTAAATGAGCGTCCCGACTATCATTGTGACAAGAGTTTTACGGCGGTAAGCTTTCGCCAGAACCCCGACAAATATCCCGCCAATTACAACGCCGAACAAAAGAAGCGCGACAATCTTATGGTAGGTTTTGATGAGCGATGGTCCGTGGCCTTTATGAATTTCCATGACGGCAGCTGTCAGGTTCGGATTCTTAAAAGACGCCGTCAAACCTTCCGAAGTTTGCTTCATTTCAATATAGGTGCGCGAGGTGGGCCTAAGATGAATGACGTTCCCGCGGTTTTTTACATATTCAAATTTATAATCAATCCCGGCTGAGGATAGGAAATTCCGCACATCAGCTTCGAGCGTTGGGCTTTTGAAGTCCAAGGACGCATTGGCTGGCAAGGTGATTTCTGTCGTCTCAACCGCACCCTTCTTGCCCATTAAATACAGTCCGCCTGATGTCGCAAGAAGCAGAAACGCCGGGGCCATAAAGGCGGCCCCGTAAAGATGCAGCAATATCAATAATTTTCTTAGTTTTGGATTGTCCATGTGTCGGGCCTCACGCGCATATATTTCGTGTAAGCTTTAAGCAAAGTCATGGCGAGGTCTACAAAAATATAGGCCCGGCTAAGTCTTCGTGATGTTTGTCGGCCCCCAAAAAGCTCGCATGGCGGTGATTTTCCCCTCATTATTAAACTGGAACGTATCAATGACGTCTATGGTCATACTCCCGGACGGAAGGTCGACATCGATAGAGACGTCCTCAGGGTTATAGCCTCCCACGTGAACCCTAAAGGAAAAGGCCGCATGATCTGCCACAATACGGGTAGAACCTTGCTGCACGAGCTGGGAGCCGCCATTAACAGCGCCCGAATAAAACGCGAGTATCTCAGCTTTGCCGTGTTTCGGCGGCGTACCAACGGGATCTGTGACCGTCGCATCATCCGCGTACAAATCAGCAATACCCTGCGCGTCGCAGGCGTTGAATAAATCAATATAAGCCTGCACAGCGGCGGCCATTTGTTCGGGTGTTGCCATAATTAGTCTCCAGAGTTTTAGGGTTAATGTATCGGGGCGGCGGGGCTTGTTTGTGTCCAATCGACAATCAATTCTCGGGATTTGAATTTCCACTGCTCGCCTTGTTTCTCAAAATGGTCTTGGTAGCGAATGGCCCAGTCGTGGCACTGCCACTCACCTTCGGGTGTTTCAACAATATGCGCCGCTTGAGCATAGGTCTCACCGCTCGCTTGATCGCCATCTATCTCTATAGTCTGATTGAAGAAACGGTGCTGGGTCACTTTGAAATTTTGCGCCAGACTCTGGAACATTTTTACAAACCCTTCACGGCCTTGAAACTCAAAGCCCGGCCCGCGGATACGGCCATCCTGCGTAAAAATCGCGCAGAGAGCGTCGAGTTCGCGCCTGTCTACAGCACGCGCATATTGATTTACTAAATCTCTGAACGGGTCGCTCATTTACGGATAATAACGGCTGATCGTATCGACAACGCAAGCGGGTTTTTCTTCGCCTTCAATCTCAATAGTAACGCGCAGCGTCGACTGGTAGCCGCCTGTCACTTCTTTGATTTCCATAAATTCACCGACGCCGCGAACTTTCGCGCCGGATTTAACGGGGTTTAAAAACCGGACTTTATCAGTGCCGTAATTAATTCCCATAGATATGCCTTTGACCTCGAGGATTTCCGGCATCAGCTTGGCCGCCAATGACAAGGTCAAATAGCCATGGGCAATCGTCGTTCCAAATGGTCCGTCTTTCGCACGGGCCTCGTCTACGTGAATCCATTGATGATCGCCTGTGGCCTCCGCGAACGTATTAATCCGCTCTTGGGAGATTTCCATCCAATCAGACGGCCCAATTTTCAGGCCTTCTTTACCCAGCAAATCCCCCGGCTTATGAATTACAGTAAGTGTCATGTGTGTCCTTTCGTATTAACGGCATTGGCCAGAGTATATGACGGAATAATCTTCGACTGATGCTTGGCATGAATTGCTGAATGTCCGCGTCACAGGTGGACACGGTGCGCGGACGCATTGCACCTGCTTTTGCGCGCAAACGGGTTCGTATTGCATTGTGCAAGCATCTGGACGCCCAGGTGTGGGAGTCGGCGTAGGCGTAGGCGCGGGCTGTGGCTGAGGGCGCGGCGTGTACCAATTTTGATAATATTGATCGTTCTGCCAACGTCGATTGCGATAAGGGTTATAATGATCTCTGTTGGCATAATGGGGCCGATACCGCTTGTACCGAGGCCGATAATAGTAATGCGGCGGCGCGTACTGAGGTGGGGTATATTGCGGCGGCGAGTAATGTGGCTGCGAATCTGGGAGGCATGTCGCCCCTTGTGCGGTCTCCACACATTGATTACCGACCATACACAACGTACTCGCGCATGTTGACTTTACTCCGCAGACGGGCCCGCCGGGTGTATCGATACATCCCCCGCTCGCACAGCGCACGGTGGCACATGTAGCTTGGGCATTCGCAGGAGTTGCAAAGTACAGAAGCCCTGCGAGTAGAATAGCTACAATAATAAGGATGCGTTTCATCGTAGCCTCTTTAGTTGTTTACACAAAAGCCACAGCGCATGCGCCGAGACCGTCTATTGTCATCAACATTTCATCACCGCGGACAGCTGGATGCAACGGCACAAGCGAACCAGACAAAATAATCTCGCCGGCTTCAAACGGAATGCCGTAAGCCCCCAGCGTATTGGCGAGCCACGCCACAGCTATTTCCGGCGCGCCCTGCACGGACGACCCCACACCGCGGCTAATCTCTTTGCCGTTCTTTTCAACAATAACTTCCAGCGCCGCCATATCCAGTTCGCGTGGATCGACCCTTTCGGCCCCTAATGCGAAAACACCACAAGAAGCATTGTCTGCGACCGTATCTTGAATCTTGATTTTCCAATCCTTGATGCGGCTGTCCACTATTTCAAAACAAGGCTGCACATACTCAGTCGCGGCAATCACATCGGCGCCCGTAATACCCGGCCCCTTAAGGCCCTTTTTAAGTTTAAAAGCAATTTCAGCTTCGGCCATTGGCGCGATGTGGCAATCCACATGCACATTTCCATCATTTGAGAACATAGCATCCGTCAGAAAGCCAAAATCAGGTTGGAACACGCCCAGCATGTCCTGCACCGGCTTTGATGTGACACCGATTTTCTTACCGACAATAGTCTCGCCGTTTTCAGCCCTGCGGATTTTCAAGAATGCGAGCGAGACCTGATAGGCGTCATCAATGCTCATGTCCGGGTAAGTGTCGGTCAGCGGCGAAATAGGCTTACCGCTAGCTAAAGCGTCAAACAGCATCCGCCCAATGGTTTGGTATTGATTAGGTGTCCACATCATTCGGCCTTTAAAATTTACACTAAAAACCCTACCAAAAGGTGCGCACAAATCAACGAATTCTGTTACGCATTTAGAGGTTTAATCAGTAAGTTTTACGCATTTTGCGTATTCTCTAACACGAGCAGTTACACTTTTACGCATTGAGCTTGAACTTTTGCACTTTACCTGACGCATTCCTCGGGAGCGCGTCCATAAATGTAACGCCGCGTGGGACTTTGAAATTTGCCATATTCTCACGGGCCCAGCTGTTGACATCTGCTGCGGTCAAGCCCTCGCTGACGATGAAAGCATGGGTGACCTCGCCGAGGCGCTCGTCGGGGAGACCAATGACAGCCACATCTATGATAAGGGGATGTTGAAGGAGTGTTTTTTCAATCTCCGCCGGATAGCAGTTAAAGCCGCCGACAATGACCATATCTTTTTTACGGTCCGTAATTTTGACATAGCCATGTGTATCTTGAATGCCAATGTCGCCGGTTTTAAGCCAGCCGTCGGGCGTTATAGCCTCGGCAGTCGCGGCAGGGTCATCAAAATAGCCCTGCATCACATTAAATCCGCGCACCCAAATTTCGCCTTCTTCGCCCTGCGGAACATCTTGCCCGGCCTCGTCAACTGTCCGAAGTTCAGTCCCCGGTAGCTTGCGTCCGCAGGTCGTCGCGATGGTCTCGAAATCGTCCCCCTTCTGGCATAAAGTCACCACGCCGCAACTTTCCGTTAGGCCATAAGCGGAGAAGACATCGTCTATCCCGAGATCTTCGTGCATGGCGCGGATAAGGTCTACCGGAATTGTCGTCGCGCCCGTTGTCGCAACACGCAAACTGGATATGTCATACTGCTTTAAATCCGGATGCGCGAGAAGCGTTGTGAAAATTGTGGGCGCGCCGGGCATGACTGTGATTTTCTCCCGCTCTATAATTTCAAGGACAGCTTTGGGGTCAAACACGGCAAGCGGATAGATGGCTGCGCCCTTAATGAGGCAAGACAGCCACCCCGCCTTGTAGCCAAAACTATGGAAGAACGGATTCACGACGAGATATTTGTCTGACGCAGTCATGCCAATCGCGTCCGTGAACGACGTAAAAACGTCTACGTTTTGTCCGTGACTTGTCATCGCGCCTTTTGGCGCGCCCGTCGTGCCGGAGGTATAAATAAAATCGGAGAGGTCATCGTCACCGACATTAGCAATTTCAGCCTCTTGAATAGGATCACCTAAGCCGGCCATGTAAGATCCGAAAACATCGTTGGTCTTACCGCGAAGCAAAACGGTCTCTTTCAGCTCAGGTAGATCTTTTCCGCTAAGCATCACCGGATAGTCATGCCCTAGAAAATCTTCGACCGTAAAAAGTAGCTTGCACTTAGAGCGCCGTAAAATATCGGCCGCCTCTGTTCCCTTGTAGCGCGTGTTCAGCGTCACGAGAATGCCGCCCAGCGCTTGTCCTGCCAGCGCCGCGATAATCCATTCTGCGCAATTTGGGGCCCAGATTGCAAAACGGTCGCCTTTACCGAAGCCCCGCTCCCGCATCACGCCCGCCGTTTTCAATACATTACTCAAGAGCACTTCGTATGTGTACGAAGCATCGCCGTCTTTGATGGCAAGAGCTTGAGGCTGGGCCGTCGCTTGTTTCAGCAATATGGCGGGAATAGTTGTCACAAAATTCTCTTAGATTTCTACGCAATTTAACCTTAGACCTATACAGAGTTATAATTTTGCGCAACATATGGCATAAATAAATACGCATTTGGATATTATGACTAATTTTAAGAACAAGACAATTATCGTGACTGGCGGCGGACGCGGCATTGGCCGGGGCATTACGCAAAGCTTTGTCGATGCTGGCGCGACTGTCATTATTTGCGGACGTAATAAACCTGAGACCCTACCCCGCAACACCCATTTCATATCTCTCGACATTCGGGTCCCGGGCAACGCCAAGGCTTTGATAGATTTCGCGCTTGAGAAATCGGGCCGTGTCGATTGCCTCGTCAACAACGCCGGCGGAGGTCCGCCCGTCGCGAGTAAAGACGCCAGCCCAAACCTCACCCAAAAAGTGATCGCGCTAAACTTGCTTGCACCTATTAATCTGGCCCAAGCCGCTTACGCCGCTCTCAAATCCAGCGGCGGATCTATTGTCAATATCTCCAGCGTGTCGGCTACGCGAAGCTCGCCCGGTTCAGTGGCTTACGGGGCGGCCAAAGCAGGATTACTAAATGTCACGACATCCCTAGCCATGGAGTGGGCGCCAGACATTCGCGTCAACGCCATCATCGTCGGCCTCGTCAAAACCGAGGCCAGCGCCGATCATTATGGCGGCGAAAAGGGCATGGCGTATCTCGCTGATAAATTACCTATGGGCCGAATGGGCGCGCCCCAAGATATCGCTCGCGCTTGCCTTTTTCTCGCTGACAGTAACAATAGCTATGTCTCCGGGGCTTGCCTCGAAGTCTTCGGCGGCGGCGAACCGCCTAGTTTTCTGAACTACGCCATCGAAGCGCATAAACTTGCCAAAGATAATTAAGTGAGCGCCGCAGACGAATTAGAAATCCGCAATGTCATTGCCCGTTACGGCCTCGCGGCGGATTGCGGGGACGTTGAGACGGCACTCTCCTGTCATTTGGAAGACGCCGTTTATGTCGTTAGCAATCCTAATGCCGGACGCAGGGACGCCAGCGGCGACCTCAATCTGAAAGGTCACAAAGCCATCGCCGATATGCTACTCTCCGATATGCATCAAAGCTTACTCCCAAATTGCGCCCACACGGTGGGCCCGCTTGTCGTAGACATTTCTGAACACGAAGCAAAAGTTATCGGCTATTCGAGGGTCTATCAAGATAAGAACGGTAAACCCGAGCTTATGCGCCTCGCTTTTAACCGTTGGGATATGCGCAAAAATAGATTCTGGAAAATTGCCCGCCGCGAGAGCCGGGTGATGGGCGAAAACGCGGCGCAAGATATGCTGATGGCGGCGCTCAATGAATAACGATTTCAAGGGCTGGCACGTCCTCGGCGCAGGGTTTGTCAACGCGATGTTGCTTGCGGGCGCAGCGGTCTATGCGTTCGGCGTTTTCGTGACCCCTATAGAGACTGACTTCGGGCTTTCCCGCGAGCAAGTCTACCTTGGCATTTCCGGACTTTACGTGAGCATGATGTTTTGGGCCGTTTTGGTCGGGCGATGGCTCGATAAATATTCGGCAAAGACATTTTCAATATTGGGCGGCATTGCCTTCGGTATCGGCTATGCGCTCATCGCCGCTGCGCAGCATTGGGGGGTTCTGCTATTTGCCGTTATGGGCCCTCTGGCTTTTGGGTTTACAGCAGCCGGGCCGTTTCTCGAGAACGCTTTGGCTGCCCGGTGGTTTGAGAAAAAACGTGGGCGCGCGCTGGGGATTGCCGCTATCGCGACGTCAGCAGGCGGCGCCGTTATTCCGCTCTTGCTCGTCAATATGTTTGACTGGTTTGGGTGGCGTCAGGCCACATTGATTATGGGCGTCTCCATCACGGCCATTGTTCTCCTTATTTCATGGAAATTTATCATCAGTCACCCGGAAGATATTGGACAAGTTCCGGATGGTATTGTTAGCGATGATCTTCCCACGGTTGAAACACTTGCAAGGGACCCCAAGATTTTTAGTAATCCGCAATTTTGGCTTATTGGACTTGGCGCGGGATTACTCCTCGGCAGCGACCAAGCCTTGCTCGCTTCGCTTGTACCTTATGGAGAAGGCCTCGGCTTCTCTGCCAAAAGCGCCGCGCTTGTGATGTCCGTAATGACAATGTCCGCCATAGCCGGAAAACTTGTTGTCGGCTGGCTCGCCGAGCAGTGGGATAAACGTATATTGTTCGCGCTCGTATGCCTGTCAAATATCGCATTCTTAGTCGCTGTATTGCAAGCGCCAAGCTACTATCAACTCATTGCTGTGGCCTCCGTCGTCGGCCTTGCCATAGGCGGCGTCTATCCTGTCTGGACCACATTGACGGCAGATGCCTTTGGGCGTCAAAATTTCGCCCGCGCGATTGGCGCGATGAACCTCATCACAATCCCCTGCATTTTGATCTCAATCACCATGGCAGGTAAGACCTTCGTGAACACAGGCAGCTATGATTTAGTATTTAAGATATTCATCGTGCAGGTCATCGCGGCTGCAGTACTCATTGGGTTCGTGAGACAAAAGCCTCAATAATCCACATAGCCCTTTGGCCCGGCCGTATACATAGTTTTATAGTCGGGCTTTGTGAGCTCCGCCCCCGTCTGGAATTTTTCAACGAGATCAGGATTGCTGATGTAGTGTCGCCCGAATGAAATAGCATCCCCTTGCTCTTTGCCCAAAGCACGGTTGCCTCGCTCCAAATCATAGCTGTCATTTAGAATTACAGGGCCATCAAAGTCCTTGGCAAGTGCGATATTATCTACGCCCGCCTTCATACGAATAACGTGGAGATAAGCGAGACGCATAGGATTGACGGCTTTAATGAGGGCGCGAAACGTCTCTTCGGGATTTTCGTCGAGGAGGTCATTAAAGGGATTACCGGGACAGATGCGCATGCCGACTTTACCTGCGCCAATTGCGCCCGTCATAGCTGCTAGCACCTCTAAGTTAAACCGGAGGCGATTTTCGAGACTACCGCCATATTTATCTGTTCGCTGGTTCGTGCCTGTGGAGAGGAATTGCGCGGGCAGATAACCTGATGTGCAATGGAGTTCGACCCCGTCGAACCCGGCGGCAATCGCATTCTTTGCCGACTGTTCGTAATCCGCAATAGACTCGGTAATGTCGGCGAGGGTCATTTCTTCCGGCATTTCAACCGGGGCCATACCCGCAACGTCCGTATATATTTCGCCCTTGGCTTGAATAGCCGAAGGCGCGAGTGTTCGGGATGTTTTGGGCTTATTATGTTTCGAAGCGACGCGCCCACAATGCATAATTTGCGCAACAATTTTTCCGCCCTTAGCGTGCACGGCATCCGTAACAAGTTTCCAGCCTGCGATCTGCTCATCCGTCACAAGGCCAGGTGTGCGAACATAGCCCTTGCCGTCAATGCTCGGATAAATACCTTCGCTTATGATTAAACCCGCGCTCGCTCGCTGCTCGTAATAGAGCGCGTTCATCTCGGTAGGAGCGTCGCCCTCACCTGCCCGTGACCGTGTCATTGGAGCCATGAAAATTCGGTTTGCGCAGCGAATATCCCCGAGCGTAATAGGGTCAAATAATGTCGGCATTTAGCGCACTCTTATCTTGGGAAATGGGCGATTGCCGCGCATCGTTTTCAGAAACTCTTCAATCGGCGCGGGCTCGGCGACTTCAGGGGTTTCGCCGTCTTTGGGCGGATTTTTCCAAAATGCTTCCCAGCTTGGGAAGAGCTCGTGATACGCGCCTTCGTAACTCTCTCGGTCAGGCCACCGCATTTTGTTATCGCCAATGGGCGGCTTGTTCAAATCCACAGCGTACCAGTAGCAAGGCAAACGTCTGCGGAATACCCACCTGCCGTCCATACGCTCATAATTATCCCAATAAATCATCTGCATAATGACCCATTCATCACCTGTTTCGTGTTCATTTTTGGAATAGAGAATTCCGTGAGCTCGGTCAGGATCATCGAACTCAATAATATGGTTCCCCAGATGATGAGACGTGCCCGTAAACTGCAAGCGCAGCGTATCGTCCAGCCACCCCTTAAGCGCTGCCCGCCCCGTAAGCTCTCGGCTCACGCGAATATCCTCGGCAAACAGGTTTACGTGCGCATCCAAATCACGCATATCTAGCGAGAGCGAATACTTACTCACGAGCTGCCGAATTTCGTCAAGAGACTCAAGCCGGTCAATACGGTGTTCCAGTGTCTTCATACGGATGTTATGCCAGAGCAAATATAAAATTAGAACCAATTATTTTACGCAAAGTAGCATATTTTTTTGACTTAATCCTTATTTTGCGTAAATTTATGCCCAAACTACTACGCAATACAGAAAGCGCCAATGTCAGCACCCGACGCCATAGACTTCCGTAACGCTCTTGGGCAATTTGCAACAGGCGTCACCGTAGTCACGACAACCGATGCAAACGGTAAGCCCGTCGGCGTCACGGCGAGCAGCTTTAATTCGGTGTCCCTCGACCCGCCGCTAGTTCTGTGGTCGCTTGCTAAGACATCCAGTTCTATGCCGGCTTATAAAAATTCCGGCGGGTTCAATGTGCATGTTCTCGCCTCGCACCAACAAGACCTCTCCAACCAATTTGCTCGTCCCAGCGAGAATAAATTTGCAGGTGTGGCGTGGAAGAATTGCGAAAGCGGCTTCCCGGCCTTGCCGGAATATGCCGCCATGTTTCGCTGCAAAACCCATTTTCAATATGAAGGCGGTGATCATATCATTTTCGTCGGCGAAGTCACCGATTACAAAAGCCATGACCTCCCTGTTCTTGTGTTCCACGGCGGCAAATACGCAGATGCCAAGATTAAGATCAAACCCGCCCAGCCGGCCGAGCCAGGTATTGATTTGGAAGGCGGACAGTTCACCGAGAGCTTTATTCTCTATCTGCTCTCCCGCGCACATTTTCAAAGTTCCTTTCCCACCCGAAAGGCCTGCAACGCCATCGGCATGAGCGAATCTGAATATTTTTGCCTCTCGCTTCTCTCCATGAGCGGCGCCCTACCTGCTGCCGAGATTGTCTCTCGTCTTGAACATACGGGGCATCATCCGGACGAAGAAATTTTTGCACGTCTGACCCGCAAAGGTTGGATCGAAGGTACGGACGACTCCGTCTCAATCAGCGATACAGGGCGCGAAGTTTTCATCAAACTCCTTGCGCATTCCAAAGCGCTCGAAGAACAAATAATGAAACATTTCACAGATGACGAGCTTGCGGGGGCTTCTAAGTTCCTCAAGAAAATTATTAACATCACAGGATCAGACATCCCTGCACTCTGGTAAGGTTCGAATTATGGTAGCACTGAAAGGCAAAGTCGCATTCATCACAGGCGGCGGCCAAGGCGTAGGCCAAGGCATAGCGCTAGCCCTCGCCAAAGAAGGCGCACATATTGTCGTCACGGGGCGTACACTCGAAAAATGCGAAACAACCGCAGGGTTGCTAAGGGAGCGGGGTGTGAAAGCTCTCGCTCTAAGATGCGATGTGAAATCCAATGACGATTTGCAAAATGGCATCGACACAACCCTTGCTGAATTTGGCCGTCTCGATATCCTCGTGAATAATGCACAGGAGGTGGCGCGCGGTAAGCTCCTCGATATTACCGACGAACAGTTTATGGGAAATTATGAAAGCGGGCCTCTCGCGACTTTTCGGTTGATGAAAATGGCCTATCCTCACCTTATAGAAAGCCAAGGCAGTATTGTTAATTTGTGTTCCTCAGTAATGAAGCGCTGGGACGTTGGGACTTACGGGGTTTACGCCGCCGTCAAAGCGGCAACGCAGCAACTCACCCGCGCCGCCGCTAATGAATGGGGCAAAGACGGCATCCGCGTAAACGCCATCATGCCCCATGCCAAGTCCCCGGCCCTCAAAGGCTGGATTGAAGCTAACCCCGTCGAGGCCAAACATTTCCAAGCCAGCATCCCCCTCGGTTATGTCGGAGACTGCGAAGACGATATCGGCGCGTTCGTCGCCATGATGTGCAGCGATGGCGGACGATACCTCACCGGGCAGACTATCGCGCTCGATGGTGGCCAAGCGTTTTTAGGATAAGCCATGTTTAACCTTAAAAACCGAAAAGCCCTTGTTACGGGTGCAGGCCAAGGCATGGGGTTCGGCATCGCCCGCGCCCTCGCCGAAGCAGGCGCTCAAGTTTTCATAAATGACCTCTATCCCGAACGCGCGGGCCAAGCTGCCAATCAGTTAACTAACTCCGTCCCGCTTCCAGGCGATATTACGGACGGTGCTGTGCGCTCTCGATTCAAAGAAACCACAGGCGAGATCGACATTCTTATCCATAACGCCGGGGTTCCCGAAGGCATGGCAACCAGTTTCGCCCACGCTGATAAACTAAGCGATGCAGACTATGCCCGGCAGATGGATTTAAATCATATTTCCGTGCGGGTGCTGTGTAATCTTTACATGCCTCATATGCGCAAAGCAGGTCATGGGCGCATCCTCCTTATTACATCCGAAGCCCACCGCCTCGGCTCCCCAATGGGTCTGTCCCATTATGCCGCCGCCAAAGCCGCAAGCGTGGGTTATATGCGGGCGCTCGCCGCCGAAGTCGGCCGCGAAGGGGTTACTGTAAATGCCCTCTCGCTCGGGGCGATGAATAATTTTGAAGGTCATGAACGGGCTGCCCAGGCCACAATAATAGGCCGCGCCGGAAGCCCCGAAGACGCCGGGGCCGCAGCGCTTTATCTTTGCTCTGACGAAGCGGGCTGGATGACAGGGCAAACCATTCCGCTAAACGGCGGAGCCTCTACGGCGTGATAGTATGAGCGTTTTGAAACTTGGTTTAAAGACCAAACACCCGCTTCATAAAGTCTAACTGTATAGCTTTGCTCTTTTTGTCCGTTTCGATATCACTTCCGACAAGATAGCCTTGCCCGACACACGTCCCGGCAAGCTCCCCCAATGTAGAGCGGACATAGGCGCGCGCCTCGCGGGTCATGTCCGGGGTAGGTTGAAAGCGGTTGGATTTACCGTCGACTAAAAATGTGCCGTCTTTGGAATCGAAAGAGAATTTACAGCCGTCGACAAATCCGCCGGGGAACTCTGCTCGCGGGCGGCTGTTTTCCCAAGCATGGCCTGCGCCGGGCATGACGTGGCTTTCGACTTCTGTGCCCGCGGCCTTCATCGTCTTGTAAACCTCTTGGCAAAGCGTAGGGTCGACGCTGTTATCATTATCCCCGTGTATCGCGAGGTATGGCGCGCCTGTCGTTCCGGTATGTCCAAGCGTCTGGTGGCAGGGCCCATAAATATCCATGTGCAGCGCAAAGGGCGGCACGTCTGGCGCCATGATTTTCTTGAGACGGTCATCAAGCACATATCGCGTCGCCATGCCCCCGTAGGAATAGCCTGTCACGCCAATGCGGTTATTATCAATCGCCGGATGCGTCCCGAGAATTTTCAGCGCAGAATAAGCATCCGACATAATATCGACCTCGGTGGCGATCATGGTTTTCATCACATATGGCGTGTCTGCCGTGACGCCCCGCGGCTCATAATAGTCAACGACAAATCCAGCGATGCCATTTTTCGCAAACAAGCGCGCATATTCAAATTCGCGGCCATCCGTAATCCCCCCGCTGCCATGTAAAATTACGATAGCGGGAACGGGCATGTCTGCACTCGCGCCTTTGGGCAGAACTAATGTGCCTTTTCCCGTGTGCTCGGGGACAGTGTCATAACCGTTTAATACGCGCGAAAAGTCATAGGGGCTTTTGATAGAGAAATAGACAACACCCTCATCGTCCGCATTTAATGTGTTTTGCACAGCGGGGTATTCCGGGAATGGCGGCAGAGGTAGAGTCTTCGGCATTTCAGCAGTGACTACGGGCGCTTCAACTTTTGGATTATTCGTTTCGCCGCTTTTGCAGGCAACAAGAGAAAGGGCTAGGACCACTGCAGTTAAATATTTCATCGTTTTATCCTTACGGTTCAATAATATAAAATTGAGGATTTGCTTAGAACCCTCTGAAGGTCACAACTTCATCCAAAGACGCCCTCTGCGTTCTGTAATTATTTATAGGAGCTTTTGTGTCAGGATACCCCAGCGCAAGGCCGCAATAGAATTCCAACTCTTCCGGAATATTAAAATGATCTCGCACAGTTTGATGGCGGAGCATCCACGCTTCTTGCGGACATGTCCCCAGACCCGCCTCCACGGCCGCGAGCATAAGCGACTGAATATACATGCCCATGTGCGACCATTGGGGGCGGCCCATTTGTTTGTCGATCGCGAAGAATATGCCGACAGGCGCACCGAAAAAGTCAAAATTTTTCATGACCTGCATTATACCCGCCATCTTGTTGTCTTTGGGAATGCCCAGCGCAGAGTACATATCATAACCGCATTGCGCGCGGCGTTGTATGTAGGGGTCTTTTAATTTTGGCGGATAAATGTCCGGGCTATTCGGCTCGCCCATTGGATTCGTCTTGATTGATTCTTGGACTTTCGCGAGAAACGCAGCGCGGTCTCCACCTGTTGTGACGTACACTTTCCAAGGTTGCAAATTACCGCCGGAGGGGGATTGCTGCGCCGTTTTTAAAAGGCTTTCAACCACGGACTTTGCCACGGGTTTATCCAAATAAGCCCGCACGGAATATCGGTCAAGAATGGCTTTGCTCATGATGTTATCTCTTGGGTTATGAACGGATTGGGACGGACGGCGAGCATATATATCGAGGGGAGAAGCGAGCAAATCGCAACCAAAATATAGAGTCCATTCGCGTTACCGCCTTCGAGTAATTGCCCTGCGATTTTACCGCCAAATATCATAGATATGCCAAACGCCATCGGCACGAGGACGACGAGTTTATTGGACACATCAAAGCGCACAATGGCCGCCGTTTGGTAGAGGCACCCGAGCGTAAATCCAAACTCCCAAATCCAGCTAGAAATCATATAGGCCGTAAAAGATTGCGCTGTGAATAAGCCGACAACACCGATGAGTAAAATTGCCAGGGCGACAACGTGTGGGACGCGCAATCCGGCACGCGCGCCAATAATAGCCCCGATGGCTCCTGCCCCGCCGCCAAGCCATTTTAGCACGCCAAACATCAGTCCGTTCTGCGCAGGGGTTGGACCAAAACCTTGCGCGATGACATAAAGAAAGAAAAACAGGCCTACATTGGCCAGCAAATAAATTGTAAAAATCGCAAGCACTGTCCATGACGGCCCCGCCTGCGTCCGTGATGGAAAGCCTTTGGTTTGCGCGGCAATGGCTGAACTGGAACGCTTAGGAAACGCCAACGTGCCTAACCCCAGAAGCAATGCAAAACAGGCTAAGCCAAACATGGCGCCTGAAAAGCCAGCTCGGGAGATAAATATAATCGGTAGCAAAATGAGAAACACCCCAATTGACACAAGCTCGACTGAGAGCCGCGTGCCATATGCCCGCTCCGGATCCGGCATATCGGCCAAGACGCGCATGGCTAGAGCAATCGCCAGCGCGCAGAAAAATCCGAATATGGCAAAACCTCCAAATAAGACCGTACCGCTTAACTGCGTAGCCAGTAAGAATGAGGCGATAACGGCGGCGATAATGGCAAAGGCCGCCACCCGCCAGTTTACACGGTCCACCCAAAGCGGCCCGGTCAAGGTTCCTAACAAATATCCGATACCTGCCGTTAAAGACAAATTGCCAAGCTGCCTAGGGCTGAGGCTGTACGCTTCCCCCGCCGTACCTAACAGAATTGGCATGGTATTGAAAACAAGCCCGCCGATGGCGGATACCATCGACACCGCGACAATAACAAGAAATGTATTTTTCATGTCTTGAGCGTCCTCGTTTTATACAGAGCAACAAACAAGGCCGCTCCAATGGTCAACACAAAGACCGACGCTCCGACATGAAACCAGAACAAGGTGGCATCACCGCCGTTTCTTCCTGCCATAATCGCGGGCACGAATAAGAAAACGAGTAAACCCCGCAGCGTAAAAATAAAGGCGAAAAGCCAAAGGATAAGACGGATAATTCGGCTAGATGAGCTTTTCGCTTTCCACGATAAACATGCCAATCCCGCCAACAAGCCCGCAATGGCCAAGGTAATCGCGGGTCCGTAAAATGTCTTGTCTGCGACAGATTGAACAACGTCTGGCGGCGCGCCTAGAAACTTGATTGCGTCAGGCCCAATAATCAAACCAACAACATGTAGCGCCGCTCCGGCGATTAACGCCAAAGCCGCATAGTTAAATATTGCTATAGGGTTCACGCCTTAGTAGACGCGTGCAGGATTCGGCGGATTGGGCGAGCCTAGCATTTCGCGATGGCTCGGCGGCTGCTTCCCGTTACCATCTTTCATTTTATATCGGTCTTTAGCGACTTCAGCGCCCACCAGTGTATGGCCGCTAATCTCTTGCGCCTTCGGATCACTGGCAATGGCGTGGAGGATATGTCCAGTGAATTGCGGCGTCTCCGCCATAGCCATGAAGTCTTTATATTGCTCCGGGTGAACTTCAGCGGCGATGAGCGCGCGTTCCGTTAGCAGCGGCCCCATCCAAATAGAGACGGCCTGCACATTAAACGGTTCCAGATCAACAGCCATGTCATGCGCCAGTTTATCTAGCCCCGCTTTTTGCGCTCCATAAGCCGGGCCATGCATGTAACAGCTCGCGCCAAACGAAGACCCCATACTTATGAGACCGCGCTTTTGTTTCGCCATAATCTTTGCCGCATGCCAGCTTGCCACATAAGCAGAGCGCAGCCCCACATCGAGAATTTTACTAGCGTCGAGCTCTTTATCCCAGAACGGTTTTTGTTCAATCAATTGGTGATGAATATAGGCGGCGTTGTTCATCAGGATATCAACCTGCCCCTGCTCGTCCATGACTTGCTCGAATAATTGCGCGACTTGGGCGTCGTCGGCGCTATCGCAAATCACGCCAATACCCGTGCCTCCGGCTGCCGTACAGGCCTCGGCGGTTTCCTCAACGGTTCCAGGGAGCGGCGTGCCGTCCCAACCTTTGGCTTTGCCCACCTTTCTGGTGCGGCCCGTCACATAAACGGTCATGCCTTTTTCAGCTAACCCTAACGCAATGCCTTTGCCCGCGCCTCGGCTCGCGCCCGTGACAATTGCGACCTTTGGATTTGCCATAATATCCCCGTTCATTCATAATTTTAATTCGCACAATAGTTAGCAGACCCCGCTGAATGCGCAATATTTTTGTCAAAATTTTACGAAATCCACCTATTTTTATAGAGTTTAACTTGCTTTTGCGTAGTTTTAGCGCCAAATTTTCACAAAATAGGATGAATGATGACCCCGCAAGACCCCCACTGGAATTCTCCCGTAGAAGCCCCTTTAAGCGTTGAAAACGAGGGCGAAATCGCTTGGACATCAGAAACGGACATAGTGATTGTTGGCCTTGGCGGTGCAGGCGTGGCGGCCGGCTTGCAAGCGCTCGAGAACGGACACTCCGTTATCGCCCTAGACCGCTTTGAGGGCGGCGGCGCGACGAAGGCGAGCGGCGGCGTTATCTACGCGGGCGGCGGCACATCCACACAGGTTGAGGCCGGCGTCGAGGACACACCGGAGAACATGTTTAACTATCTAAAACTCGAAACGCAGGGCATTATCGAGGATAAGACTTTACGTGATTTCTGCGAGAAGAGCGCGCCGACTGTTGAGTGGCTTAAATCCCACGGCGTTGATTTGCGGGCGACGCTTTGGCCCAAGAAAACATCCTACCCTGCGCCGCAATATTTTCTCTATCACAGCGATAACTCGCTCGTGCCAATTTATAAAAAACACGCCGCGCCCGCCGCGCGCGGACACCGGGGGTATGTGCCTATTAAGCAAGGGGCGAAAGCGACCAACCTAGGCGGGTCTATCTTTGATCCTCTGCGGGCCAGTGCAGAAAGCAAAGGCCTAATAGTTCAGCCCTACACGGAAGTGCGTCAACTGATTACGAATTCTGAGGGCGATATTATCGGTCTTAAAGCGCTCAGGTTTAAAGACGAGAAAACACTTGAGGATTACAAAGCCTACCGCGCCAAAGCTCAGAAACTCTTCGCTATGTTCCCGCCCATCATTCCCGGCTCGAAGTTCTTTTTCAAGAAAGCCATGGGCCATTTGAAAACCGCTAGCCAGTTGGAAGACCAACGAGAAGAGATATTCATCCGCGCGAAGAAAGGCGTTGTTCTTTCTGCGGGAGGGTTTGTATTTAACTCCAAAATGCTCGCCCATTACGCCCCTAAATACACTTGCGGCTATCCGCTTGGGACTGACGGCGATACGGGCACAGGCATTCGCCTTGGGGAAAGCGTGGGCGGTAAGGCAGATAATATGAACCGAATTACCGCGTGGCGTTTCATTAACCCGCCGCTCTCATTTGCGCGGGGGCTCATTGTAAACATGGACGGCAAACGGTTCTCTGATGAAATGGTTTACGGCGCCACATTAGGCGTTGAAATGGCCGAACATCATAACGGGGAAGGCTGGCTCATTCTTGATAAGAAACTCGCCAAGAAAGCTTTGGATGATGTCAAAGGCGATAAAGCGCTCAGCTTTCAACGCGCTCTCGCTAAGCTCAATATTTATTTTGGAGCTAAAAAAGCCAAGTCCGTAAAAGGACTCGCAGCCATCATCGGCATAAATGCGGACGGACTTGAAGCCCAAGTCGCAGATTACAATAAAATGGCCCGCGGCGAGATGGCGGATCCGTTTGAGAAAGCCTCCGAAGACATGGCAGAGATCGATCCGGGATCAGTCATTGGTATAGACATCGGCTTGTCTGCGAAACTCTTCCCCTGCCCTGTACTCACATTAGGCGGTCTAACTGTGAATGAAGACACAGGCCAAGTGCTTGGAGATAACGGAGAGGCAATTAAAGGGCTATATGCGGCGGGGCGTAACGCGATCGGAATTTGTTCGCACAATTATGTCAGCGGCCTATCGATTGCGGATTGCGTCTACTCAGGACGCCGCGCTGCCAATGCGATGGCATCAGAACTGGCCTAATTTTTCAGATTTTTTTCTGACAATGGAGCCATAATTTTCGCAACCCGGTTGTCATATTTCAAGACGTCAACGACGACAGAGGTTTCCACGAGGCGAACCCCGTCGAGGTCGAGGATTCTGTTACTCGCGATCTGGTGAACTTGCTGCAGGCCTTCAAACAATCCAATCGCTAGAATATCGAAACGCCCAAGTAAAATCAGAACGCCGTTAATCTCGTCCAGCTCGGCAATAGCTTCGGCTAGTTTTTTGATTTTGCTCTGCTCCGCATGAATACCAATATAGGCGAGCAGCGGGGTCTCCAGATTGGACATGTTTGTGACCGCGGTGAAACGGATAAAATTATCATCTTCGAGCCGTTTTACACGCGAGCGGATAGTCCCTTCGGTGAAGCCAAGCTTGGAGGCGATTTTGCGGTTGGACAAGCGGGCGTCTTCAGACAAAAGCTGAATAATATCCCGGTCAAGGTCGTCTATGACGTAAGCCTTGCTCATATAGGAGCCACATCAAAGTTATATTTCAGAATGTCCACGCAAATGCTGGGGTCAAAATTCCGAACACCTGGAACCTGCGAGAGCTTTTCAAGCAGGAAACTGGATAAGTCCTCCATTCCCGGCAAAGTCACTAAAATCTCAATATCGTGTTTACCTGTCACAAGTTGCACGCTGGCAATCTCGTCAATTTTGGCAAGGTCCGCAGCGACATCATTCGCCCCGCGTCCTTTCACATCCACACCAATTGGCAAAAGCAGATTGAAGTTAAACGCCGAGAAATCCGAGACGGCGACAATCTTCATGGCTTTCGCGTCTTCCATGCGACGGATACGCGTCGCCACCATAGAGGTGGTTACGCCAAGTCCATCTGCAATCTTCTGATTTGACGTGCGCCCATCTTGTTTCAAGATTTTGACGATGTCTTTATCAAGATCACTAAACTGAAATTTATCTTCGATTTTAGCCTCTGTGTGTATGCGTGTAAGTCGATTGAATTCGTAACTGACAGATCAAGGTCGCGCAATGCAGATTTACTCACTATGGGTCAATTTGCGTAAATTTTTCTGTTATTCTCTACGCATTACCCAAGTTTATCATCGCGAAGCACAAGGTTTGCGCAGTGATTTCCTATCAGGCTTTGCGTCCTAAACGATAGAATTTGATTGCCAAACCCAGTCTTCCTCTGCATCGTGCCCGCTGGGAGGACAGAATGAGCTTAAAAATCACCGCCGCCTTACTGATACCCTTACTATTTCTGACGGCTTGCTTTGACCGAGAGAGCGCAGAGCTCACCTCCGCAGACATAGGCGTCATGGCCCCGAAATATGACGCGAAGCTTGCAAAATCGCTCGGCGCCGATGCTATGGGGATGCGCTCATATGTGATGGTCATTCTCAAGACTGGGCCGAACGACAAGACACTCACAGACGAGACGGAACGCGCCAGAATCTTCGCCGGGCATTTTTCAAATATGGAAATGCTGGCCCTAGAAAAGAAACTCGTTCTCGCGGGACCCTTTGAAGACCCTGAAGGCATCAAGCGCGGACTTTACATTTTCAACGTGACGACAGTTGACGAGGCGAAAGCCCTCGTCATGACCGACCCTGCCATTAAGGCCGGAATCTTCACCCCCGAATTCACCCCCTATTACGGCAGCGCCGCCCTCATGCAAGTTAACAACGTGCACAGGAAAATCGCGAAGAAGAATCCGGGCTGAATTAAAGACACGTTTCCGGATCAATGGTATCAATACCTAGCGCTTCTCCAACCGCAGCATAAGTCAGCTTACCCTCACATACATTAAGACCTGCCAATAAGTGCTTGTCTTGCTTGAGAGCTTCCTTCCAGCCAAGGCGTGCAATGTTTTTGGCGTGAACCATTGTCGCGGCGTTCAACGCGTAGGTTGATGTGCGGGAAACTGCGCCTGGCATGTTGGCCACACAGTAATGCACGACGCCGTCGACCACATAGGTCGGGTCATCATGTGTGGTGGCTTTGGAGGTCTCGAAACAGCCGCCTTGATCAATCGCGACGTCCACCAAAACAGACCCGTCGAGCATGGTCTTCAACATATCTTTCGTGACAAGTTTAGGCGCGGCAGCACCTGGAATGAGCACCGCGCCAATGACCATATCAGCGGTTTTTAAAAGTTCTTCTAGCACAGCCGGCGTCGAACGTATGACGCGCGCTTTGGCTCCGAAATAATAGGACAGCTCTTCCATTCGGTCATTACTGCGCTCTAAAATGGTCACATCAGCTTGTAGGCCAACCGCCATTTGTGCGGCGTTGAATCCAACATCGCCGCCACCGATAACCACGACTTTCGCCGGGGCCACGCCGGGGACGCCGCCGAGCAAGACGCCCCGCCCGCCGCCATTCTTTTGCAGCGCACGCGCGCCGACTTGAATGGACAAACGTCCGGCCACTTGGCTCATGGGACGTAAAAGCGGAAGTTCGCCTTTATCATCCGTCACAGTTTCATAAGCGATACAGACTGCGCCGGATTTCAGGAGGTCTTTAGTTTGCTCTGGGTCAGGCGCGAGGTGCAAATAGGTATAAAGAATTTGGCCCGAGCGCAGCATAGCCCGCTCCCCCGCTTGCGGCTCTTTGACTTTGATAATCATCTCTGCCCGCTTAAAGACCTCGGCGGCAGTCTTAACAATTTCCGCGCCCGCATTTTTGAAAGCGGCATCGGACGCGCCAATACCTTCGCCTGCGCCTGTCTCGACGATGACGTCTTGGTCCATCTGTATAAGTTCTGCTACAGACTCAGGCGTCAAGCCGACCCGGTATTCGTGATTTTTTATCTCTTTTGGTACGCCGATAAGCATGGTGGAAGCCTCCCATTTAATGTTGAGACCTGATTACAAGATTCTGCTCTGTGATAAATTCTAAACTGTATTGCCATTTCGTCGTTTTTCAGGATAATTCATGTATAAACACTGTTATAATCGAATGTAATTCTATGATTGATGAAATAGACCGTAAAATTCTAACCGCCCTGCAAATGAATTGCCGCCGTCCTATCGCAGATATAGCCGACATAGCTGGGCTCTCGGCCTCGGCCTGTCACCGCCGGATCGGTATCTTGGAAGATAAAGGTATTATTGAGGGCTACGCTGCGCGCCTAAACGGGGAAACGCTAGGCTATAATATGACATTTTATGTTGAGGTCACACTTGAGGGCCAATCCGAAGCCATCCTTGAAGCTTTTGAGAGCGCCGCCTTGGTCCGTCCAGAAGTTCTGGAATGTCACCTCATGACGGGCGCCGCCGACTACCTGATAAAAGTCGCCGCGCCCAACACCAAAGATTATGAACGGCTCTACAAACGCACCATCGCCAACTTACCGCATGTTAGCCGCATTCAAAGCTCGTTGGTGATGAAGACAGTGAAACGATGGAACGGCTATCCAGCTCGCATGCTGTAAGGCGGTAGCATAGCCTGGTTATATTTTTTAGATGATGCCAGCATTGTTTAACTTTATAATCACTGCATCTTGTCGTTTTTTATAAAAGTCTTTGCCGGGCGCTTTTGACCCGTCACCCAGCGTGCCATTAGGGTGCATGTCGAGTTTGGCATAGGCATTGGCATATAACGCCATAGGCTGCCGCGCGAGCATGTTGTCCATGCCGTTACGCTTGCGGCGATAACGAAGCGCGCCGATGTCTATATCCGCGCAGGCCGTGATGCTCTCTCCGTTCGGCGTTTCGCACAGGATAATCCCGCGGTCGTCGACAATTTGGCTGCGCGCATCCGTGCTGTAAGCGGCAAGGCCTGTACCCGTAATTCCCGCGCTGTTAGCAGAGATGATGTAGCATTGGTTTTCCTGAGCGCGCGCAAGCTTAGCCACATTCTTATAGGTCATCTGCGTGCTGGCGGCTTCAGATGTCGGATGCATAATGACTTCGGCCCCGCGCGCGGCGAGGATGCGGCTAATCTCGGGATAACGGATTTCTTCACTAGCCAGCGCCGCCAATCGCCCTAGAGGCGTGTCGATGACGGGGAACAGGTCATCTTCGGTATAATGTTTCATATACGCGTCCCAAACATCGTAAGGGCTCGGCGCATACATAGAAACAAGTCGGCGATAGCGCAGGGCGACTTTGCCGGACGGGTCTATGATGAAGCTCGCTTGGAAATAAAGCTCTGGGAAATGCGGATCGGTTTCATAGGCGTTGCCCGCAATATACATTCCCGCAGCCGACGCGATTTTACCGAGCGCAGCATATTCCGGCCCGTCAATATCGATCGCCGCCTTGCCCCGCCATTCGCTTGCACTCTCGCCTGCCGGAAATCCGGTCAGGAAATATTCGGGAAGGCAAACGAGTTTAAGGTCAGGTCCGTGAAAGGCTTTGGCAGAAAATATCTGGCCTTTAATACGCGCAATCGTGCCCATCATAATGAGGCGGCTCTCTTCGCGGGACACGCAGCGGTTGACGGCCTTGCATTCGGTTTGCAGCGCGAGAGCTTTATAGATTTGCGGTGTATCTGTCATATCCTTGCCCTAGCGGTTTTGTGGCCATAAGAGTTGACCTAAGTCATGTTTATGACGGCGCGACCCGCTAATAACAAGACAGCATTTAAAGGAAACCGTGTGAGTACCACCCTGCCTGTTATCAACCCGCGCACCGGCGAAGCGGATTACGAAATCACGCCGTGGGCCGACGCGGACATTGCGGAAGCTGCGAGAGCTATGCGCGAGGCGCAAGTCTCGTGGCTGGCCGCCGGTATCACAGCGCGGGGACAAGCTCTGAACAAACTCGCCGACGAAATTGAAAAAAACGCGACCTCCGTAATTACCGCCCTCGAAATCGACACAGGCCGCAGACGCGTTGCGGGCCAAGAAGTCATGGGCGTGGCCGGACAGCTGCGCGGCTGGGCTGCCCTCGCCCCGACCCTGATGCCGCAGCCGGATTGGGTGCAAGGCCGCATGAAGCCGACGTTCAAACATACCAATGACTGGGTGCCTTACGCGCTGGTCGGAGTTATCAGCCCGTGGAATTTTCCGATGACATTATCATTCATCGACGCCATTCCCGCGCTCATGGCAGGGGCCTGCGTTATGATTAAACCGAGTGAAGTCACGCCGCGTTTCGCCGATGCCATGACGCCCCTCATTGCCGAAGCGGGCTTGTCGCATCAGATCGTCTTCACGCAAGGCGGCGGCGCAACGGGCGCGGCGCTGATTGATCATGTGGACTGTATTTGTTTTACGGGCTCCGTTGCGACGGGCCGTAAAGTTGCCGTGAAAGCGGCCGAAAACCTTATCCCCGCCAATTTGGAAATGGGCGGCAAAGATCCGCTCATCATTACCGAAGATGCCGACATGGACGCGGCCACTACATTGGCTCTGCGCGCGTCCGTATTAGCCACAGGTCAAGCCTGCCAATCCATTGAGCGCGTTTATGTTTCGGCCTCTATCTATGAGGCATTCGTGGAGCAGCTCGCCGCCAAAGCGCAAGACGTCAAACTTAATTATCCGGACATTGATAGCGGCCATATCGGCCCATTCATTTTTGGAAAACAAGCTAGCATCGTCGCCGCGCAAATCGAAGATGCGAGAGACAAAGGCGCGCGTATTTTATCGGGCGGCGCTATCCTCAACCACGGGGGCGGATCGTGGCTCGAGCCAACTGTCATCGCCGACGTCACCCACGACATGGCTGTGATGCGCGACGAAACCTTCGGCCCCATCATTCCCGTCATGGCCTATGACACGCTCAAGGACGCCCTACGTCTCGCTAATGATACAGAATACGGATTATCCGGCGGCGTATTCGCGGCCAATATCGAGGACGCCCACGCCATAGGACAGCACATTAACGCCGGCGCCATCAGCCTCATGGACGCCGCCCTCACGGGTCAATATTTCGAAGCCGGAAAACAAAGCTTCAAACACTCCGGCCTCGGCCCTTCGCGCATGGGCGCGAATGGATTCCTCAGGTTCTTTAGGCAGAAGGCGTATATCGCGAATACAATAGCACCGCTGACATTAGATGATTTTGCGGAGTAAAAAAATTGTTTGAAATTTGCGTTAAGTGAACTTCAACGATACTCTACCCGAGGCTTTGATGATAGGTGGAGAGTGCGAAATGGAAAGACATGTTTTAATCGCATACGGAGACGGCAAGGAACTCGGAGATTTTAGTATTTTCGCGCGAATATTAAAACGTCACTTGGAGGGCACATAGGACGCTGTGAAAATTAAGTATATTAACCGTGACAAAGATCTATTCGGTTTCACCAAAACTGTCCCGTCTGCAAAAGCGCGAATTGCAGAACTTCACATTTTACGCACGCCATCTGTGCGGGTATTTTTCTTGGGTAGGGTGACAAATCAATTGGCGATGCTCGCAATGCGGTTGTTAGAGCATCCGCACTTAGAACCAAACTCTTGAAAAACCCCTTCCCCATTACTTTTGAAGAGGTCGTTAAAACTGAGGTCGTTGGCCTTCTTACCGATGACCTGACGGCAAGCGGACAATATTCCGGTGAAAAAGCAGAGGCTCGCCGGAGATTCGAAAAAGGAGCTTTCATCAAATTATGGGATTGCAACGCGGCAATAGAGAATCACAAATATTTAGGTTTATATTGGGAAGCCTTGAATCTAAAAAATTCCCCCAAGCCCAGCATTGCACAAGCCATAGCAGACTTTTTTAATGTGACGGTGTACGGCGCGACAAGCGGCGCGAGTATTGAGGTGCGTGCAAATACCGGCTGGATGAGCACGCAAGTTTATAAAGATGCGGCGGCGCGTTGGCCATCAGAGGCCCTTCCTCATCGTCTTGTGCCGGACCGAGGAACATACCGTGCTTACACTCCGTAATTTTTTTCTCCTCGTAGTAGCGGCTACTTTTTTAATTGGATGTATTGGTAAAACTTATTCTCAGGACAGTGTCCCGCAAGGTAAATTATCCAACGAAATCCAAATGCGTGATACGGATACCACCTTCGAGGCCAACAAAGCTCAGACCTATCCTTCACCGGAAGACATAGAACTCTGCATGGGTATTCAAGACGGTGAAATTCTGGTGTCTAACCTGCCGGCGGAGGAGGACGCACCGCGGAATAGTTTCTATCTGGAATGCGCCTTAGGTATATTTATTGGCACAGTAAAAGTCACCGACGAAGACCGAAATAGAGCCCGGGATGCGCAAATCGAAAATGCTGCTTATCTGTTATCTAAGCCCATAAATCCTAATCACATCACAAGGTTTGGAGATGGTTTACTAAGTTCAGTTTTAGACTCAGGCTTGAGTGAAGCGGATAAAATGACTTGGGTGGAACGACTCGTGGCTGAAGGTGCCAGTATCAATCGTATGAGAGAATATGGCAAAGAAGCTTTAGGTACGGCGGAGTATCAAGAGCTACCTGAAATATATGATTGGCTCATAGAGAAAGGCGCGAGGCCTAAACCACCCCCTTAACCGTCGCCACCAAATCCGCCTCTCGGCCGCGCGGGCCGACGAGCTGCGCGCCTATGGGGAGGCCATCGGTATCCGTTCCTATCGGGAATTG
>ENA-ORXT01000196-ORXT01000196.1-marine-metagenome-genome-assembly--contig:-NODE-196-length-100111-cov-8.768639_pt1 | contig 100111 bp, 86 predicted proteins | sample MGYA00237868_ERZ511482 | MGnify/ENA metagenome assembly ERZ511482 | reverse complement strand
AGATTTAGAACGTGCTAAAAAAATATGGAAGTAGATTATAATAACATAAAAGTTATTGGCTTTGATGCTGATGATACACTTTGGGTCAATGAAACTTACTTTAGAGAGGCTGAAACAGCATTTTCAAAACTTCTATCAAGGTATGAAACGCCAAATAAAATAGACCAAGAGCTTTTTAAAATGGAAATAAGTAACCTTCCGCTTTATGGTTATGGGGTTAAAGCTTTTACGCTCTCAATGGTTGAAACTGCTTTAGAGTTATCCAACTATAATATTTCAGCAAAAAAAATTCATGCAATTTTAAATATAGGAAAAAATATGCTTGATAAACCAGTCGAATTATTGGATGGTGTAGAAGAAGTGTTAAAAGTATTATCAGAAAAATATAGAATAATATTAGCAACCAAAGGGGATTTATTAGATCAGGAACGAAAATTAGAAAAATCTGGTTTAACCAATTATTTCCATCATATTGAAGTATTAAGTGATAAAAAAGAAGCTAATTATTCAAACTTATTAAATAAATTAGATATTAAAGCATCGGAGTTTTTAATGGTAGGAAACTCATTAAAATCTGATGTTTTACCTTTAATAAATATCAATGCACACGCAATACATATTCCTTTTCATATCACATGGGCACATGAGGAGGTCTCCGAAGATGAAAAAAACGAAAAAGCATATAAAACAATTAATGTTTTAAACGACCTGTTAAAATTATTGAACTGATTAGACCTTTATTTTTAATAAAGCTAATAAACTTAGTAGGAATATATGGGGTAGTCGGTATTTAATAAAATTTAAATAGTATTTAATAAAGTAAGATTAAAATAATAGTATTTTTACCTTTTGTAAAAAAAAACATATTAAATGAGTTATAAGAACTTTCCAATGGTGCCAAGGGTTATATTTGGTAGAGGTAGTTTCAATCAGTTAAATGAAGTCTTGGCTCCTAAGCGTCATGGAATCAATGCGCCTTTTATTTTTTTAATTGATGATGTGTTTAAAAGTAATTCATGGTTAACATCAAGAATATCTTTGTCATATGACGATAGAATCATTTTTATATCTGCAAACGAAGAACCCAAAACAGCTCAAGTAGATGCTTTGGTTGAAGATATTATTGTAAAATCTAAAGAACGCCCTTCTGGTATTATTGGTATTGGAGGAGGCACATTGTTGGATTTAGCTAAAGCCGTAGCCATTATGATTACTAACGATGGTGAAGCTCAAAATTACCAAGGCTGGGATTTGGTAAAAAACCCTGCAATATACCATGTAGGTATACCAACAATTTCTGGCACTGGCTCTGAAATATCGAGAACAACCGTACTTACTGGTCCTACAAAAAAACTAGGAATAAATTCAGATTATACTCCTTTTGATCAGGTTTTGTTAGACTCCGAACTTACCAAAGATGTCCCAAAAGATCAATGGTTTTATACAGGTATGGATTGCTATATCCATTGTATTGAATCCCTAACAGGAACATATCTCAACACCTTTAGTGAAACTTATGGAACCATGGCTTTAGATCTGTGTAAAGAAATATTTCTAGAGGGTAACCTTTCCGCTATCGAATCTCAAGAAAAATTAATGATGGCATCGTGGCATGGTGGAATGAGTATCGTTTACTCTCAAGTAGGTGTAGCACACGCTATGAGCTATGGCTTATCCTATCTATTAGGTACTAAACATGGTATAGGTAATTGCATTGTTTTTGATTATTTAGAAGAATTTTACCCAGAAGGTGTTAAGGTTTTTAAACAAATGAAAGCAAAACATAATATTAAATTACCTCAGGGTGTCTGTAAAGACCTGAGCGATAGAGAATTTGATATTATGATTGACGTTGCTTTGAGTTTAGAGCCACTTTGGGAAAATGCGTTGGGTAAACAATGGAAAAAAACAATGACTAGAGAAAAACTTAGGTCTTTATACCAAAAAATGTAATATGCGATGGCTAGCCAAACTTTTATATTTTAAAATATTAGGTTGGAAAGCTATTGGTAATACATCCTTTTCAAAAAAAACTATTAAAAAAGCTATTATTATAGCTGCGCCACATACAAGCTGGCACGATTTCTACATTGGTGTTCTGCTTCGCGCAGTGGCAGGTGTTAAAACACATTTTATTGGGAAAAAGGAGTTATTTATATTTCCTTTAGGGATGTTTTTTAAAGCCTTAGGCGGAGCACCTATTAATAGGCAATCTAATGAAAATAAGGTTGAAGCTATTGCTGAACTATTTGAAAAACATGAGGAGTTTAGAATGACGTTAGCTCCGGAAGGCACCAGGAAAAAGGTAGAGTCATGGCGAACAGGTTTTTATTATATTTCAAAACAAGCCAAAGTGCCCATTATTATGTTTACACTCGATTTTGAAAATAAACAAAATAAAATTTCAGAACCTTTTTACCCAACTGATAATGTTGAAGAAGATTTTGAATACATGCGCAGTTTCTACAAAGGCGTAAAAGGAAAAGTAGTTGAATATTCGTGATTATTTGTTGTAAATAAAATCTTGGCATAAAAATTGTTAAATTATATTTGAGCATATGAAACATAAAGTAAACAATTAATTGTTCCTAAAAAGAAACATCTGCTGCCCTAAATAAAAAGCTACTTCGAATAGAAGTAGCTTTTTTACTTTTACTAAAAAATTAAATTCCATACTATTTTATTTCTTTTATTGCGTTATCAATAAGCGTTCTTAAATGTTGCTTATGTGCTCTAGAGGCTATATTTCCAGAAGGGGCAGCCATAGTTCTAATCGCTTTTAAATTATATAAAGCCATAGATTTAGAATTATTAGTGTATCTCTTATTTTGCTTTCCTGTTAATATGTCAATTAACATATTAGTATATTCTAGTTGCAGATTCTGTCTAAATGAATTTACAGAACCATAAATATCAGATTTAAAAATCGCTTGGTTTAAATCTGTCATAAAAGCAGATAGTTTATATGCATTTCCATAAAGCTGAGAATCGATAATACGTTGTAATGTATTTGGGTGTAATATATGATTCAGTACATTTTTCTGATAGCTTAATATCTGATTGTGAATTTTAGGGTCTTCTGGACCTTTCATAAAGTTAAAACCTCTGCGCTGCATAGCTAAATAGTTATACAAATCATTAGGCGCATCAAAAGCATTTGGCGCAAAAACATAGGTCTTTAGTGCACCCATGGCTCTTTTCTGATCTTCAAGGCTTACTGGGCTATAAGGTTGTTTTCCATTAATTTGTCCAGCCATAGAACGATCAACATAAACACCACCAATATATCTTGAAATAACATTTGCAGCAGACGATTTCTGATTACTTAATATATAATATACACGTCTAAGTTCTTGGTACGATTCATCATTTTTTGTAAACTTATTCTTTGCACTTTTCATCATGTTATTAGATAATTCTATCCTATCTACAGCATACCTAATCGCATCATTAGATTGATCGCCGGTCATCACTCTTGGGTCTATCCCTTTTCCAGGAAATCGCATATCATCAGCGTCATTACCAAAAATAAGATTAGACTGGGTAGATTGATTCAATAAATCAAAACGTTCTTTTCCTGTTTTAAAAGGGGTATAACCAAATTTTATAGCCCAAACATCATAAGGCCCAACTGCTACATCATCATATTGTCCTTGCTTACTTCTATCCTTAGTAATATTTAAGGCCGCATAATCCATAACAGAAGCTGTTAAACATTTTCCTTTTATAAATTCGGGAGTTGCTAATTGTTCTGGTGAAAATAACTGACTGGCCTTCATATTATGATTAAGCCCTAACGTATGCCCGACCTCATGCATAATTAGAGCGGTCATGGATTCTTTTTTAATACGTTCCAATTCTAAGCCTGATGCTCCAGCAGCCATAGCCACGGAATAAGCAAACATTAATTCCTGTTGCATGGTATTTGCAAAGTTACATATGTTATGCGACTCCTTATTAAGCTCATTTTTTTCAAAAGCACTTTGTAATGATGACAATGTAAACAATTTATCATACAGAACTCGATTAGTAAAATGAACGAATTCCAACATAATATCTGCACCTAGTATCTCTCCAGTTTTAGGGTTAACAAAACTTGGGCCATAACCTCCAAAAGGAGGTTGTGGCGACGAGGTCCATCGCAGTACATTATAACGTATATCGCCAGCATCCCAATTGGCATCATCAGGTTGAACCTTCACTTGGATAGCATTTTCAAAACCGGCTTGCTTAAAAGCAACATTCCATTGTAAAATAGCATTTTTAATTGTATCTCTCCATTCCAAAGGTGTGGAATTTTCAATCCACCATACTATAGGTTTTTCAGGTTCTGAAATGGCGTCTTCTGGATTTTTTTTTATGAGTTTCCACCTGTGAACCAAATCCCTGTATGGTGTGGATGATGTCGATGTTTGGTCATCCACTTGTGTTGTGAAATACCCAACTCTAGGATCATCTAACCTTATTTGAAAATCATTTTCAGGCATTGCTATTAAGCTATGATACATTTTAATGCTCACATTCCTTCCATCGGATAAAGCATTAGAACCACGATTTAGTACGGCTGGTGAAGAGTACACATATTCAACTTCAATATTAGTGTTTTCAGGGTAGTTTTTTATAGCTCGAACTTTACTTTTATTTTTATCTAAATTTCCCAGCTTGAAAGCTCTTTGTGAACTTCCCGGATACTTTACTGGTTTTATTTGATTGAATATTTCTTTTAAAAACAAATCATCAGCCTCAATTAAATACAGGCCTTCATCTTTATCATACGCCTTAATTTTTATACTTGACAAAATACCATTGCTAATATTAGCATCTTTTGATTTTGATAAGGGATTATTAGGATCGAAATAAAATGATGTGTTTTGGGTTACAAATTCTATTTTATTAAAAAACTTTTCAACTTTAAAAATCTTTGAACCTCTGTAAAAGCCTCTATTTAATCTGCCTGCATCCATAACGCCATTTGCAATTTGAGCAAAATGGATATACTCTTTACCAAACTGTTCTTCAGAAATTACCATTTGCATTGAACCTCGAATGGTGTCTTGGTAAATAGTAAAAAGACCTTCAATTTTTTTAGCAGATTTGGTAAGGTCTTTTATAGTTTTTGTATCTGATTTTTTTGCAGCTTTAACAACAACTTCTTTGTTGTTTTTCGTCTTTCTTTTTTTCTTTTTTTGAGCCTCAGTACTTTGAGGTATTATAAATAAAAATATAGCTATTATTAAACAAAAATACTTTCTTAGGCTATTTTGTAAAATCATATATAAAAATAATTTTCAGGAAAAATCCTAGTTATTAAAATGAGTTTGCTAAATGTAGAAATAAATTGAAATATTGGTATGTAAATAAAAGTTAAAATATATTATGGTTGCTATATTTTCCTATCTTTATAGCCATGATAAAAGATACGAAAATTGCTGTTTTGATAGATGGTGATAACATACCATCAAAATACATTACAGAAATGATGGAAGAAATTACAAAATATGGTACGCCAACAATAAAACGTATTTATGGTGATTGGACAAAACCACATTTAAATAAATGGAAAAATGTATTGTTAGAAAATGCTATTACGCCAATACAACAATATGGTTACACCACCGGTAAGAACGCTACTGATTCAGCGATGATTATTGATGCGATGGATATATTATACTCTGAAAAAGTAAATGGTTTTTGTTTAGTATCCTCTGATAGTGATTTTACAAAATTAGCAACGCGTTTACGAGAAGCAGCTATGGTTGTTTATGGAATGGGAGAGAAGAAAACACCAAATCCATTTATTGTTGCTTGTGATAAATTTATTTACTTAGAAATTCTTGCTAGTGATGATGACAATGGAAAAGATGATAAAGGCAAAAAACCCAAAAAAGAGAATTTATACAATATTACTCCAAAAGTAATCAAATTACTTCAAAATTCAGTTGATGATGCAGCTGATGATGATGGTTGGGCTTTTCTTGGAGATGTCGGTTCTTTAATATTAAAAAAACAACCAAATTTTGATTCTAGAAACTTTGGCTTTGCTAAATTAACCCCACTTTTTAAATCGCTTCCGCAATTTGTTATGGAACAGCGGGATCAAAGCAATGCGCGTTTTAAGCTAATTTATGTTAAGAATAAATAGTATTTGCTATAGTCTTTGAAGTTTTTTTTCTAAAATATAGAGAGTTTTTAAAGGATTCTGAAAATAATTTAGGATACGTAAAAAGGTATTTAATTTAAGAATTATTCTATTTTAATTTTTGAACTGAATTACAAATAAAATAAGTCTTAAAATTATTTATTATACTTACGTACACTTGTATTTTCAGAATTAGGAAAATCTTTGGGGATTTTTTGAGTAACATTACCTGTAGCTGCCCATTCCGCACCTCTTTGAAAAGTAGTAATAAAACCAACACATTCAAACGAGTAATCCATATGTCCAAGAGCCGAATGGAATATTCTTCCTTTTCCATATTCAATGGCCATTAAAATAGGTTCGTTTCTACCTGTGCCCTTAATTTTTTTATTCCATGGAGGTGCATTTTTTTCTATATCGGAATACGCTGTAGCAAGAATAGTCATGTTTTTACCTTGTCCTCGCATTCTGTCATACAGTTCGTCTTTTGTATGTAACCAAAGTTCTGGCAAATTTTTCATTATAGGGTGCTCCCGTGCTCTTGATTTAATTTGAAATTCATGCTGTTTTCCGTGTGAAGCACAAATTCCTTCTGATGAATCTTGTAATATATTGTTTTGTGAATCATAATATATATAAGGACCAGAACTTTTATCTCTTCCTCCCCAAGCTCCCAAACCAATCATATCATTATAGGCCTCCCAATTTCCCCAAGCATTATTCGCGGCATGGATTATAACAAGACCGCCTCCATTTGTAATATAGTCTTCAAACTTTTTTTTTGTTTGTTCAGGCCATTCCGAAGACTTCCAACCTAAATTAGATATGACCAAATCGTAATTTTCAAAATTTGGGCTGAAATTCGGGTCATATTTTGTTGAATCTACTTGAGTATATTGAATAGTATCCTTAAGAGGATATAGTTTTAGTAAATCGTTAATATCGGTTATTCCGTCAACAGGATTATAATGGGGACCAATCCAAATAAATGCTTTTCTACTAATATCGACATCAAAGAGTCCTGTTTCTTCCAAATAATCTTTCATCATAAAAGATGTTTTGGGCCAAATACCATGGTTGTTTTCACCATCAATAATAAGTGCTTTAAGCTTCGTAGCCGTATGGTTTTCTTTTTTAACTGATTTTGTTTTGCAACTCATTAGCATCATTGTACATATTATAAAATACAATATCATTTTTAATTTCATATCGTGTGTTTTAGTTACATTTAATAAGTAAAGAAATAATCTAATAATTTAAAATCTTATCCATTACCCATGCTGTATGCAATGCCGATTTACCAGTTGAAGGGTGGGACAATATTTTACCTTGTAAAAATTCGCTCATATTCTGAACATGGAATTGTTGAATGTGTTTTGGGTTTTTTATAAAAAGTTCTTCATTTTTAGTGTCACTGTTTAAAAGGATTGGATTTTCGTGAAATACTGAAAAGTTAATAGTGCCTTTGCTTCCGTAAATAGTGACTTTGTCCAAATGGTCGTTGCATCCAAAATTCCAAGTTCCAGAGCCTGTAATACCATTTTGATGTATCCATGACGCTGTAACGGCATCTTTTGAGGAATATAAACCCTGTTGATTTAAACTAAAACCTTTAGCGTCTGCAATAGTATCTAAAAGGAAAATAAATAAATCTAGTCCATGGCTCGCTAAATCATCAAAATAACCTGCTGGAGCAACGTTAATATCTGTTCTCCAATTACTGGTTTTTGCTAGGTCTATTTTACTAGCGGGTTTAGTTAAATGCGCACTGATATGTCTAATATCACCAATATAATGATTGGCTAACCATTCTTTAATTTTTAAAAATCGAGGTAATGAGCGTCTGTAATAGGCAACGAATAAAGGCGTGTTATTATTTTCAAAAGCTTTTTGAATGGTTAAACTATCAGAGTAATTGGGAGATAGTGGTTTTTCAATACAACACGGTTTTCCAGCTTTAGCAACTTTTAATGCGTAATGCTTGTGTGAATCCGGAGGTGTTGCAATGTATACAGCGTCAATATTCGAGTCATTAATTAATCCCTCTGCATCGGAATATGTAGTTTTTATATTATGTCGCTTAGCGTAATCTTCGAGTTTTTTTTTATCGCGACGCATTACAGCGGTAACGTTAAAATATTCTGTTTGTTGGTATGCTGGCCCACTTTTAATTTCCGTAACACTACCACAACCTATAAACCCCCAATTTAGCTGTTTGTAATTCATTTTAATTAATTTTTTTGATTCGTAAAACCACCCTTGGTAAATTTACGTATGTATTAACGAATAACAAAAAAACCTTAAATATTATGAAATTATTAAATTCAATTAAACCACTAGCTTTAATCTTTATTGCTTCTTCGGTTGCATTTTCTTGTAGTAATAATAACGATGATAACAATTCTGATTCATCTCAATCAACCGTATTATACGCGTCTAACAACTCAAATGGAAATATTACTATTTATGATGTTACTGATGCATCAAATATTACAACATCTACTTTATTAACAACTTCCACAATGGCAGATGGGGTTTATTACGACAAATCATCTGATGCTGTTTTTCAAGCGTCAAGATCTGGAAATTCCTTAGAAGGCTTTACTAACATTTCAAATTTTATGACAGGCAGTACAATTGTTTCTGATGTTGTCGGATCTGCGGATATGTCAAGCCCAAGGGAAGTAGCTGTAAGTGGTAATACTTTTGTAGTTGCTGATAATGCTGATGTTGATGGGGACGATACTACTCCAGATGGCAAATTATTTGTTTATACTAGAAATAACGGCACTTTTACATTGAGGAATACAATTACCACCGATATTAAATTATGGGGTATTACATTTATTGGAAACGATTTATTTGCTATCGCAGATGCTACGGATAGATTGGCTGTATATAACGATTTTTTATCGAATACTACAGATACAAGCTTGTCTGTTTCAAAACAAATTGTTATTGAAGGTATTGTAAGAACACATGGTTTAACTTATGATTCTGCCTCAGATATTATGATTTTAACAGATATAGGCGATGCAAAAAACGGGCAAGATGATGGAGGTTTTCATATTATTGATAACTTTACTTCTAAATTTAATGATACTGTAAATAATGCTACTTTAGCTGTAGGACAACAAACTAGAGTTTCTGGAGCAGCAACATTATTAGGCAACCCTGTTGATGTAGCTTATGATAATGATACGAAAACCGTATTTATTGCAGAAGCCGGAAATGGTGGCGGAAGGATATTAGCATTTAACAACATTGATAACGGAGGGAATCTTACACCAGCTGTAAACAATAGTTTAGCATCGGCTTCGGCAGTTTTTATTTCTAAACAATAATTTAATTAACAATAATAAAAAAGGGCTATTACTTTTATGTGATAGCCCTTTTTTATATAGAATATAGTTATTATTCTGCACTTTCCTCCATGGTATGATATACATTTTGCACATCATCATCTTCTTCAAGTTTTTCTAAAAGTTTTTCAACATCTTCGGCTTGTTCTGCCGATAATTGTTTTGTAACCTGAGGTATGCGTTCAAAACCAGAGGACAAAATTTCTATGTTATGGGTTTCTAAATAGGATTGGATATTACCAAAGCTTTCGAAAGGCGCATAAATTATCACGCTGGTCACTTCATTACCTTCTCCATCTACATCCGTATCCTCAAAAATTTCTTCTACGCCAAAATCAATAAGTTCCAATTCCAATTCTTCTAAATCAATATTTTCGCCATGAACTTTAAAATTACATGTGTGGTCGAACATAAAAACTACAGAACCAGAAGTGCCTAAACTGCCATCTGTTTTATTAAAATACGATCTTACATTTGCTACGGTTCTTGTATTGTTGTCTGTTGCTGTTTCGATAAGTACGGCAATGCCGTGTTGTGCATAGCCTTCAAAAATGACTTCTTTATAATCACCTTGGTCTTTTTCGCTTGCTTTTTTAATGGCTCGTTCTACATTATCCTTTGGCATATTTACAGCCTTGGCATTTTGTATAACAGCTCTTAAACGCGAGTTACTATCTGGATCTGGACCGCCTTCTTTAACAGCCATAACAATATCTTTGCCTATACGTGTAAAGGCTTTGCTCATAGCAGACCAACGTTTCATTTTCCTTGCTTTTCTAAATTCGAAAGCTCTTCCCATAGTTATAAAATTTGTTTTCTATTTCTGTAAAATCGGAAACCTCTAATTTCCAGTTACATTTTTAATCAGGCAAATTTAAAAAAATCTAGTAATTGAAAATAATGGTTGCTTATTTTAATTTTATTAATGATTTGTCTATTTACATTTAATTCATCCGGCAAATTACATCAATCTTCGTCAGGTTCAACAATATCTTCAATAGCTTCTGCTAGTTTAAAATCTTTGTTTGTAACGCCTCCAGCATCGTGTGTAGATAATGAAATGCTAAGCACATTATAAACGTTACTCCAATCGGGGTGGTGATGTAATGCTTCACACTCAAAAGCTATTCTGCTCATAGCAGCAAAACAATCTTTAAAATTCTGAAATTCAAATTTTGCATGTATCGCATTGTCAAAGTAGTCCCAATCTGGAAAACGAAGTAATTTTGCTTTAATATCTTGTTCTAAAAGTTTGCCCATTGTTTTTTTATCAATTTACAGAATTAGCATATTATAGCCAATTAAATCTTTAATTCTGTTAAGATATCTTCACTTTTAATTTGAAGATGCTTTGGAAGCGTATTGAATTTTGATAAAACAGCTAAATAACGATCATCATTTGTAGTGTAAACACGTTTATATAATGGCGTGGTTTTTAATTCTAGATATTCTATAATTTCTTTAATAAAATCTTCATGATGAACCAAATCATTGCTTCCTAAGTGAAAAATACCGTATTTATTTCTGTTTATTATATAATGAATTTGCTGTGTTACTTTATAATCGTTTGTGATATTAATTATTAAATTAGGGAATACCTCAATAGGTTCGTTTTCTTTTGAGAATCGTATAATTTCTTGAATTCTTGGAGATTGTGGACCAAAAACCATAGGAAGTCTTAAAATAGCCACTTGTTTTTTTGGTAATCGCAAGAGCATGTTTTCAATTTTTATTTTGAAATGCCCATAAATGCTGTTGCTATAGGTTTTGTCTTGTTCATAACTTGGGTATTTTATATACGCATCAAAAACATTTGCAGATGAAATAAAGATGATTTTTACTTTATTTCTAAATACATATTCTGTGATGTGTTGATGTACTAAAACCTGCTTGGAAAAATCGCCACGAAGTGAAGAAATGATAATCGTAGGTTTTATAATATCCAAAATTTCATAAACATCATCTTCTTCAATATTATATTGGAAAAAATGTTTGTTTTTACCTAAAGCTTTATTTGGTGTATTGTAAGTGCCAAAGGTTCTAAAATAGGAGCAGAGTTCCTTATAAATTGATCCTCCTAAAAAACCACTGGCACCCAAAATCAATATTCTATGCTTATCTTCTTTTTTTATCATATATCAAAATTGAAGATATTCTAAAAAATAGATAATTTTGTTTTGGTAGTAAATTCTTGTAAAGCAAGCATGCCAAGTTTAGAGTTTCCTTTTTTATTAAGTCCAGGAGCCCAAACTGTAATTACAAAATAATCTGGTAAAAGGGCTACAATACCACCACCAACACCACTTTTTCCTGGTAAGCCAACTTCAAAAGCAAACTCTCCAGCTTCATCATAAAAGCCACAGGTAAGCATTAATGCGTTAACACGTTTTACCTGCCTATCTGTTATATGCAATTTATTCTTTAAACATTTACCATTATTTGCAAATAAGTAGAAGGCATTAGATAGTTGACTACAAGTCATCTCTATAGCACATTGATGAAAATAGAAATCCAAAACATCATCAACAGGATTGTTCAAATTTTTGAAGGATTTTAAAAGGTTTGCTGCTGCATAATTTTTAAAACCTGTAATTTTTTCAGAATGTGCAACCTCTTTATTAAAATTTATAGTATCATCTCCGGTAAGGTCTCTAACAAAATTTAAAAAGTCTTTTTTAGGGTTTTTTAAATTCGAAACTAAAATATCTGCAATAACGATAGCACCGGCATTTATTAGTGGGTTTCTAGGGATTCCTTGTTCCAGTTCTAATAATGCTAATTGATTAAAAGGGTGCCCAGAAGGTTCTACATCAACACGCTCCCATACGGTTTCTCCAATAAGCGCCATAGCTTTTGATAATGCTAAAACTTTAGATATACTTTGAATGGAAAATAATTTTTTATAATCGCCAACACTATAATCGTTTCCATCCGCAGTTCTTAAATGAATGCCAAAATTATGTTTATCGATATATGCTAATTCAGGAATGTAAGATGCTACCGTACCTTTATCAGAAGCGTTTATAGCATCCTGGTGAATAGTATTTAAAATAGCTTGATAATCTGGCATACTAATGTTTAAAGAATGGTAATTTGATTACCGTTGCAGGAACAGCATTTTTACGTATTTGAATGTTGATTTTACTATTTACATCTGCAAAAACAGTTGGAACATAGCCCATGCCAATCCCTTTGCCTAAAGAGGGACTCATAGTGCCAGAGGTAACTATGCCAATTCTTTTTCCATGCCCATCAACAATATCATAACCGTGACGCGGAATGCCACGTTCATCCAACTCAAAAGCAATAAGTTTACGTTTTGGTCCGAGTTCTTTTTCAGCTTTTAAAGCTTCAGAATTTGTAAAGTCTTTAGTGAATTTTGTAATCCAGCCCAAACCAGCTTCGATAGGCGAGGTGCTATCATCAATATCGTTTCCATATAGGCAATAACCCATTTCTAAGCGCAAGGTATCACGTGCTGCAAGCCCTATTGGTTTAATACCAAAATCTGCTCCGGCTTTTAAAACGTTATCCCATATTTGTTTAACCTCATTATTTTTACAATATATTTCAAATCCGCCACTCCCTGTGTAGCCAGTTGCGGAAATAATCACGTTTTCTATACCAGCAAAATCACCAACTATAAAATTATAGAATTTAATAGCAGATAAATCATGACTCGTAATATTTTGCATCGCTTCAATAGCTTTAGGGCCTTGAATGGCAAGCAACGAATAGTTTTCACTTAAATCGCGTATGTTAGCACCTACATCATTTTTTGATTGAATCCAATTCCAATCTTTTTCAATATTACTAGCGTTTACAACCAATAAATACGTGTTTTCTTTAATTTTATAAATAATTAAATCATCCACAATACCACCATCTTCATTTGGCATACAACTGTACTGCGCTTTTCCAATGGTTAACTTCGAAGCATCGTTACTCGATACTTTTTGAATTAAATCTAATGCATGTTCGCCTTCAATTAAAAACTCGCCCATGTGCGACACATCAAAGACCCCAACAGCGTTACGCACGGTTTCGTGTTCTGCATTGACGCCTTCATACTGTACAGGCATATTGTATCCTGCAAAAGGGACTATTTTTGCGTTAAGCGCTTTGTGAGTTTCTGTTAAGGCTGTATTTTTCATTGAGAATTATTTTTATATTCCTGTGAAGACGGGAATCTCATTAATTTTACCAAAACAAATGTATTGAAATTTATATTAACGCTTTCGCGGAAGATTTAAAAGGTTTGTTAAATTTCGGCTAATTTTTTTTTAATAATTCTAATACTTTCGGTAAACTAATTTAACTTTTAAAAAGCAATGTTTAAAAAACGTATCATTATCTTATTACTAAAAAACCAAAAAAAGTGTTAGCCTATATTCAAAGCATGAAAACATCTATCAAGGATTATTACCCTAAAACTTTACTTAAATAAACTGTTAGGGTTGGAAATTTTTTAGTATAATATAAAACCCAAAATGCCTAACCCTACTTTTAGATTGTTTTAAAAAATTAGTTTAAGGTCTTTTTTAATAATGATTATTGCAACAAAAACCCTTTCAATTCCTCATAAGTAGAAATAACAACAGATTCCTTTTTACCACCCATAACCGCTTGAATCTGTTTTGGCAACAATTGTTTTTCATTCACAACATCTTCAACCACATCTAAAAACTTTGTTGGATGCGCAGTCTCTAAAAACACACAGTGTGCATTAGGATTTTCTTTTAAATGAGATTTACAGCCTAAATACCCAACAGCACCGTGCGGGTCTGCAACATAATTATAGTTGTTGTAAATTTCTAACATAGCTTCTCTAGTTTCTTCGTCTGTAAAGCTATAAGACGACAGATTTTCTTTTAGGTCTTCAAAATTATTTGTATAGATTTCTTGAATACGAATAAAGTTACTTGGTGCACCAACATCCATGGCATTTGATATGGTTTGAATGGATGGTTTCGGCTCATAAAGTCGTGAAATTAAATACCTAGTTACTACATTATTTGCATTATTGGATGCTATAAAATGACTTATTGGCAAACCTAACTGTTGTGCCATCATACCAGCACAAACGTTTCCAAAATTTCCACTTGGTACAGAGAATACAATATCTTTATGCTGTTTATGCAATTGTTTGTAAGCAAAAATAAAGTAGAATAATTGGGGTAACCAACGCGCTACGTTAATAGAGTTTGCAGAGGTTAATTGCATTTTACTTGATAAAGCTTCATCCAAAAATGCGGTTTTTACCATGGCTTGGCAATCATCAAACGTACCGTTAACTTCTAAAGCCTTTATGTTTTGTCCTAACGTTGTTAATTGCATTTCTTGAATAGCACTCACTTTTCCGCTAGGATAAAGAATCACAACATTTACACCTTTTACACCTAAAAATCCATTGGCAACGGCTCCTCCTGTATCGCCTGAAGTGGCAACTAAAACTGTTACCTCGTTAGTGTTATCTTTATTGAAATAGCCTAAACAACGTGCCATAAAACGAGCGCCAACATCTTTAAATGCCATAGTTGGCCCATGGAATAATTCTAAAGTAGATATATTATCATTTAGTTTTACAACCGGGAAATCAAAAGACAAGGTTTCCTCAACTATTGTTTTTAAAATAGCTTCAGGAATCTCAGGAGATATAAATTGTTTAATAGCTTGAAACCCTATTTCTGAATAAGATAAATTATCGATATTATCCCAAAATGTTTTTGGTAAAGGTGTTATGCTTTCTGGAAAGTATAAGCCTTTGTCTGGTGCTAACCCTTTTATAACGGCATCTTTAAACGATGTGTTTGGGGCTTTATGGTTTAAACTGTAGTAATTCATTTCTGTTTATTCTATTATTTTTACTCCTTCAGTATTAATCTTAGAGACATGAATATCAAAGTCAATATCCGTTTTTGAATATACACTTTGCATCGTTTCTTTAACTTTATTTGCTGTTTCCAAACTTTTACTCAATGAAAAAATAGAAGGTCCAGAACCTGAAATTCCAGCTCCTAAAGCATCAGCTTTTAAAACGGCTTCTTTAACCTCATTAAAATGTGGAATTAATTGGCTTCTATATGGTTCTACAACCACATCTTTTAACGAATCACGTATTAATTCATAATCACTAGTGTGTAGTGCATGAACAAGGCTTCCTAAGTTTGCCCATTGTTGAATCGCTTTACTTAAAGCGACTTCTTTTGGAAGTATGGCTCTAGATTCTGATGTTTTAATTTCTATCTGCGGATGAATAATCGATGCATACAAATCATTTGGAGAAGGAATTTCTAAAATTTGAACTGGTGCAATACTTTTAACCAACGTAAAACCTCCAAAAAGAGCAGGAGCCAAGTTATCTGCGTGCTCACATTTGCTCGCTATAGCTTCGCCTTTAATGGCAAATTCTGTGAGTTGTGTTTTATTGAATGGTTTCCCTAAAAGTTCATTCATACCAAAAACACTTCCAACAGCACTTGCTGCACTGCTTCCAATGCCACTTCCTGGTTTTATGTTTTTATAAATCTCAATTTCAAAACCAAAATCTACATCAATAGCATGATACATGGCAAGTGCCGAAACACCTGCTACGTTTAATTCAGTTTCATAAGGCAAGTCGAAATTTTCAATCTTGGTAATATGAATCCCTTTTTTATCGGTTTTTCTAATAACCATTTCATCTCCAACACTATCTAAGCAAAAGCCTAAAACATCAAAACCACAAGCTACATTGGCTACGGTTGCTGGAGAAAATATTTTTATTTCGTTCATTTAATTATCTTCTTTTTTCATTTCCGCGAATCCCGATAGCTATCGGGCGGAAATCTCATCAACAAAAGTCCAAATGTTTACTAAAGACTGAATACTGCCTCCTTGTTTCAGTCATTCCCTAATCTAATAATATCAGCGAATAGTCCTGAAGCCGTTACATCTGCACCAGCACCAGCACCTTTAATAATCATAGGTTGTTTTGGGTAGCGTTCTGTGTAAAACATCACGATATTATCGCTTCCTTCTAAATTATAAAACGGGTGCCCTTCAGGGATTTCCTGTAAACTCACACTTGCTTTTCCATCTTCAAATTTGGCTACATATTTTAACTGGCAGTTGTTCGCTTTCGCGGAAGCGTATAAACTTTGATAATGTGCTTCGTCTGCGATTAATGTTTGGTAGAAATCATCAACCGTATCACTTTTTAATCCAGCTTCTGAAAGAAACGAAGTGTTTTCAATATCTTCTAAATTCATTTCAACACCACTTTCTCTGGCAAGAATTAAAATTTTACGAGCCACATCAACACCACTTAAATCAATTCTTGGGTCAGGTTCTGTATAGCCCTCAGCACCAGCTTGTTTTACAATATCATAAAATTTGGTGGTATCTGAAAAATTATTGAATACGAAATTTAAACTTCCAGATAATACCGCATGAATGGCGTTTACTTTATCGCCAGAAGCCATTAAATTACCTAACGTATCTATAATTGGTAATCCAGCACCAACATTGGTTTCAAATAATAAAGGCGCGTTGTATTTTAGTGATAAATGTTTGAGCTCTTTATAGTTGCTGTATTCACTGGAGCACGCAATTTTATTACAGGCTACAATACCAATACTTTCTTTTAAATATTGTGCGTATAAATTTGCGACATCCTTATTGGCTGTAACATCAACAAAAATACTGTTTCGTAAATTCAACCCTTTTGCATTTTTAAAAAAGCCTTGTAATGTTGCTTTTTCGCCTTGCGCTAATTGGTCTTTCCAGTTTTTTAAATCGATACCATCTTCATCAAAAATCATGTGTTTGGAATTTGATAATCCAGCAACGCGCAATTTTATTTTAAGGTTATCTTTTAAGTACTTTTTTTGTTGTTTTATTTGTTCCACCAAACGTTCTCCAACATTCCCAACACCTGTTATAAATACATTAATCTGTTTTGTCTTGGACTCAAAAAATTGCTCATGAAGTGTATTTAATGCTTTTTTTACATCGTTCTCATTAATAACAGCGGTAATATTTTTTTCTGAGGCACCTTGGGCAATCGCTCTTATATTTATATTATTTCGTCCTAAGCTACTAAACATTTTACCACTGATACCTTGGTGGTTTTTCATATTATCGCCAACCAATGCAATGATTGATAAACCTGTTTCAACAACAATAGGTTCAATTTTCCCTAATTGGATTTCATTTTCAAAAGCGGTATCAATAGCCATTTTAGCAGCTTCCGCTTCCATATCATCAATACCTAAGCAAATAGAATGTTCAGACGATGCTTGCGTAATCATAATCACATTTATTTTTTCTTGAGATAAGGTTTCAAACAAACGTTTTGAAAACCCAGGGATACCAACCATGCCCGTACCTTGTAAAGTCAATAAGGCAATATTGCTAATATTACTAATGCCTTTTACGGGTAAAGTTGATAATATTTCTTCATTTGAAATAATGGTACCAGTAGCTTCAGGGTCTAACGTATTTTTTATATGAATAGGTATTTGCAAACCTAAAACGGGTTGTACCGTTGGTGGATATAATACCTTAGCTCCAAAATGGGATAATTCCATGGCCTCTTGATAGGATATTTTTTGGATAGGGTAGGCTTGCTTTACCAATTTAGGGTTGGTTGTAAACATACCGCTTACATCTGTCCATATTTCCAATTGCTCTACATGCAATGCAGCTGCAAGAATAGCCGCTGTAAAATCTGAACCACCACGACCTAATGTCGTGATTTCCCCATGTCTTGATTTTGAAATGAATCCAGGTAGTATGGTAATATTCTGTTTTGCAGATTTAAAATACTTAAGAATATTTTGATTGGTAATAGTATAATCAACTTCTGCTTTCGTGAAGTTTGAATTTGTAATTATTAATTCTTGTGAATTTTTTACATCAGCGGACAAATGTCTATTTTTCATAGTTTCCGCTATAATGAAAGATGATAATAACTCCCCAAAACTTACTAATTTATCGGATGTTTTTGGAGATAATTCATTGATTAAAAAAATTCCCTCCAATAAGCTTTTAAGGGCATTTAATTTATCATCAACAAAAGCCGTTATAGTTTTACTTCCTTTTGGGTTTAGTTCTTGAATAATGTTGAAATGCGTGGATTTAATAACATTTAGGGTGTCTATAAATGCCGTATCTTCATCTTGCGCTTGCTTACCTGCCAAAAGTAATTTATCTGTAATACCACCAACTGCGGATACAACACAAGCTATAGAATCTGATTTGCCATAGTTTTCTAGAATGTTTATGACGTTGTTTATATTTTTTGAAGACCCCACTGATGTGCCTCCGAATTTTAAAACTTTCATGTTTTAATACTTTGTATAATTAAAAATAGTATTTGAGATATTGTAATTTTTTGAATTACAAAAATAGTCTGCGGAATATATATAACTAGTAACCCCAAAGGGTTGTAGTATTTAAAGTTGTACCAAAAGTAGACGTGTTACCTTTTATTAAAAAAGAAACGCATTGAAGATTATTTTGGTTGAAATGATTCATTACTGTTATAAAATATACATCAAAAGTATTACATTTAGACTTATAAAAAAACTAAAATAACTTTTTTACAATATTCTTATCATCAATTGCTATTTGTTTAAAAAAAAATGACTTATTGAAGTAAGAAATAAAAAATCTACAATAAACATATATGAAAGTATTTTCTAAAGAACAGGTTTACGAAGGCGATAAACTAACAGCAAAACGCCAAAAAATTTCTTCAACCGATTTAATGGAGCGTGCGGGTACTCAAATTTTTAATTGGATGCACATGCGCATGCAAGGTGCTCAAGTACCTATTCATGTGTTTTGTGGTATTGGAAATAATGGGGGAGATGGTTTGGTTTTATCCAGACATTTAATTCTTGATGGCTATAATGTGCATACTTATATTATTAATTGTAGCGATAAGCGTTCTAAAGATTTTCTGATTAATTATGATCGTATTAAAAATGTTACAAAAAAGTGGCCTGTACTTTTAAATTGTGCTGAAGAATTTCCAGAAATACAAGCAGACGATATTATTGTTGATGCCGTTTTCGGCATTGGATTAAACAGACCTGTAAATGCCTGGGTAAAAAAATTATTTATGCATTTTAGATCTAGTAAAGCATTTACGCTAGCTATAGATATCCCATCAGGTTTATTTCCAGATTCTGCTGTTGTAGATGAAGATGCCGTAGTTTGGGCCGGTTATACGTTAAGTTTTGCTTCTCCAAAATTAGTTTTCTTTTTACCAGAAACGGCAAAATATACGGTGCAATGGGAAGTACTTGATATTGGTCTAGACCAAGAGTTTTTATATACTACAGAAACTGAAGTTGAATTAATTGGAAAACATGATATATTACCAAATTATATACCTAGAGAAAAATTTTCGCATAAAGGTCAATTTGGCCACGTATTGATTATTGGAGGGAGTTATGGTAAAATAGGAGCTGTAACTCTGGCAAGCAGAGCGGCATTATCTGCTGGTGCTGGTTTGGTTTCAGCCTATGTTCCAAAGTGTGGCTATCATGCTCTGCAAGTTTCATTTCCAGAAGCTATGGTTATAACTGATAAAGATGAAGAAAAAATAACAGCCCTAAATTATGATATTAAACCCACCGTTATTGGATTTGGAATAGGTGCAGGAACAGATGTAAAAACGCTTAGTGCTTTTGAGGCTTTTTTAAAAACCAATAAAGCACCTTTAGTCATTGATGCAGATGGAATTAATATACTTTCAAAAAAGAAAGCCTTATTAAAATTATTACCAGAACTCACAGTTTTAACACCACATCCTAAAGAGTTGGAACGGTTAATAGGAACATGGAAAGATGATTTTGATAAACTAGAAAAAGTTAAAGCGTTTTCAAAAAAATATAGCCTAATAATTGTTGTAAAAGGCGCTAATACCATTACGGTCTTTGATGGTAAGCTTTATGTGAACACGACAGGAAACCCAGGGCTTTCTACAGCAGGAAGTGGCGATGTATTAACAGGTATTATAACAGGTTTGATTTCCCAGAACTATCAGCCCATGGTAGCAGCCATTTTTGGTGTGTACTTACATGGAAAATCTGCTGATATAGCTGTAGAAGATTTTGGTTATCAAAGTTTAATTGCCAGTCATATTATCGATTATCTAGGAGAATCATATTTAGATTTATTTAAGCAACCCGAACAACCACCACAAGTTGAAGAACCTGAACGGAAACAAAAAGAAAATAAAATATAAGACATAAAAAAAGCTCGCAATTTCCGAGCTTTTTATAAACGGATTAATGAAACTATATATTGTGTTCATTAAACAATTCTATTAATTTTTCGCTTGAAGGCCTTGGGGCATTAGCATCCAAAATATTGCCTTCTGTATCAATCAAAATAAATTTCGGAATTCCTTTAATTTGATATTCTTGAACGAAAGTAGAATTCCAATCGTTATCTGCAAATAATTGAATACCTCTTAATTCCTTTTCATTTACCATAGCAATCCATTTTTCATAATCAGTAATTTTATCTATAGAGATACTTACAAAAGCAATGTTTTTGTCACGGTATTTTTCTTCCACTTTTTTTAAGAAAGGAATCTGTTGAATACATGGTCCGCACCAAGTTGCCCAAACATCAACATATACATATTTGCCTTTTAAATCTTCTAAAGACATTTCTCCCCCTGCATGGTTTTTATAATTTACAAATTTTGGAGACGCCTTTCCTTTAGATAGCGCCATTAAATTATTATAGGTTTTAGTAACTATAGCATTGTTTTTTTTATTTGTTGACTCTTTTAAAAAAGTATTGTAAAAAGCATCAACATCATCAACATAAGGCATGTTAAAATTCGCATAGTCAAATAATAGTGTATTTTTAATGTTTTCGTTTTCAATAGCACTTACGGTTTTAAGAAACGCCATACCATTAGTTATAGAATCATTTTTACTTAAATTCTTTGCTATATTAGTGTAATGATCACTTACCATAGCTTTGTAATCATTGGAAAAATTAAAATCTTCTGCATTCGTATAGTCCAAATTTTCAATGTCTTTCAAAAACCCTTCGGATACATTAAATCCTTCATTTTTAGTGAAATAACGATGCCCTCTTTCGTAGGTGTTCAATTTGTTCAAGTAAGAATAATTAAGGTTTCTTTTTTCTTTTGTTATAAAATCACTGGGAAGCCCTTTGGTAATTTTTAAAACTTCTTCTTGCGATTTTTTAAAATCTAACATACTTTTTTTAAAATCCGCTTCAGTTTGCACAAAAATTTCAGCACTCCTGTTGCGTAATACTTTTTCATTTTTAGTTTTAGTTATCAAATAGTTATTAATTTCGGAACCAGTGCCAGAGACTTGTATTGTATTATCAAAATTTTGAGCATCATAAGTTATATTTAAATTAAAACCAGGTTTCATATTTAAGAATACTGGGTTTATACCATCAAATAGTATGTAGGATTTAATATCCGTGCTTAATGTATCTCTAAATGTTCCATCTGCATTTATAGGAAGTGTTTGCTTAAAACTTCCATCTTCACTATTAATAGTTAGATCTCCAGCTTGTTTATTTGTAATTTTACCTGATATGATTGCGTAGTTTGAAGTAACTTCATCTTTACATCCAAACAAAGCAATTGCTAAAGTTATATAAAGTATTTTTTTCATTTTCTTATTTTTAATTAAGCTTCAAAAGTATGAAATTGTTGAACTTTTAATTTCCTTTTTGATTAATTATTAACATTTAAGATTATAACACGTTGTTTTATAATTTATATATCAACTTGTCGTATTCTACAATTTCTGGAATGATTTGTAATGCAAACAATTCTTTTTGAACGTTCATGAGTGTTTCTTTATTTATTAATTCTTGAGACCATTCTGTGATATTTAACCATTCTTGAACATCTTCAAGTTTTTGTTCATATCGATTAGCAATAGACTTATCAATACTAGGAATATCTTTAAAACTTGAAGTCGTGTTATTGATAATTTTCAAAATGGTTTTTAATTCTTCTTTGTTATTCTCGATAAACTCTTCTCTTACAGCTATTACGAAACATGGCCAAGGTGAAGGACAGTTGTCAATCCGTCTAAAAACACCATTATCCACGATGGGTTTGGTAGTGAATTTTTCCCAAAGGAAGTAATCAGCTTCTCCCTCAGTTAAACCTTTAACCGCACCATCTAGATTTTTTATGACCTCAAAGTCTAAATCTTTTTTTAAATCCCAATTATTATTTTCAGCGTTTATATAAGCCATTAAATGCGAACCAGAACCATATCTACTAATTGCTGCTTTAGTACCCTTTAAATCCTCTACGGTTTTATATTCTGAATTATGTGCTACATGAACACCCCAAATTAGTGGTGTATCTACAAAGGTTTGCACAATTTTGCTCGGGTTACCATCTATAATGTCTTTTGTGATGCCTTCGGTTAAAATAACGGCTATATCTATATCGCCATGTCGCAATGCTTTGCACATAGCACCAGTACCACCATAGTAATCGTGCCAACGCAAGTTGATGTTTTCATCTTTATATTCTCCATTCTTCAGCGTTAAGTACCAAGCTAAATTAAAATGTTCTGGTACACCACCAATGTTTACTTTCTTCATTAAATCAATCTGTTAAATCTATAATTTTGTTTAGTGCGTATGTAATTAAATTTTCAATAACAGCATTTGGATTTTTACTAAATAATCCCAAAGCTCTATTGGCTATTATGGCGTTTAAGGAAATAGCCTCGTGTCCTAATAATTTTGCTAATCCATAAATGGCAGATGTTTCCATTTCAAGATTCGTTATTTTAATGTCATGATATTGAAAGGTATCCATTTTTGAATTTAGATTTGAATCTTGAATTCCCAAACGGATGACGCGACCTTGAGGGCCATAAAAACCTCCTGCGGTAGCCGTTAATCCTTTATGAATGGTATTACTCTCAAATATTTTCTCTAAAATATTGCTTCCTTGTATTACAATTGGTTTTGATTTGCTAGAAGCCCAATTGGTTTGTTGGATGAATGCTTTTTCAATATCTGGATTGCTAATCCTGTCTATTTTATAAGCATGAAGCATACCATTAATGTCGAGAGCGTAAGAACTTAATAAAAATGAATCAATTGGGATAGTACTTTGCAAGGAACCGGAAGTTCCAATTCTGATAATATTAAGAGTGGTTAGGTTTTCTTTTACTTGCCGTGTTCTAAAATCAATATTTACGAGCGCATCTACTTCGTTAAGTACAATATCAACATTATCAGCACCAATTCCTGTAGAAATTACGGTAATACGTTTGCCTTTATAATGTCCTGTTTGTGTTTTGAATTCTCGTTTTTGGGTTTTAAATTCGATAGAATCAAAATGGAAAGTTACTTTATCCACACGATCTTGGTCACCCACGAAAATAATGGTGTTAGCAATGTGTTCAGGTTTTAAATTCAAATGGTAAATACTTCCATCAGGATTTAAAATAAGTTCAGATGCTTTAATTGGCATTAAAAACAGATTTTATAAGCTTGTTTTCAGCTTTATTAAATTTAAAGTCCATTTTTTTTACGCCTCCAAAAATTATATGATTATCGATTTCTTGAGCAAAACTATGTTGTGCAAGTAACGCTTCATGTCCTTTTCTATTAAGCTCAATCTGGTCTTCGGCGACAGCATAAAAGATGCTTAACCGTTCAATCATTCTTGATAATTGAAGATCACTATAACCATAAAAACCTTGATAATTTAAAGCATAACCTAATAATTGGTTTTCTGAGGTAATAGTATATTCATTAATAATTTTAAGGATGTTTCTTTCAAGTGTATTCAAACCATCAACCGAATCTGGAAAACGTTTTAAATGGGCTTTTAAACAATTACTTAAATATTTAAATGATGAACTTTTAATTATAAAAGGTTTGAGCATATTATGGTCTACACCACAGTAAATTCCCCAAACCGTTGTTGCGATATCGATATCCTTTTCGTTAAGTAGTACTTTGTTTTCGTAATGATGTTTTAATTGTTCGTTTGATAATTCAGCTAACCCAGTTAATTTTTTACTGCCTTCAATTCTGCCGCTACAAACCAAGTAAATTGGAAGTTCTATTTTATATTGTTGAATAAGGCTTATTACTGCAATCATATTTATATGACAAAATAAATCATATTCGAACCAAAGTATAATTTCAGAGTAATTCTCCCACTCCTTTAGTTTATTCAATTCACTTTTAATAAATTCAATATCTAAATCGATATTATAAAATTCATCAAAAAATTTTTTTCTAGTTTCCAAAAATAATTCAGAACCTACTTTTTCAGTCGTTGGACCTTCGCACAATAGCTCTTGCCAAGTTAATTTAGCTCCTTGAATCTCTAATTGATTTAGTTTATTTGTCAAATGGTCACCATTTGTAATATGAAGAGGTTTTTTACTCATAATTTATCCGCCAACGCGTTTTACATTAAATCCTTTATCTTTTAGCATCTGCATGATTTTATCTCGAAAATCACCTTGAATTATAATTTTATCATCCTTAAAACTGCCACCAACACTTAGTTTTGTTTTAATTTCCTTGGCTAGTATTTTAAAGTCTTCTGTGGCACCTGTATACCCCTCTAAAATGGTTATGGGCTTTCCTTTTCGTTTTTCGTATTTACATAGTATCGGGTCGTCCTGCATCCAAATTTCAGAATAGTTAATGTTTTCTGAAGTTGTTTTTTCTTCAATATGTTCAGGAAATAGGTTTTTCAATTGGTCTTTTAAATCCATGTTAGCCCCTTTTAATCTCCCCGAAAGAGAAACTCAAATCGGGTATTTGAGTAGTTGTTTTTATTTATAATTGATTCCTTACCATTGGAAAGGCTAGGAGTAGCTTTTTTTATTTTTTCAATCCTAATTCAATTAAACGTTCATTTAAAAATTCGCCTGCAGTAATATCCTCAAACTCTTTCGGGTTATTATTATCAATGCATCCTTCCAAAACATTTAGTTTCATATCGCTAATAGGGTGCATAAAAAATGGAATTGAATAACGCGAAGTTCCCCAAAGAGCCTTAGGCGGATTAATTACGCGGTGTATGGTCGATTTTAGTTTGTTATTGGTATGTCTAGATAACATATCGCCAACATTAATCATCAATTCATTGGGTTCTGCAATTGCATCAAGCCATTCACCTTTATTATTTTGCACTTGCAGACCTCTGCCTTGAGCGCCCATTAAGAGCGTAATCAAATTAATATCGCCGTGAGCAGCAGCTCGAACAGCTTCTTTAGGTTCTTCGTTTATTGGTGGATAATGTATAGGTCTTAAAATCGAGTTTCCGTTATGTATATAATTATCAAAATAGGTTTCTTTTAAATCCAAATGTAATGCCAAAGCACGTAACACATATTTTGCTGTTTTTTCAAGCATTCTATAGGTTTTTTTGCCTATTTTATTAAATTCAGGTAGTTCTTTTACTGTAACATTTTCTGGGTATTCCGCTTTAAGTTTATCATCATCCTCAACATACTGCCCGAAATGCCAAAATTCTTTTAAATCACCTTCTTTTTTCCCTTTGGCACTTTCTTTTCCAAAAGAGACATAACCACGTTGCCCACCAATCCCAGGGATTTCATATTTTTGTTTTGTTTCTGTTGGTAAATTAAAAAAGTTTTTAATTTCAGAATACAGATTGTCAACTAAATTATCATCTAAAAAATGACCCTTTAGTGCCACAAAACCAATATCTTCGTATGCTTTACCTATAGCGTCTACAAAGTTCTTTTTTTTAACAGGATTCTCAGAAAGAAAGTCTTTTAAATTAACACTTGGTATGGTATTCATAAGCTTCAATTTTAATATCGCTATAACACAAATGTACAAAAACATTCAAAGTTATTTATACTGTATTATCTGCAATTTTTTCTATAAATAAATACTGTTTACAGTATATTTGATAATGAAATTAGTATTTTTTTATGAAAACATCAAATTCTTCTTCCAACATAAATTATGTTATAGGAAATTTAGACAAGGATACCCTTTTGTCCTTGTACAGAAATATGCTAAAACCAAGATTGATAGAGGAGAAGATGCTTATTTTATTGAGGCAAGGACAAATTAGCAAATGGTTTTCTGGTATTGGTCAAGAGGCTATTTCTGTTGGTGTTACGTTGGCTATGCAAGAGGATGAATATATTTTGCCCATGCACAGAAATCTTGGGGTTTTTACAACTAGAAAAATTCCTCTGTATAAATTATTTGCGCAATGGCAAGGTAAAGCATCCGGTTTCACAAAAGGTAGAGACCGGTCCTTTCATTTTGGAACACAACAGTATAAAATTGTTGGTATGATTTCGCATTTAGGCCCTCAATTAGGCGTTGCTGATGGTATTGCGCTAGCCTCTAAATTGAAAAACAAAAATCAAGTTACAGCAGTTTTTACAGGTGAAGGTGGCACTAGCGAAGGTGATTTTCACGAAGCATTAAACGTAGCCTCAGTTTGGCAATTACCAGTTTTATTTTGTGTTGAAAATAACGGCTATGGTCTCTCAACCCCAACACATGAACAGTATAATTGTAACGATATAGCAGATAGAGGTTTGGGCTATGGTATGGAATCTCATATTATAGATGGAAATAATATTATTGAAGTTTACACTAAAGTTAGGCAATTAGCAGATGATATTCGGGAAAATCCAAGACCTATTTTGTTAGAATTTAAAACCTTTAGAATGCGTGGGCATGAAGAAGCTAGTGGAATAAAATATATACCACAGGAACTCGTGGATACTTGGGCAACTAAAGATCCTTTGCTAAATTTTCAAACCTTTTTAAAAGAGAATGCTATTTTAACAGAAGCCGATGAATCTGCTTTTAGGAAAACTATTATAAAAGACATTGATGCGCATTTAGAGGTCGCTTTTGCGGAAGATGATATCGTTCCTAATGTAACTGAAGAATTAAATGACGTATTTCAAAAATTTGAATATAAAGAATTTTTCGCAAATTCTATTGTAGAAGAAGTACGTTTTATTGATGCTATTTCTAGTAGTTTGAAGCAGAGTATGGAACGGCATCCCGATATGGTTATTATGGGACAAGATATAGCTGAATACGGAGGCGCATTTAAAATAACAGAAGGTTTTCTAAAACAATTTGGGAAAACTAGAATTAGAAACACACCTATTTGTGAATCTGCAATTATCGAAACTGCTATGGGACTATCCATAGCTGGCATAAAGAGTATTGTTGAAATGCAATTTGCAGATTTTGTAAGTTCTGGTTTTAATCCTATAGTAAATTATTTGGCTAAATCTAATTATAGATGGGGGCAAAATGCTGATGTAGTAATAAGAATGCCCTGTGGTGGTGGAGTAGCAGCAGGGCCCTTTCATTCGCAAACCAATGAAGCTTGGTTTACAAAAACACCTGGATTAAAAGTCATTTATCCTGCTTTTCCTTACGATGCTAAAGGGTTGTTGAATACGGCGATTAACGACCCAAACCCTGTATTGTTTTACGAGCATAAAGGGTTGTATAGACGTATTTACCAAAATGTGCCTAAAGATTATTACACCTTGCCTTTAGGAAAAGCGTCCCTTTTAAAACTAGGAGAAGCTATTACTATTATATCCTATGGGTTAGCTATACATTGGGTTTTGGAAACTTTGGATAATAATCCTGAAATTTCAGCAGACGTCATCGATCTTAGGACACTCCAACCTTTAGATGTTGAAACGATTTATGCTTCCGTTACCAAAACTGGAAAAGCCATTATCCTTCAAGAAGACTCAATATTTGGTGGATTAGCCAGTGATATTTCTGCGGGTATTATGGAACACTGTTTTGAATATTTAGATGCCCCTGTAAAACGTGTAGCGAGTATGGAAACCCCAATTCCTTTTGCAAGTCAATTAGAACAACAATATCTTCCTAAAAACAGATTTGAAACTGCGTTAAAAGCACTTTTAGTGTACTAATTTTTATTCCTAATATCTCAAATAGTCAACTTAAATCTTCGAATGTAGCTAGGTATTTATTAAATATTGGTATTTATTAAGTCTGGAATGCACTTTAGGAAACATTCCGTATATTATTTTTAATACTTATCTTTAAGAAGATGTAAAAACAAGCTATTTTTGAGATTTTTTATTTTTCTATATGCAATCATATTTTTTAGCTGTAAAGATGCTGAGGAAACATTTGATGATAAATACATTTGGGATTCGTTAGATGTAACTGCTACAGCTTATAATTCATTAGCATATCAAACAAATTCCAATCCCAATATTACGGCTTTTGGAGATAGTCTAAGACCAGGATTAAAATACATTGCTGTTTCAAGAGATTTATTGCGATTAGGATTAAAACATAATGTTCCTGTTAAAATAGAGGGGCTCGAGGGTATTTATTTCGTTAAGGATAAAATGCATCCCAGATGGAGAAAACGCATTGATATATATAAGGGCATAGATGTAAAAGCAGCTAGAGAATGGGGGAGAAAACGGGTCTGTATTGAGTATGGGATATTAAAACAAAATAATATAGAGCCAATAAGCTTGCCGCCAAAATAGCTCAATTTTGTTATAAAGACCACTTCGTTTCTGCTTCCGAAAAACATATGGATATGTTATATTAAAGTGTCTATTTTTGGTAAATTATTAAATCATTTTTAATAGCAATAAAGGTTTTGTAATTTATTTGCTTTACGCTTTGCAAGGATATTTTAGCATTTTTAGGGTTTTAAGAAGCTACTCTATATTTATTTCTATAACAATAATTACAGCTAGCTTTACCATTAGTATCTACGAATTTTAGTCATGTTTTTTATCTCGTTAAGTGTAACTAATTCACGTTCAAAATGTATAGCGTCATTATTTTTAATAGCACCTGTAAAAATATGTCGTCGTGAAATTGTGACATGGTATTTGTTTTCTGCACAATTGTTGGATAATATCCTTTTAATGCCTTAATCGTACGGTATTGTAACGGTTACTAAAAAGTAGATGACTGATAAAAAATACGATATTTGCCGTAAATCCCTAATTTATTTCTGCTGTAAGATTTGAATGTTTTATGATTGTAGTATAAGTTCTAACTTAATGTGGTGTTACAATCCCAATTTTTTTTTTGATTACGGTTCATTTATATTCTTATTACTAGATATATAGATTAGGCTAATGCTTATTAAGAAATCTAAAATTTAGGAACGGTTATTGTTAATTGAATATTAAATATTTAAAATAAATATTCGTTTTAGTTAGATAATTTATCTTTGATGTATTATTTGGCATTAAACCAAACATAAAATTACTTTGTATTAATGAAACCTTTTGTTTTATTTCTTTTTTTTATAAGCTTCTCACTATCAACTTTAGCACAAATAGATAGTAGAAAGAAGTCCTTTTCTATTCCTGCCGTTGAAAGCAAGAAAAATAGTGCAGAAATTAGCCCTTTAGCACCCTCGAAACCTATAAATGAGAACGCTGCTTTTGAAATGAACAGACCTAAAGTAGCCCCAAATTTAGGGCTGCCTAAAAAAGAATTTTCCATGTTTCCTGAAGAAGAATTTGGAAATCCTGGAGAACTCTACACAAAAAATTTAGATAAATTAGAAAAAGAATTGCTACCAGAAGGACATGGTTTATATAGTGGTTTGAAAGAAGATGCCTATTGGGGGGATTATACCACCAAATCAAAATATATTGAAATAAGCTATAGAGATCATGGTCGTGTTGATGGTGATTTATTAAACGTTTTGGTTGAAGGTGATGTCATTCAATCTAATGTTTATCTTTCAAGCGGTTTTAAGGGATTTACATTGAATCTAAAAGCAGGTTTAAATAAAATTGAGTTTTATGCTGTTAACGAAGGTGATTTTATTCCAAATACGGCACAATATAGAATTACAGATGAATGGAATAAAGTTATTTCTGGTAAAATATGGTCTTTAGCCCAAGGTGTTAAGGTTACCGTTATAATTGTTAAAGAATAATTTTAAGAAATAATCCCATCAATCAATTTCAATTCTTCATCACTAAAATCTAAACAATCCAAAGCCTTCACATTTTCTTTTAATTGATTGGAAGAACTAACACCTACTAATACTGATGCTACTTGTGGTTGTCTTAATATCCAAGCAATAGCCATTTGTGATAATTTTTGTCCGCGTTCTGTTGCTATAGCATTTAACTTTTTAATTTTTTCTAAATTACTAGAAACGGTTTCTGTATCCAAATACGTTAAGTTTTTTGCTGCACGAGAACCTTTAGGAACACCGTTTAAATATTTATCAGTTAGCATTCCTTGAGCTAGAGGTGAAAAGGCAATGCAGCCAACATCTTGATCTTCTAAAGTATCTAAAAGACCATCTTCAACCCAACGTTCAAACATAGAATATCTAGCTTGATGCAGAATAAAAGGCACATTCAACCTTTTTAAAATTACTGCAGCTTCTTGAGTTTCTTTGGGTTGGTAATTAGATATACCAACATATAATGCTTTTCCTTGCCTTACTATATCTGCTAAAGCACCCATAGTTTCTTCTAACGGTGTATCTGGATCTGGCCTATGGTGATAGAAAATATCAACATAATCCAAGTTCATACGTTTTAAACTTTGATCTATACTAGCTACTAAATATTTTCTTGACCCTAAGTTCCCATAAGGTCCTGGCCACATATCGTAACCGGCTTTTGTGGCAATAAATAATTCATCTCTATAAGGTTTAAAATCTTTTTTGAAGATTGTGCCAAAATTTTCTTCTGCAGAACCGTAAGGCGGCCCGTAATTGTTTGCTAAATCGAAATGTGTGATTCCTAAATCGAAAGCAGTTCTTAAAATATCCCTTCCATTTTGGACAGCATCAACAAACCCGAAGTTATGCCATAAACCAATAGACATAGCTGGTAAAAGTATACCACTTTTTCCAGAGCGTTTATAGGCCATTGCATCATACCTAGCTTCATTCGCCAAATAGCTTTGCACTCCTGATTTGTCATTAATTTTCATATTTTTTCTTTTTAGAATTACAAATGTATAAAAATCAAAAGCCCTTTGATATTCTCATCAAAAGGCTTTTGCTAGATTTATAAAATATTTAATCTTTCAGCTCCTGCTTTACATCTTGCCTTAAATATTTCGCATAAAAGCCCATCATGGCTTTATATAATTCAATACTATTTTCTTCTTTAGCGAAACCATGGCCTTCGTCATACTTAACCATATAAGGGACATCTACACCTTTAGCTCTTAAACCTTCAACAATTTGGTCAGATTCATCAATATTAACTCTAGGGTCGTTAGCACCTTGAACTACAAAAAGTGGTTTTTTAATTTTATCGATATGATTAACGGGAGAGACTTCCTTCATGATTACTTTTTCTTTTGGAATATCAGAATCATACCAAATTTCTTTTATTATTTTTAAATAAGGTTTCCAATACGCAGGCATACTATTCATAAATGTAAACAGGTTTGAAACACCAACATAATCTACGCCACAAGCATATAAATCTGGTGTTTTTGTTAAACCTCTTAAAACTGCGTAACCACCGTGGCTAGCACCGTAAATAGCTGCATTATCTTTATCAACCCAACCTTGATCCACAACATATTGTAAGCCATCTTCCACATCATCCATAGCTTGTCGCCCAATTTGTTTAAAACCAGATTCTAAAAATTCGCGACCATAACCACCAGAAATCCTAAAGTTGACTTGTAATGTAGCATATCCGCGACTTGCAAAAAGTTGTGCTTCAGGATTAAAACCCCATGAATCCCTTATGCCCTGGGGGCCACCGTGCGGATTAACAATAACCGGTACCTTATCACCATTTAAAGCGGTTTTAGGTAACGTGATATAGCCATGAATGGTTTTGCCATCTCTACTTTTAAATATAATAGGGCGCATTTCTGCCATATCCTTTTCAATGAGGTTGGGCATTAAATTATATAATAATTTGAATTCATCTTTTTTAGCGTCATATGCATAATAGGTTCCATATAATTTATCACTTTGTAAAAAAATTAAATATTTACTTTCATCATCCGTTTTATCAGCAATAGAGTAGTTATAGCTTGGAAATTTATTTGTGATTTTTTTATGCAGTTTTTTATAATAATCACTCACAGGAATAACTTCTCTTTTTTCACCTTCATAAGAAAAATAGTCTAACTCATAACCTCTGTTTCTAGATAATGATAAACCAGAAGTATCATAGTTTTCATTTGAAAACAACTTTTTTATAACCTTATCTTCTTTTAAATCGTATAAATAAATTTGTGTTTTATCGCTTTTTAAATTTGAAATTACATAAGCATCATGAGGATACTCTGTAGCATAATTAAATGAAGAAATGCTGAAATTATCTTTCCAGCTCAATTCTTTTTTTAATTCGTAATTCTCACCATCTATAGTATAATAAAAATCGATATATACGCCATCTCTCATTTTTGAAAATCCTCTGAGGTTTCCGTCTTTATCAAATTCGTAGCTGTTTATTGGATTTGAAGTATCTTCATTCTTATATAGCTGAACCAAATCGCCAGTAACAATATTAATTTTATAAGGTTCAAATATTTGAGGATTATTTTGATTCATGGAAATAATCATATGGTCTTTATCTTCTTTCAAAAGATTTAAAATATTGACTTTTACACCGTCATAAGGTGTTAGCTCTTTTTGATTTGCTCCATCAATATCTACAGCAAATAGATGATAATCTTCATTACCCCCTTTATCCATAACATAAATTAATCTCTTATCATTCGCCCAACCAAAACCTCTAATAAGTTCTTCTTTCTCCTCTATAACACGTTTTACTTCATCAGTTTCAAGATTTTTTACATACACATGATTTTTAGTGTTTTCATCTTTTTCTCTGTAGGATAAATAAGTTCCGTTGGGAGAGAAATTGAATGACCTAGCTTTCGGTTTTGCAAAATAATCTTCAACTGAATATTTATAGTTTACAGCATCCCATTTAGCCAATTTTTTTAAATCTTCGTCCGATGTTGGTAATGCCGTATTACCAGGTAATGTTTTTACTGTTTTCGTCATAGTTAAAGGAAATTCGTCACCGTTTTGATAAAATGTACCAATAATGGTGTTACCGTTTAAAGTTGCGACATACGTCATGCCAGCTTGATTAAATTTAATGGTTAAAGTTTTTTCTGTAAAAGTAGTAACATCCATTTGAATATCTGTGGCACCTTGTGATGGACTATCCATGGTTGATGTAAATCCATCAACTTCACTTTTTATGTTAAAAAATAAAGGAACTTCTATACCTTGGACTGATAGTTTACCTTCCCATGTTCCAGTAATATCTTGCGCATGTGTTTGTGTTGATATGCCCATAAATAGGAGTAGAACACCACTTAATTTTAAAATTATAGTTTTCATTTTTATGTTTAAGATTTGTTAAATAATAAAATTAGAAGCAAAGTATGATTTTTTGTTACATCTAATTATTAAAAAAAAGCTAAAATTCAGTAAATCTTTGCTTTGGTTATTTAATCCTACAAACAAACATTTCAGAATTTAGCTATCAAGAGTATTAAAAAAATGAATTTCAATAGATATAATTTTCATACTTTTTAAATTGAAAACGATTTGTTATTCAATAGTTTAGAGCTTATTTTAAGATAGAAATTTATTCGGCTATAAACTATTATGCCGTAATGTTAATATTCCTTGGATAATTTCGCGTTAATAATGATTGAGAAACCCTTTAAAGGTGTTATTTTTACCCGTTGCAAAATTTAAAGTATGTCCGTTACAAGAGCTGAATTAGAATTAGAAGAAAGAGCAGAAGGTAAAAGTTTGTACAGTTACCAAAAAGGCGCCATAGATAAAATTTTTACTGCTTTTGAAGAATCTCCAAAAGATTATCACTTGCTATATCAATTGCCTACAGGTGGTGGTAAAACGGTTATTTTTTCTGAAATAGTACGACAATATTTAAAACATCACAAAAAGAAAGTTTTAGTGATGACGCACCGTATAGAGTTGTGCAAGCAAACCTCGAATATGCTTACCGAATTTGGTGTAAATAATAAAGTGGTAGATAGTAAGGCCGATTTGAGCGATCAAGCGGATTATAGCTGCTTTGTGGCTATGGTGGAAACGCTTAACAACAGGCTTAATGATGACAAGCTGGATATTTCTGACATTGGTTTGGTTATTATTGATGAGGCACACTATAACTCGTTTACAAAACTATTCAAATTTTTTAGTCAGTCGTTTATTTTAGGTGTTACTGCAACGCCTTTAAGTTCGAGTATTGAATTACCTATGACTGATAATTATGATGAATTAATTGTTGGTGAAAGTATAGAGTCCCTTATTGATAACGGGTTTTTAGCACGTGCTGAAATGTTTACTTATAATGTGGGTTTAACCTCATTAATTGTTGGTGCAAATGGTGATTATACTGTTAAATCGTCAGAAGATCTATACACGGATAACGATATGCTATCCAAGTTGATACAAGCTTACGAAGAACGCGCAAAAGGAAAGAAAACACTTATTTTTAATAATGGTATTAATACCTCTTTACACGTTTACGATACCTTTAGAAGAGCAGGTTATCCTGTAGCACATTTGGATAATACGAATACCAAAAAAGAGCGTGCTGCCATATTGAAATGGTTTAAGAAAACACCAGATGCTATTTTAAGTTCGGTGAGTATTTTAACAACTGGTTTTGATGAGCCTACAGTGGAGAGTATTATACTTAACAGAGCTACAAAATCTTTAACGCTTTATTACCAAATGATTGGTCGTGGGTCGCGTATTTTAAAAGATAAAAAAACATTTTCGGTTATTGATTTAGGTAATAATTTTCATAGGTTCGGGCCTTGGGGCGATGGTTTGGATTGGCAGCGTATATTCAAATCGCCAACCTATTACTTAGATTCTATTTTAACGGATGATGAATTGGAAAGCAATTTTAGATATGAAATGCCTGATGCCTTGCGAGCAGAGTTTTCAAAATCTGAAGATGTTCATTTTGATATTCAAAAAACATATGTGGATTCTATTAGAAATGGTGAATCTTCAAAAGTAGTTTTAGAGCGCTCCATAGAGCAACATGGTAAAATCTGTATTGAAAACAGCGAAGATGTTTATGATGCACTTGCCTTGGCGAAACAACTTGGGGATGATATAGATTTTAGAATACAGCGTTACACCAAATGTATTAGCAAAAGCACTTATAATTTCGTGGAATGGTTAAAGGGGGATTATAAAAAGAAATTAAATTCTTACCTACGTCAAAATTTTGATGATGTTTTTGAGCAAATCCACGGGTTTCCCCCAGAGGATTAAGTGTTCAAATTTATATTGAATAAAAACCAATTTAAAATCTTACTCATAAAGCTCATGTAGTTTTATAAGCCTCATTAAAATTTTAGCCAAATTATTGTATTTTAAGATATAAAGTATTTATTCTTGTATTAATTATATGATAAAATTAAATACGATATGGAAATACTAAGGCGCTTTTTAGAATTTGAGTTAATCCATATAGGCGATTTTAATCTTCGAGTCTATTCCCTTGTATCTATATTAGGCATTTTCCTAGTAGCCAAATTGTTAATATTCTTTATAAAGAAAACCATATTCAGTAAACGTAACAGAAAATTTGATATCGGAGCTAGTTATGCCTTGTTCCAGATTATTAAATATATTGTTTGGGTAATTGCAATAGGGCTTATGTTAGAATCCCTTGGTATTAAATTAACCGTTTTAATTGCGGGTTCTGCAGCTCTGCTTGTAGGTATTGGTTTAGGATTGCAACAAACTTTTAACGATATATTATCTGGTATTATTTTGCTTTCAGAAAAATCCATAAAAATAGAGGATGTTTTAGAAATTGATGGGGATATTGTAAAGATTCAAAGTATAGGTTTAAGAACCTCTAAGGCTTTAAATACTGATGATGTATCTATTATTATCCCAAACTCGTTAATAACAACTAACAAAGTTATTAATTGGAGTCACCAAACTATGAAAGCACGCTTTAGAATTGAGGTGGGTGTGGCTTATGGCAGTGATGTTGATTTGGTTATAAAGGTTTTAGAGGAAAGCGCTTTTGAGCATGCTGCTATAACGGATAGAGGATCGACCGAGGCACGATTGGTGAATTTCGGGAATTCGTCTTTAGATTTTCAAGTGTTGTTTTTTAGCGAAAGTATATTCCGAATCAACAAAGTAAAAAGTGATATCCGTAGAAGTATTAACAGGAAGTTTAATGACAATAAGATTGCTATTCCGTTCCCGCAGATGGATTTGCATTTAAAATCGAGATTTCCTGATAAAAATATAACTCTTGGTTAGAACTTATGGTTATTGGACTGCACTGCGTTAGGGATTGAACGGCCTGTTTGAGCTCCCGACCTTAGGAGGTGCGAGTAGTGAAAGCGCGACCCTTGTGGTAACGCCCAGATTATTTATTTAAATTTTATCTTAGCTTAGGAAAATCATTAGGGCTTAATTCGTGCATAACATCGTAAATGGCTTCGTAAATATCTTCTGAAGAAGGTTTTGAGAAGTAATCACCATCATTACCATAAGCTGGTCTGTGCGGTTTTGCTGTGAGGGTTTTTGGTGAACTATCCAAATGCTGAAATGCATTTTGCTCGTTTAAAATTTTATCTAAAATATGTGCTGAAGCGCCTCCAGGAACATCTTCATCAATAATCATGAGTCTGTTTGTTTTGGCTATACTTTTTACAATATCATGATTTAAATCAAATGGCATTAATGATTGTACATCAATAATTTCGACATCAATCCCAATGGCTAATAGTTGTTTTGCGGTTTCCTCAACTAACCGTAATGTTGATCCATAGGATACCAAAGTAATATCAGTTCCTTCTTTTACGGTTTCAACAACACCAATAGGCGTTTTGAGTGCACCTAAATTATTAGGCATTTTTTCTTTGAGCCTGTAACCATTTAAACATTCCACAACAATTGCAGGGTCGTCGCCTAATAGAAGCGTATTGTAAAACCCAGCAGCTTTAGTCATGTTTCTTGGCACTAGTAAATTAACCCCTTTTACTAAATTGAGTATACCACCCATTTGTGAACCAGAATGCCAAATACCTTCTAATCTGTGGCCACGCGTTCTTATAATTAATGGGGCTTTTTGCTTTCCTTTTGTTCTGTAGTGCAAAGTTGCCAAATCATCGCTTATTATTTGCAATGCATAAAGGATGTAATCTAAATATTGTATTTCGGCAATGGGGCGTAAACCACGGAGTGCCATGCCAATTCCTTGCCCTATAATAGTGGCTTCCCTAATGCCGGTATCGGCAATACGGAGTTCGCCATACTTTTCTTGTAAGCCTTCCAAGCCTTGGTTTACATCGCCAATATTACCAGTGTCTTCTCCAAAAACCAAGGCTTCTGGATAATTACTGAAAATAGCATCAAAATTATCACGGAGTATAATTCTACCATCAACTTGCTCTGCACCATCGTTATATGATGGTTTAATTTCATTTATTCTAGTATTAGAGCGTTGCGTCTCAGAATATAAATGTGAACTGAATTTAGGTTGAATAAGTTCAAAATAATCATTGATCCATTTACTTAAAAGCTTTTTTTCCGCAAACGATTCAGCAACAGTATACCGCAATGCCTTTCTGGCTGTTGATAAAATGTTTTTTCTGGTAGGCTCATTAATTTTGGATAAGGTATCTTTTAGTTTTGAAATAAAAACGCCATTAGTACTTTGGGTTTCAACTTTATTTAAAAGTGAAATCAATTCTTGTTGTTCTTTTTTTACAGGTTGTAAAAATGTATTCCACGCATTTTTACGTGCTTCCCTAACGTCTCTTTTGGCGGTTCTTTCAATTTCAACAAGTGCTTCGTTTGTAGCTATACTACTTTCTAAAATCCAATTGCGGAGTTTTAAATTACAATCGTTATTTGCTTCCCACTCTAATCGTTCTGCAGATTTATAACGCTCATGGGAGCCTGAGGTAGAATGTCCTTGCGGTTGTGTTAATTCTTGTACATGTATTAAAACAGGCACATGTTCTTCTCTTGCAATAGTGGCTGCTTCTTGATACGTTTCTATTAAATTGGCATAATCCCAGCCCTTCACTCTTAAGATCTCATACCCCTTATTGTTTTTATCTCTTTGAAATCCTTTAAGAACTTCAGAAATATTTTCTTTAGTCGTTTGGTGTTTGGCATGGACTGAAATCCCATATTCATCATCCCAAACGCTAATTACCATGGGTACTTGCAGTACACCTGCTGCGTTTATAGTTTCAAAAAACAAACCTTCACTGGTACTTGCGTTACCGATGGTGCCCCAGGCAACTTCGTTTCCTTTTTTGGAAAAATTTGTTGTGTTTATGTCTTTTACTTCCCTGTAAATTTTAGAGGCTTGTGCTAAACCTAATAAACGAGGCATTTGTCCTGCTGTAGGTGAAATGTCCGCACTAGAATTATATTGGTCTGTTAAATTTTTCCAACTTCCATTATCATTCAAACTATGCGTTACAAAATGACCTCCCATTTGGCGGCCAGCAGACATAGGCTCTAATTCTATATTGGTATTCGCATACAAACCAGCAAAAAATTGTTCAGGTGAAAGTTCGCCAATAGCCATCATAAAAGTTTGATCTCTATAATAACCAGATCTCCAATCCCCTTTTTTAAACGCTTTTGCCATGGCTAATTGTGGTACTTCTTTTCCATCACCAAAAATCCCAAACTTTGCTTTACCTGTTAAAACCTCTCGACGTCCAAGTAAGCTACACTCACGACTTATCATAGCCGTGCGGTAGTCATTCATTACTTCAGCCTTGAAGTCTTCGAAAGATAAATTGTTTTTCAATTTGGTTGTGGGTTGCATAGGGTTCATGCTTTAGTTTTGCAAAAGTAGTCAAAATACGTCTTTTTTACAATCAAATAGACTGTTAAAATCCTACAAAATTCTTAAATTTACTAAGTTTTGATAGTTTTTTTTAAGATATGTGTAATTTAAAAAGCTTTTTTATGCTTAATGCATAACTAATGTATTAATACCATTTTCTTCTAAAAAGCCCTAAAAGTGCTTTGGGGTCAGCCGTAAATTTGAATCTGATTTTCTGGTCGTAATTTTGTTGGCCCATTTCCCAACCCAAATTAGAATATACAGGAAAATAAATTTCGAAATAATCGGTTACCAGATTGATTCGTATTCCTGAATCGTAAACAAATTTTGGTTTGGTTAATTTATTTTTAACTAATCCAATATCTCCATATGCAAGTATATATTTCCAAAGTGTGGTACTTGTGTTTAAGGTTGTTATCCATTGGTTTGCAAAAGGGGTTTCTAGTTTTGACTTGAAGCCACCTTCCGCTTCAATATACTGTTGACTAAAAATACCTGAATCTTCAGATCGTCCTAAATAATTATAATCGAATAGGTAATCTGTTGGCCTGTCCAAAGCAAAACTAAAATAATTAGAATTTGGATTGGTATTGTTTTTTAGAAATGTTCCTGCAAATGCACGAATGTTTATTTGTCTGTTACTTTCAAAAAGTTTTCTAAACTCATAATTAAAAGAAAATTTACTAAATTTACTACCAACTTGAAAGTCTGCGTACCATTTATTAAAATTAATTAAATTGTCATTTGAATTGACATATCTAATATTAAAAACGCTATAATTAGGCTCATTTATTATTTCTGGATCTGTAAAATCCCTATCCCTTCGAATATTAACTTGCCTTAAACTTAACCATTGTCTTTTATTGGACCTGAAATCGTTATTTTCTCTAAAAAGAAACCGAATAGATGGGGTTATCTGTCTAACAAATAAATCCTCACCAAATGAACTATAACTTCCGGCAATACCATAACTAATTGTATATAAGTTCTTTTTTTGTATGTAATGACTTTTAAATACTGAAGCTGCGCCTGTTAAAGATTTTGATTTAAAAGCATAGCGAGGCGCAATTTTATAGTTGAAAAGCTTCCTTAAAACCGTTTTGTTGTAAGCTTTGGCTCCAATTGTAATACCATCATAAATATTGTTAAATTCCGCAATAGGCATAAAAAACACTTGGTTGTAATAAGGGTCTTCTACATCTTGAAATAATCGAAACTGTAATGGTTTGTTATTAAAAAAGAAGCCTTTTAAAGATTTCCAATTATCTCTCAAGTTAAATTCAGGAATAATATTATTGTAGTTTAAAACAAGTTTGTTAGCATCTAATCTTGGTATTGTAATAGTTTTGCTGCCATTAATGCTCTCTACCCATCTTTTTGAAACAATGCTATCGTTATAAAGCGTGTATAAAGATACGGGCATACTGTTTTTACCTTTATTCCTTATAGTTAGCGTAATGGAATCTTCGGTTTTTTCTACTTTGTTTATTTTAAAGTCTATTTTTTTTCTAGTGGTTAGGTAGTCTTTAAAAAACCAATCAATATCTTTTTCCGTTTTGGATTTAATAAAATTTTCAAAATTTTTAGTGTTGGTTTGTTCAAGTTTATTAGCCTTTAAAAAAGATTCAATACTATTTTCAACAACATTTTTATTTACAAAATCATCCAAGTACTTAAGGCCAACACCAGCTTTGTATTTGTTTGCAATATTTTTATTGAATTTAAGTAAAGAATCCTTTGCCATAGTTAATGGCTGGTCTCTATTTGTTCTAGCCATAAGCATATAGGACAAAACATACTTGTCGTTAAAATCCATATCTGCCGCGTGAAAAGACCGTACGCCCCAAAAATCTGAAATAGTGCCTAAAAATTTCATATCCGGATAGTGTTCATCTACATAATTCATTAAATAATAAATCTGTATTCCATCAATTAACCATTGCTCTTTTCTAGGGTTTAAAAGCAACGTGTTTTCAAGATAGTTATGCAATGCGATTTTTAGAAGTTTTAGTTCATATTGAAAATAGTTAGGGTAGGGTTTTATAAAACTAGGTAAAAAGTTTAAGCCATAAATAGGATCTTTATCATAATCAATCTGAGTAAGAAGTAGTTTTTTATGAGGGTATTCACCAAATTTTTTAAAGATAAATTTTTTAATTTTTTCTGTAATTAATACTTTGTCAATGACTTCTATATCTTCATCGTTAATGTTCGAAATAATTGAAAAATCACCATCTTGTAGCGTTTTAAAGTTTGGTGATTTATTTAAAAATAATTTATTAGTGACCCTGTCTTTGCCTTCAATAGTAACAACTTGTTTTTTAGGTAGTTGTTTTGTGTCACTTATATCTAATTCTGAGGTTAATATATAGTCGGTTGGATACTCTGCTTTTATGGTAATATCAGCTTTAGGAATAAACAAATCATCTAAATTTTTGTTACTGTAATAATGCCATTCACCATTATAAATAGCTGGTGTAATGTACCAATATCGTAAACTAATATCCCCATCATCAGTAATACCGTAGTTGGTAAATTTTGAATTGGGAATTTTTACTAAATATTCTAGATGAATCGTGTATGATGCTTTGGGTTTTAAAGGTGTTTTTAATTTAACTCTAATAACGTCTATCTGATTTTCTAATTGACTGAAAACTAAAGCTTCACCATTTTGTTTAATGGACGTAATTACAGAATAGCCTCTGTCTTCATTTTTAGCAAGATGAAAATCGTTATTATATTCATCTGCTATACGAATGGCTAAAGGTGTTTTTTTAGTAGAATAACTGTTGTTCCAATCGTTTAGATAAACAGTTTTTAATACATTATTAGTATTGTTATAATACTGAATCGTTTGGGAGATTTTTATTTTTTGATTTTCTATATCAAAAGTAGCCTTTAAATCAATTTTATTTTGACCAAAGGTTGAGAAACAAATTACATAAAAAATAATACAGTTAAGAAAGTGTATTCTCAATTTTTAATAGCATTAATGATTAATAGATTCATATAATACCAACTACAACTTGTAAAAATTATTATAATCTGTTTCTATTTTGCCTGTATTTTAGTAAAAAATTAAATTTAGCATGTGTGTATGCTGAAATTCAATAGTTTGTATCAAAATAGAATTTAATTATTTAAGGTTTTATTTATATCGTAAATGGTATAAGGCGTCGCAAGATAACAAATTATGATGGGTTATAACTTGCAGATTGGTTATTATGCCTGTAAAAATGAATTACAAAAGAAATATAAAGAAAAAATCTAAAATATTAAAAATTCGGACTTAAACCAGATTCTTTATAGAAACCATCAAGTACTGAAATAACTTCATCTCCGGTATCAACCAAATGTATAAGATCTAAATCTTTTTTACTGATATTGGCAAAACCGTCTAAAAGTGTTGCTTTAATCCAATCCATAAGCCCCTCCCAGAAATCTTTACCTACTAAAATAATAGGAAACCTTTCACTTTTGTTGGTTTGTATAAGTGTAATAGCTTCAAAAAGTTCATCAAGGGTTCCAAAACCACCAGGCATGACTACGAACCCTTGCGAATATTTTACAAACATGACTTTTCTAACAAAGAAATAGTCGAAATCTAAACTTTTGTCACCATCAATATAAGGGTTGTCATGCTGTTCAAATGGTAAATCGATATTTAAACCAACTGAAGTTCCACCTGCTAGGTGTGCCCCTTTATTTCCAGCTTCCATAATACCGGGGCCACCACCAGTAATTACACCATAACCAGCTTCAACAATTTTTTTCGCTACATTTTCTGCAAGCTTATAATATTTATGGTCTGGTTTTGTTCGAGCTGAGCCAAAAATAGAAACACAAGGCCCTATTTTGCTCATCTTTTCATAACCATTAACAAACTCGCCCATAATTTTGAATATGGCCCAAGAGTCGTTCGTTTTTATCTCATTCCAGCCTTTATAGTGTTTTTCTTTTCTCATTTAAAGTAAAATTTAGTGTGCAAAATAGTATTTATAAATTATATAATTTGAAATCTTGTTAATATTATTTCTCTTAAATATTTATAATTTTTATTTGAGGTTTTAAATTAAAAAAGGCAAACCTACTAGATTTGCCTTTAATGATTTACATACTTAATATTACTATAGAGGTTTTCGACCGCTTATGATATTATACAATACGATGATAACTGCTATTACTAATAAAATATGAATTAAGCTATTTGTAGCTAAACCTGGAATGATGCCAAGGAGCCCAAGAAGCCATCCAATTATACAAATTACGGCTACTAACCATAGAATACTTTTCATGATATTAAGGTTTTTAGTTATACATTTAAATATAATAAAAACGAGTTAGTAAAACAACGCAATGTGTATTTGAGTTAACATATAAATGGATAATGCTCAATTTTATCTATTTAAGCTCTTTCCTAAGGAATTTTGCTGTGTAGCTTTTTTTATGTTTAATAACAAATTCTGGTGCACCTTCTACAATTATTTGTCCGCCACCTTTACCACCTTCATAACCAATATCAATAATATGATCTACTGTTTTTATAACATCAAGGTTATGTTCAATAATAAGAACTGTATTTCCTTTATCTGCTAATTTGTTAAGTACAATCATAAGTACACGGATATCTTCAAAATGAAGACCAGTGGTAGGTTCGTCTAAAATATAAAACGTATTTCCTGTGTCACGCTTTGAAAGTTCGGTAGCCAATTTAATACGTTGCGCTTCCCCACCTGAAAGTGTTGTGCTTTGCTGCCCTAGTGTAATATAACCTAAGCCAACATCGACAATGGTTTTTATTTTTTTGTGAATTTTAGGGATATGCTCGAAAAAGCCCACGGCTTCATTCATGGTCATGTTCAATACATCACTGATATTTTTACCTTTATATCTAATCTCTAAAGTTTCACGATTAAAACGTTTGCCTTGGCAGGTTTCACATTCTACATAAACGTCTGGAAGAAAATTCATTTCAATAACGCGTAAACCACCACCTCTACAAGTCTCACAACGACCACCTTTAACATTAAAACTGAAACGACCAGCCTTGTAACCTCTAATCATAGCTTCTGGTATTTTAGCAAACAAAGCTCTAACCTCACTAAACGTTCCGGTATATGTTGCTGGGTTGCTTCGTGGTGTTCTGCCAATAGGCGATTGGTTAATATCAATAACTTTATCAATATGCTCTAAGCCTTTTATGGTTTTGTATGGCATGGGTGTTTTAACACCATTAAAATAATAAGCATTTAAAATAGGGTAAAGTGTTTCGTTTATTAAGGTTGATTTTCCGCTACCAGAAACTCCTGTAACACCTATCATTTTGCCTAAAGGAAATTTAACAGATATATTTTTTAAGTTATTTCCCGTACAGCCTTTTAGTTCTAAAATTTTGCCATTTCCTTTTCTGCGTTTTTTAGGAACTTCAATTTCTTTTTCACCATTTAAATAATCTGCGGTTAGCGTATTATGTGTTTTTAATTGGTTGGGTGTGCCAATACTAATTATTTCGCCACCAAATTTTCCGGCTTTAGGACCTATATCAATAACATAGTCTGCCCGCTCGATCATATCTTTATCGTGCTCTACAACGATTACGGAATTACCAATATCTCGAAGTGAAATTAATGAGTTAATTAGTTTTTCATTATCACGTTGGTGCAGACCGATACTAGGTTCATCCAAAATATAAAGTACACCAACGAGCTGAGAACCTATCTGAGTAGCCAATCGAATACGTTGTGCTTCACCCCCAGATAAAGATTTTGAACTTCTATTCAGTGATAAATAGTCTAACCCTACATCTAATAAAAATTGAAGTCTGGATTGAATCTCTTTAACCACTTCCTCTCCAATTTTTAATTGTTTTTCCGAAAGGTGCTCATTTAAATTTTTAAACCAATTGGCAAGATCGAGAATATCGGTATTAGCAAGTTCTGCTATGTTTTTTTTGTTTATTTTAAAGTTAAGAGATTCTTTTTTTAATCGCGAACCCTCGCAAACAGGACATTGCACCTTGTCCATATAATCTTTTGCCCAACGTTTTAAAGAACGTGATTCTGCTGTTTTATATTGGTTTTCGATAAAATTTGCAACACCCTCGAAATCTATTTTATAATCGCGTGTCACTCCTAAGGTTTTACTTTCTACTGAAAACTTATCATTACCACCGTACAGAATAATTTGTTTTGCCTCTTTAGGAATGTCCTTATAAGCATCTGTTAATTTGAAATTGAAGCGGTGCGCAATGGTTTCAAATTGTTTAAAAATCCAGCTGTTTTTTTGTGGTCCGTGAGGCGCTAATGCTCCATTTTTAATAGATAATGAATCGTCAGGGATAATTTTATTTTCGTTAATTTGGTATAATGTGCCAATACCATTACAATAATCGCATGCGCCTTTTGGAGAGTTGAATGAAAAATTATTTGGCTCTGGGTTTGGATAGGAAATTCCAGAAGACGGGCACATTAAACTTCTACTAAAATAGCGAGCTTCGTTGGTATCTTGGTCGATGACCAAAAGTACATCTTCGCCATGATACATGGCGGTATTTATAGTTTCGGTTAGGCGTTTGTCATTATCAGCCGCATCATCGATAACCAACCTATCAATAACAATTTCTACATCGTGCGTTTTGTAACGGTCTAGTTTCATGCCCGGTACAATATCTTTTATTTCGCCATCCGTTCTTACTTTTACAAAACCTTGTTTTCCAATCTGCTCGAATAATTCACGATAATGCCCTTTTCTTGAACGTATTACGGGTGATAAAATGTTAATACGTTTTCCTTTAAAATCCTTAATAATCAGTTCCTTGATTTGCTCATCGCTATAGCTAACCATTTTATCGCCTGTATTGTAACTGTAAGCATCACTTGCTCGGGCGAAGAGTAAACGTAAAAAATCATAAATTTCAGTAATGGTTCCAACGGTGGATCGTGGGGATTTACTGGTTGTTTTTTGCTCTATGGCAATAACAGGGGAAAGGCCATCGATTTTATCAACATCAGGACGTTCCAAACCACCAAGAAATTGTCTTGCATAAGCGGAGAATGTCTCAATGTATCTGCGTTGGCCTTCTGCATAAATAGTATCGAAAGCCAATGAAGATTTCCCACTTCCTGATAAGCCTGTAATAACGACAAGTTTTTCCCGTGGAATAGATACATCTATATTTTTAAGATTGTGTACTCGGGCTCCTTTTACTTCAATAAAATCTGTGAATTGGCTCATAAATTTGCAAAGTTACGGGATTTGAGCTTAAAAATATAGTGGGTTTACCTTGATGTTTTGTTAAAATCGTTTTATTTTTTCTGTTATAAGAGCGACTTTTTTACCATGTTGAAAGCGGATAATAAAAAATAAAATAGTTAAAAAATCACTTTGGCTAATCTATGCGCAAGGGACATTAGAGTAAAGCCCACAGCGACCTTTTTGGAGCGCGGACTTGTAACGTATAGCCCAACCCTTTTGGGTTACACCATGAAAAAGTAAAAGGATGAGGTTTTACTTGGTTCCTTTTATATTGTCAATTTCCAGACCTAAAAAAAGTAACTTATGGAATGTTGGTAATTGTGCACCGCTTTGGGTAGTTGTCCAGTTTTCCCATGAAGCTTGTAAACCATTAATAGGTAGAATGGACGTCCACATTTTGAAGGCCTCCGGTTTGTTGCTATCATCAAGTATCCATAAGTACGAGTCTCCTGGGGTCGAGCCTCCTGTGTTATATGTAACGAGTAGTGCGTTTTTATTATTGTTTTTTACAAGTCTGCGCTCTACGCCTTTATCAAAAACTTTGTAGGGTGCTACTAGCCAAAATGAGTCGTTATTAAAGTATGTAATGGCTTTATCAATAAGCTTCTTGGCCATATCGCTTTCGTTTTTAAAACTATGGATGTAAACTTTACTTTTGGAGGTGTTATTGAGGTTTAAAATAACTTTATTTTGTTTCCAGTATACTTCGCATATATTTTTGGCTTTATCCCACTTATAGTGGTGTCTTTTTTTAAAAGTCCACTCAATATAATTAGTGCCTTTGTAAGCATTATAATCTAAAGCATTTAACATTTTGTGAGCTAAAGCATCGGCTTGTTTTCCTTGAATACCAATTGGTAATGTTTCATTGTATTTAAAATACATAAAACTGAAAAGTAAGAGCGTGGGCAGTGTTATAAAAACAACTACTCCTGCCACTATTTTAAATATTCTTTTTGGTTTAAGAGCCATGGCATGTACTTTAATTTAGGGTTTGTTAGCTGCTAAATTATTAAACAGGAATGGTTTATAAAAAGAAAATTGTTAAAAACCGACTGCCGTGTCATCTCCTCGATAATCTGCACCACCCTCGTACGTGTTATCATCCAAAACAAGTATCCCATCGACTTTGCCTAATATGGGTGAGTCTACCTCATTAATTGAATAGCCTAGATCTTGGAGTTGCTTTACTAAATGTCTATCAAATTTATTTGGTTCCATTCTAATTTCATCTGGCAACCATTGGTGATGAAAACGAGGTGCGTTTACAGCGTCTTGCATGGTCATTTTAAACTCATGAACATTTAATATGGTTTGCATAACCGATGTAATAATTGTGGCTCCTCCTGGTGTACCTAGTGTCATATATAACTTTCCGTTTTTTTCTATAATTGTTGGTGTCATGGAACTTAGCATACGTTTTTGCGGTGCAATGCTATTTGCTTCGGCACCAATAAGCCCAAACATATTGGGTGTTCCAGGCTTACTACTAAAATCGTCCATTTCATTATTTAAAAAGAATCCAAGTTCAGAACAATATAATTTTGAACCATAGGCACCATTTAAGGTTGTTGTAGTGGCTATGGCATTACCAAATTGATCTATTATAGAGTAGTGGGTGGTTTCATCACTTTCAATAATTTGAATATTTCCGTATGATACATCGCTTGATAGTGTGGCTTTTTCAAAAGAAAAATCTGCCATTCTCTTTTTTAAATAATACTCATTAATTAAAGTTTTAACGGGTATTTCAACAAAGTCTGGATCTCCTAAATAGAAACTTCTATCGGCATAAGCTCGCCGTTCGGCTTCTGTTATAACTTGAATCGTTTTTAGTGTATTATGCCCATATTCATGCAAGGGAAAAGGCTCTATCATTTTTAATATTTGAGCTAAACAAACACCTCCGCTAGATGGTGGTGCCATGGAGATTATTTTTAATTCATCATAGTTAAAAGTTACAGGGTTTCGCCATATAGGTTTGTAACTGGCCAAATCCTCCTCGGTTAGTATACCACCATTTTCTTGAATGAATTTAGTAAGTGTTTTTGCTGTTTCGCCTTTATAAAAACCATCACTACCGTATTCCAAAACGCGCTCCAGCGTTTTGGCTAATTTTGGATATTTTATAGTATCGTTTGTTTTCCAAATTTTATCGAATTTTATAGAATCTTTATTGACTTTAAGAAAAAGCGGTTGGTATTTTTTTATAACACTTTCATCTTTTTCAGTTATTACTACACCTTTATATGCCAAGGCTATAGCAGGTTCAATAATATGTTCGATTGGTAAGGAACCTAATTTTCTGTGAACTTCAAAAACTCCAGCAATAGTTCCAGGAACGCCCACAGCCATAGCGCCTAAAATGCTTTTATCTGGAATAATATCGCCGTTTTCATCCAAGTACATATTTTTTGTAGCAGCTATTGGTGCTTTTTCCCTGTAGTCTATAGAACCTATATCGCCATTGGCTTTTCTATAAACCATAAAACCACCGCCGCCAATATTACCGGCATATGGATAACATACGGCGAGTGCCAATTCGGTTGCGCACATAGCATCAAAAGCATTGCCGCCTTGTTTTAGAATATTATTTCCTATTTCTGAAGCTTCTGCGCGAGCAGAAACGACCATGGCGTTTTTTGTTATAAGTCCTTGATTTACCAAAGGCACTATTACCGTGCTTTTACAGCAAATTAAAAAGCATAATAATATGAAAGTAGATAAAATGCGTTTAATCATGTAAACCTTGTTTTAAAGTTTCTAATTTCTGTTTTGACGATACCATGAGTTCATCAAAAAAAGCAAAGAACTCAGTTTCAAATTCTGAGTAAAAGGCCTCAAGTTCAACAATAGCTTCATTCATACTAGAGCGGTTTTTTGTGCGTCTGTTCATGCCATCTAAAACTCTTGATATTCCTTCAATAGAGGCGTAACTTAATAACCAATTATCTGCCAACATATAAGGCATCATTTTCTGGATACGTAATGGCAGTACGTCATAATTAGCTTCCAAAGAATCATAAAAATGATTAATATATTCCTCCAAGGGCTCGTTACAGTAATTAGACCAGTTTTTAGCTAAAAAATGATCATAAAGAATGTCAACTATAACACCAGAGTAATGACTATATTTTTCATGAAGTCTTTTAGTGCTTAGTCTTACCGTTTTATGAGCATCGGTATAGCTATCAATATGGCGATGTAATAAGATGCCAATTTGAATATTTTTTGAATAATCTTTGTAGCGCTTTCCTTTTATACCGTCAGCAATAAAATTTCCAATGGTGATTAAATCATTATCACCAGATAAGTAAATATGTGCTAAGTAGTTCATTCGTGAAATTTACGAATTCCGTTTTAAGAATTCCGATTTTGAAATACTATATTTGTGTTTTAATAAAATATATTTATGACACTTATAAAATCAATTTCAGGAATTAGAGGAACCATTGGTGGGCCAGTAGGCGAGAACTTAACACCTATAGATGCTGTAAAATTCGCATCGGCTTACGGTGTGTGGTTAAAACAACAGCGCGAAAAAGAAGACTATAAAGTCGTAGTAGGTAGAGATGCAAGAATTTCTGGGAAAATGATTCAAAATCTAGTCATGAATACCTTAATCGGTTTAGGTATCGATGTGGTTGATGTAGGACTGTCCACAACACCAACGGTGGAGGTTGCTGTACCAATGGAACATGCCGATGGTGGAATTATTTTAACAGCAAGTCATAATCCAAAACAATGGAACGCTTTAAAATTACTAAACGAAAAAGGCGAATTTTTAGATGCTGTTGAAGGTGCTAAAATTCTGGATATTGCAGAAAGCGATAATATGACCTTTGCAGATGTGGATAGTTTAGGAAAAATAACAAAAAATAAAGCTTATATAGATTTACATATTATTGAAGTGCTGGATTTAGATTTAGTCAATGTAAAAGCCATAGAAGAAGCACGATTTAAAGTTGTAGTTGATGGTGTAAATTCAACAGGTGGTATTGCAATCCCTTTACTTTTAGAACGTTTAGGTGTCGAGGTTATAGAGTTATATTGTGACCCAACAGGGCATTTTCCGCACAATCCAGAACCATTAAAAGAACATTTAACAGATTTATCTGCCGAAGTTAAAAAACACAATGCCGATTTTGGTATCGTAGTAGATCCAGATGTAGACCGTTTAGCATTTATGGACGAAAACGGCGATATGTTTGGAGAAGAATATACCCTCGTGGCTTGTGCCGATTATGTTTTAGGTATAACCCCAGGCAACACAGTAAGCAATATGAGTTCAACAAGAGCCTTACGTGATGTTACCGAAAAGCATGGTGGTATGTACGAGGCAAGTGCAGTTGGCGAAGTGAATGTGGTTAACCTCATGAAAAAAAATAAGGTTGTAATTGGTGGTGAAGGTAATGGCGGTATCATTTATCCAGACGCACATTACGGTCGTGATGCTTTGGTTGGTGTTGCTTTATTTTTAAGTCTTTTGGCCGATAGGCAAACCAGTGTTAGCGCACTCAGAAAAACGTACTCAAGCTATTTTATGGGTAAAAAGAAAATACAATTAACCCCTGGTTTAGATGTTGATGGTATTTTAAAAGCTATGGAGAAACGTTATCAAAATGAGCAATTAACCACTATCGATGGTGTTAAAATCGACTTTTCCGAAAGTTGGGTACACCTACGTAAAAGTAATACGGAACCTATAATTAGGATTTACACCGAAGCAAAATCTCAAGAAGAAGCCGACGCTTTAGGCGATAAATTTATTGCTGAAATTAGCGAGATTGCTGGGATTTAAGTTTTTCTAATAGGAGCTATTTCCCGCTTTCCACTATATCTTTTTAAAACCACGTTATTACTAAAAGCAAGTATCGTGGTTTTTTTGCTTATTATATTATCAAATAAAGTCATAGTTTTAAAAGGTTTTAAAAAGGATACCGTTTCAATCGGGGCTAGTAGACTATCTGCCAACATCATTACATTAAATAAAGCTTCCGTGTACTTAAATAAATCGTTCCCATTAATTTTTGATGTATTTAAGCACACTTACCATCTAAAAACTTTTATATTTATTCATGGATTTTCAAAAAATTAAACTATGATAAAACTACTTAAAGCACTAATAAATAAATTAAGAAGTATTATGGGAAGGTATGATGTGACCTTGCCATACATTATTACTATTTTTTTAGCTTTAATTTTTATAGTAGGCGGTATAAATCTATTTATTGAGCTTACAGAAACCTTAACCACAGATGAATTAAAATTTTATGATGATACGATTACCGATTTCGTCATATCCCATCGCTCGCCGTTATTAAACGAGTATTTCACTTTTGTAACACGAATAGGCGATTTGTATGGTTACATAATTGTTGTTATTCTTTGTGCATTCGTTTCTTTAGTTGTTTTTAAAAAATGGAAATATATGGCGCAAATTACTTTGGTTTTAACGCTCTCAGCATTATCAAATTTAGTTTTAAAACGATTTATAAATAGGGCTAGACCAGATATTGAGCATTTAGTAACTGTAGAAACATTAAGTTACCCTAGCGGTCATGCCATGGCGGCCATGGCATTTTATGGTTTTTTAATGTATTTGTTCTACAAGTTTAAAATGTCAAAACGTATTAAAGTTCCAATCATATTGCTGCTAGCCATTTTGATTATAAGTATTGGATTAAGTAGAATATATTTAGGTGTACATTTTCCATCAGATATAGCTGGAGGTTTTATAGCAGGAGCCATTTGGGTGATTTTTTGTATCATTCTTTTCAATATCATTGAAGTATTTAGGCGAGACCCTAAAACTCCAGGAGGTATTGAAAAAATGGATGCCATTGAAGATTAGATAATATTATCAAAATACCTATCTTGTCCAAGTATATTCGAGACAATACTAATATTATAAAATCCCTCTCTCCTGAAGAGAGGTTAGGATAGGTATGAAAAAACTAGCACTACATTGGAAGATTATTATAGGAATGGTTCTCGGAATCATTTTTGGATTTATTATGAATACCGTTGATGGTGGAAAAAATTTTGTTACCGATTGGATTGCGCCCTTCGGAACCATTTTTATAAATCTGCTTAAGCTTATTGCAGTACCATTGATTTTAGCTTCGTTGATTAAGGGGATTTCCGATTTGAAAGATATTTCCAAAATAAAGTCTATGGGTTTACGCACCATTGGCATTTATATAGGCACCACTTTAGTCGCCATTGTTATAGGTTTGTCTATTGTTAATTTGGTAAAACCAGGTAACGGCATGCCACAGGATACCATAGAAAAAATAAAGCTCAAATATGAAAATGACTCCGGCGTAACTGATAAATTGATGAAAGCTTCGGCACAAAAAGAAGCAGGACCCTTACAGGCCTTGGTCGATATTTTCCCGAGTAATATTTTTCAATCCTTTTCTGAAGCCGCTATGCTTCAAGTCATATTCTTTGCCATATTTGTTGGAATTTGTTTACTGCTTATTGGCGAGAAAAAAGCACAGCCGCTAATCGTGTTTTTCGATTCTTTAAATGAGGTTGTTATGAAAATGGTCGATTTAATAATGCTTTTTGCACCTTATGCGGTTTTTGCTCTTTTAGCAAACGTTATTATTGCTTTTGATGATGTTGAGATATTAATCAAATTATTATACTATGCGTTTTGCGTTGTAGGCGGTTTAATTTTAATGATTGGTTTTTATCTTCTACTGCTGCGTATTTATACTAAAAAATCGCCAATGTGGTTTTTACAAAAAATAAGTCCTGCGCAATTATTAGCATTCTCTACAAGTAGTAGTGCAGCTACACTACCAGTAACCATGGAACGTGTAGAAGAACACTTGGGTGTTGATAAAGAAGTATCCGGATTTGTATTACCAGTTGGAGCTACGGTAAATATGGACGGTACCAGTTTGTATCAGGGCATTGCAGCGGTATTTATCATGCAGGTTATTTGGCCAGAAGGTTTAACATTTACCAATCAATTAGTAATTGTGTTTACGGCGTTATTAGCATCTATAGGAAGTGCTGCCGTGCCTAGTGCAGGTATGGTTATGTTGGTCATAGTACTGGAATCTATTGATTTTCCAGCAGAATTATTGCCTATTGGTCTCGCACTTATTTTTGCTGTTGATAGGCCGTTGGATATGTGTAGAACCGTTGTGAACGTAACAGGAGATGCTACAGTGTCAATGCTAGTAGCAAAGTCTTTAAACAAATTGCACGACCCAAAACCAAAAGAATGGGACGATAATTATGAAGCCGTGAAATAGAATAGCTGGCAGTTTTGAATAAATATTGGCTGTGGCTCACGTTGTTTTTAAAGTGTAGTATTCCTTTATAAAATTTTTTGCCTATGGGCGAAAGAATTAGTTTCAAGAAGCGCCTATTAATCTTAAAAAAAGGCCTAATATATTTCAGTATTTTTAAAATATATTTTAACTTTAGTTATTATAATACGCTATGCGCCCTAGCATATTTGCGGGAAAACAATACTAGATGAGTTTAAACATAACATTAAAACAACCTTTGGTTTCAGTAGAATGGCTTCACGAAAACCAAAATGCAAACAATCTAATTGTTTTGGATGGCACTATAAACAAAGTTTTTGATGATGCCTTAGAGCAAATTCCGAATGCGAGACTTTTTGACATTAAACAGAAGTTTAGTGATGTAGCAAATCCATTTCCAAGTGCGTTTCCTTCAGAAGAACAATTTCAAAAAGAAGCGAGGTCTTTAGGAATTAATCAAGACAGTGCGCTTGTGGCTTATGATGATAAAGGTGTTTATTCCAGCGCTCGTGTTTGGTGGTTGTTTAAAGCGTTTGGCTATACTAATGTGGCGGTTTTAAATGGTGGTTTTCCTGCATGGAAAAATGCCGATTACAATACGGAATCCATGCGACATTATGAAGGGCCCAAAGGTGATTTTATCGCAAATATCCAACCAAATTATATGACATTTTTTGACGATATTGAAAAGGCTTCAAAAAACAAAACGCATAAGATAATTGATGCACGTTCTTCTGATAGGTTTCGCTGCGAAGTACCAGAACCTAGGGAAGGCCTGCGCATGGGAACCATTCCAAATTCCGTTAATTTGCCTTTTAAAGACTTGTTAGAAGATGGGATTTTGAAATCTAAGAAAGATTTAGCGAAAGCATTTTATATGGTTGCAGAGCAAGATGAACCTATCATATTTTCTTGTGGTTCAGGACTTACAGCTTGCGTTTTAGCTTTGGGAGCAGAACTTTCTGGTTATAAAAATATATCGGTTTACGATGGGTCTTGGACAGAATATGGGAGTTTAACGACTGGAAATTTGGAAAATCCTAGTACGTGGACAAAAGATGAATTGCTAGCTTACGTTTTAATGTATGTTTCAAAAACGAACTTGGGCGCCTCTAAAAAAGACAAAAAGTACATTTTAAGTCGTGTTAAAGAAGATGTTTACGAACGAGTAAACGAACAATTTAAAAAAGATAGCGATTATCAAAGCATTCAAAATATTATTAAAGGTGTAAAAACACACGATTATTTTCGTAATGATTTGGCCGATTTTTTTGCAGATATAAAACTCATGGCGTTTGCTGATGGCGATTATGATCCCATGGAACAAATGATTTATAGTCATTTGAAGATGATTTTGAAGAATTAAATCGAATTTGATATAAAAAATTCTAAAATTAGAAATATAAATATTTAACTATTTTTCTAATTCAAAAACTTACTTTTCAATTCAGGCGTAGGAATCATACAAGCCTCTTTTTTACCAAACCATTTGTAACGGTTTTTTGCAATAAAATCATAAACCCAATGGCGAATAAAACTCGGGACTACAAGAAATATGGCCAAAATATTTATTGGGAATTTTAGATGCGAAGCCACTTGTAACGCTGCTGTACTTTTATAATATATAACTTCTTTTTGCGGATTGTATAGTAATATAGAATCCATTTGAGCGGTATCAATATCAAATTTTGCTATAATTTGCTTTCCCGTTTCACCTTGTAATGTTGCAAAAAGAAACGCGTTGTTCTCATCACGTTTAATAATATACAATATAGAGCTATTGCATAGGTTGCAAACACCGTCAAACAGAATTAATTTTTTATTATTGGGAATTTCAAATTTCATATAAAAATAATACTGTTTTTAAAAAAATTATATAAATACTAATATATGATAACAATCAGTGGGTTTTATGATGGCTAGCCGCATACTATTTTTATGCCTATTTCTTAACGGCCTCAACCAATTCCAATTGGTCTAAACTCACATTAGTTGTAAACATACCATAATTAACAACCGCTTTGTTTTTCTCAATTTTATCAATAGTGCCAATAGCTCTACCATCGTGCATTCTTACGCGGTCGCCAAGTCTTATAATCGCTTTTGGTTTTGGTTCTTCAATAGCTTTTTGTTTTGCTATTTTTTTCTTTTTCCTTATAATGTTTACTTTCTTTTCAGCTTCTTGCTTGACTTGGGTTTCTTTAGCTTTTATAACTTTTTTCTGTTTAGCCGTAACCTTTTTACGCTTAGAATTTTCAATTTGCACGACCTTAAAAAGTTCGCCCATTAATGTTTTTTTCTGTTTATTATCAAAGTATTTTTCAGCAATATCATTAACTTTTTGCCCTAAGTAAATTAAACGTTGGTTGCTATCATAGAGCTCCTGATAGCTTTCCAATTTCTTTTGGATTTTAGTATTTATCTCCTCAAGTTTATCCGCTTCTTCAAGTTTCTTTCTTTCGTTTTGTTTTAGGGATTGTCCCGTTTTTTCCAATCGAGACCTTTCTTTCTGTAGTTTAGCAATAGTCGCATCAAAGCGCACCTTACTGCGTTCAATCTTCTTTTTTGCACGATTAATCAAACTATACGGGATTCCATTTTTCTGCGCCACTTCAAATGTAAAACTGCTTCCGGCTTGACCGATAACGAGTTTAAATAGCGGTTCTAGCGTACGTTCATCAAACAACATATTTGCGTTGAGCATAAACGGTAACTCATTGGCCAGTATTTTTAAGTTGGAATAATGCGTTGTAATTATACCGTAAGCTTCCCGATGGTAAAATTCTTCCAAAAACGTTTCAGCCAAAGCACCACCTAATTCAGGGTCACTTCCTGTTCCAAATTCATCAATTAAAAACAGCGTGTTTTTATTGCATTTCTTTAAGAAATAATTCATTTGTTTTAAGCGGTAACTGTACGTGCTTAAATGATTTTCAATAGATTGATTATCGCCAATATCACTTAAAATTCTATCAAACAAACAAACTTTACTGCGCTCATGTACAGGAATTAATATACCGCTCTGAATCATGACCTGTAATAATCCAACAGTTTTTAACGTGATACTTTTTCCGCCGGCATTAGGTCCCGAAATCACAATAATCCTACTGTCCTTATTTAATTCCATACTCTGCGGAAAGGTTTTTTCTTTCTTCTCTAAATTATTTAAATAGAGTAGTGGGTGGTAGGCATCACGTAAATACATGCTTCTATCTTCAGAAAATTCAGGAAGAATCGCATTCATGGATTTGGCGTATTTCGCTTTCGCGGAAATCACATCAATAGTAATTAAAAAACTTTGATAATCTTTTAATAACGATAAAAACGGACGTATAAAATCTGTGATCTCTTTTAATATCCGTGTAACTTCTTCCCCTTCTTCATATTCTAGGTTATTCAGTTCCCTGCTATATTGTAAAGTCGTTTCTGGTTCAATATAAACGATGCTCCCCGTTTTGCTACCGCCCATAATCGAACCTTTAACTTTTCGTCTGTACATCGCTTTAACAGCCAAAACTCGTTTATTTTCAACAACAGATTCCCGAATATCATCTAAATACTCAAGGTTGTGATACGTATTTAGCGCAGAGCTAAAACTCGCATTTATCTTACCTTTTATTTTATTTATGGATTGCCGTAAATCGAAAAGTAAATGGGATGCATTGTCTTTTATATCCCCAAAACGGTCCACAATACCATCCACTTTTTCAATCAAAACTTTGGTAACTTCGATATGCGAAGCAAACTGATTCAAATTTGGGTAATACTCCTCAAATTTTTTCAAGAAAAGCACAATGGCATTTACGGATATGGACATGGCTACAATCTTCTTTAACCCATGAACTTCCATGAACGTATTTTCGATATTAAGAAGTTGTATTTCTTTAGAAATCGTATCAAACCCGTGATTGGGTATGCGATTATCGTTATAAAATGAAGAGACATATTCATTGGTTAAAAAAAGTGCAGTTTGCAATTCATCTTGCGTTCTAAAAGGCGAAATCTGTAAGGCTTTTTGATGGCCAAGCGGCGTTACACAGAGCTCGCTAACCTGCTTTAAAACCGTTTGAAATTCTAAATCCTGTAATGTTTTTTCGTGAATATGTATCATTCTTAACTTTAAACTCTAAAATAAGACGTGCAAAGTTAAACATTCTCAAGCTGATTTTTGCTATTGAAATTTGAAGTATTAAAGGGTTAATTAACAGAAGATACATTTATTTTATAAAAATATTAAAAAGAGTCAGTGCTATTTTTTCTGATTTAGGCTTTAGTCAATAAACATTAATCACAGTACAATCTATTTAAAGAGCTCAATTAGTAATGGTAGGGTTTTTTGTTAAAAAAACTTCTTAATTTACCTCGAACCTATATCTGTTATTGATATCTGAATTTTTTATTTTTGATGCAATAGATATGGTTGTATTCGAGAGTCCATCAACATAAAAGCTACTTGATGATAAATAAAATACGCCAGTTTCTAATAATGTAATGCCAAATTCGCATATAAAATTATTACTATTATGGTTTAGACTATAAATTTCAATAAACTCATTATTAAGTGATATTTCTCCGCTTAAAACCTCTAAATCTGTTTCATTGATGATGATGTTAGATAAGGTATTGTATTTAGTTTCTTTCTTGTAAGAAAAAGAATTATAGATAGGAACACTATCATTGGTAAAATTAATTAGGTCTAAAAGGTTTATCATTTTATTGTTACTTGATGTTTGAAGAGGGTTTATGGTAACGCTTATGTAAATTTTATCGCCTACATTAAATGTATTTTTGTTTCCATTAATTTTAATAATATCATTGTTTTCTATAAATATATTATCAAACCCTTTCTCTTCTGGGCAACAAAGACCTGCGCATAAAGAAATTGTAATTAAAATTAAAGCAGAAAATATTTTCATGAGTGATTTTTATTAGTTTATGATCGGTCTAAAAAATTTTATTTTTCAACCATGAATAGTTTCAGATTTTCCATAATTCTGAATCACTATGGCCTCAAAATCTATGAGTTCCTGCCAGCGTTTATCAACATCAATGCCTTTTCCATATTGGCGAGCAAAACCAATAAAAGTTGTGTAATGACCAGCTTCGCTAATCATTAATTCATGATAGAATTTAGACAATTCCGGGTCTTTAATTTTTTGTGAAAGTAATTTAAAACGCTCACAACTTCTAGCTTCAATCATGGCAGAAAACAACAATCTATCCACCATGCTTTGCTGTCTGCTACCACCTTTATTCATAAACTTATAAAGCTCGTTCACGTAACTGTCTTTACGCTCTCGACCTAGTTTGTAACCACGTTTTTTTATAATATCGTGTACCATTTGGAAGTGTTCCAGTTCCTCTTTTGCCAACTCCAACAAATCGGTAACCAATGCTTGATGTTCAGAATTATGTGTGATTATGGTAATGGCATTGGTTGCTGCTTTTTGCTCGCACCATGCATGGTCAGTAAGTATTTCCTCAATATTCGACTCTACAATATTTACCCAACGTGGGTCTGTTGCTAATTTTAAACCAAGCATAATTTTGTTTTTTGTAAAAGTAGTTATTTATTTTTTTTTTATTTTCGCGAAAGCGAGAATCTATTTTGATAAAAATGGTCGTTATGTAGTCTTTTACCTTTATGGAAATGAAAGAATAAACTAACTAATATAATTCCAAATATTCTTATACTTCCCCAATAGTTTATAAGTATTTAAAAACACTTGATTTTTAGGAAGTGTTAACGTTGGGTCAGTTTTTAAAACCGTTTTAGCCTGATGTCTTGCTAATTGTAAAATATCATTATCCTTAATGATATCTGCGATTTTTAAATTTAAAATACCACTTTGCTGGGTGCCCATAATATCTCCTGGGCCACGTAAACGCAGGTCAACTTCAGCAATTTCGAAACCATCATTGGTGCTTACCATGGTTTCCAGTCGCGTTTTGCTGTTTGCACTTAATTTGTGGCTCGTCATTAAAATACAATAACTCTGTTCGGCACCACGACCCACACGACCACGTAATTGGTGCAGTTGAGATAATCCAAAACGTTCTGCACTTTCCACAATCATTACTGACGCATTTGGCACATTTACACCAACTTCAATAACAGTGGTTGCGACCATAATTTGAGTTTCCCCTTTTATAAACCGCTGCATTTCATATTCTTTATCTGCAGGTTTCATTTTACCATGAACTATGGAGATTTGATATTTTGGCATGGGGAAATCCCTGGAAATACTCTCATAGCCATCCATCAAATCCTTATAATCCATTTTTTCGTTTTCTTGAATTAAGGGATAAACAATATAAATCTGACGGCCTTTATCAATTTCATCACGGATAAAACGGAGTACTTTTAACCGATTTGAATCATAACGATGAACTGTTTTTATCGACTTTCTGCCTGGCGGTAATTCATCTATAATTGAGATATCCAAATCGCCATAAACAGACATGGCTAAAGTTCGCGGAATTGGAGTTGCAGTCATCACTAAAACATTTGGAGGAAGCGAGTTTTTTTGCCATAATTTACTTCTTTGTTTTACTCCAAATCGATGCTGCTCATCAATTATAGCAAGTCCTAAATTCTTAAATTTTACCTTATCTTCAAGTAGAGCATGCGTGCCAATTAATATTTGTAATTTGCCATTTTCTAGAGTTTCGTGAATTATTCGTCGTTCTGAAGTTTTACTTGAACCAGTAAGTATTTTAATACTGATATTCAATTTGTTACACCATTTAAATAATCCATTATAGTGTTGGACTGACAAAATTTCAGTCGGTGCCATTAGGCAGGCCTGAAAACCGTTGTCAAGTGCCATGAGTATTGACATGAATGCGACTATAGTCTTTCCGGAGCCCACATCACCTTGTAAAAGCCGATTCATTTGTGCCTTGCTCCCCAAATCTGATCTAATTTCTTTCAAAACACGTTTCTGTGCATTGGTTAATTCAAAGGGCAAATGATCTTTAAAAAATGCATTGAAATAGGTGCTAACTTGATGAAACGTAAAGCCTTTTATTTTTGATTTATGAATTAAATTTTTGATGATTAATTGCAGCTGAATATAAAATAATTCTTCAAATTTTAATCGGAATTGAGCCTTGGAAAGTAACTCTTGATTCTTTGGGAAATGTACATTGAAAAGTGCCGATGGTTTGTTGATTAGTTTTAATTCTGAACGCATATTGTCAGATAGCGTTTCGGTAAATTTGCCGTTACTTTCAATAAAGAGCTGTTGCATGATTTTGCCCATCAATTTATTGGTAATACCTCTATTCGTTAATTTTTCAGTAGAGGGATAAACGGGTTGCATAGCAGAGCGCATGTTTTTTTCATGTGTTTGCTGTAGTTCCAATTCAGGGTGCGGCATGTTAAATTTACCATTAAACCAATTTACTTTCCCAAAAGCGACATACGTTGTGTTCAGTTTTAAACTATCTCTAATCCATTTTTGCCCACGAAACCAAACCAGTTCCATGTGTCCCGTATCGTCCTGAAACGTTGCTACTAAGCGTTTTCCGCGCTTTTGAGCGACCTCTTTTAAACGGGTTATTTTCCCAATAACCTGCACATCGGCATTGTTGCGCTGTAATTGATTGATTTTGTAATATTGCGTTCTGTCAATATATCTATTTGGAAATAAGTTAATTAAATCTTGATAGGTATGAATGCCCAGTTCCTTACGCAGTAAATCACCACGGTTGGGACCAACGCCTTTTAAATAATCTATGGGAGTTTGCAGGTTAACAGACATAAAAGCGAAATTAAGCAAATCCAATAAAAATATACATTTATAAAAATCTTAATCTTAAGTTCAATTGAGGATATTATAAAGGGCATCATGCTTTTCTTATAAAAATATGTTGAAAAAACTAAATATTAGCCTTTAATTCTATTGCATTAGTTAAATTTGAAATCTTTAAAGGATAATATAACGCACAAGAATTGATGAAAAAACTCAATGCATTTATTTGGGAAACACACGGTATTCATGCAGGGACAGAGCAAGACCATGTAAAACATGGTATTGATAAGTTGGAGGATATAGTTGATAAGGCGATTGAAGCTGGCAACCCGAGTATTACATTTATAATCCATTCGCCACGACTTACTAATTTTCGTTATATCGCAGAACGGGAAACCAATGTAAAGTTTATTCGTGGCAATAAATCCTATTTGAATTACCCAAAACGTATAGCTAATCTGCGTAAGCGATATAAAGGCCAAATCAATATTAAATACGGTGTTGAGTTGGAGTGGATGGGACCGGATTTAGGTTTACAATGGAGTCGTTCAAAAATATTTCAAGCAGAAGAAGCTGATTATGTTATTGGTTCTGTACATTTTGCACCAGAAGGTTTACCTTATGATGGTTCAAAAGAAGAAGCGGAGGAACTCTTGAAATTACGTGGTAGTTTAGAAGCTTATTGGGGTGGTTATTTTGATGAAATGACCCAAATGATTGCGTGTTTTGGCGATATGATTCAAATTATAGGTCATATCGATTTACCAAAATTGAATGTTGATATGCCCGAAGCTTTAGTGAATTTTGAAACCAGTGCGCACCCATTGGCTAATAAATTTAGAACACTTTTAGAGCTTATTGCAGATAGAAATTTATCTCTGGACGTAAATATGGCCGGTAAATTTAAAGGCGTTGGCGTGTATCCAGTGCAACGTATTTTACGTCGTGCCAAAGCGCTCCAAATCCCAGTTTGTGTGGGTACAGATACGCATCATGTGCGTTATTATGGTTTAAATTACAAAGAAAGTTTAGAATATATTCAAGAAGCAGGCTATGAGAATTATGTGAGTTATTCTAAATTGATACCAGAGAATAGAACAATTTATGACGACCACGATTTAAAGGTAAAATACACCGTTTTAAATAAAGGTATTGAATTATTAAATCAGCGTTTGGATGAAACACAGCGCAGGATTATTCCTGATTTCTCATTTGGTGGGTCGTTTTCAGAATTTGTCGATTTATATAGAAGCGCTACGGGAATGGGCGATTACAATGCCATTCGAATTCGAAAGTGGGGTAAATCAATAACGGTTACAAATGAAATTCCCAAAAATTCGCAACGTATTGTAAATGGTTTATTCTCTGAACATTTGGATGAGCCTGGCGTAATATCTTCATTATTCAATACCTTAGCTTCAGAAGGTATCAACGTGGAAACGGCTCGTTTAAAATCTAATAAGGATGGTACTGCGGTTGCTTTTTTATCCATAGATAATACCAATGGAAAAGTGCATAGTGCTATCGATTTTATAAACGGTACGGATACTGGGCTTTTTAAAAAATTGACCTATCAAGAGGATGCCGTATTGCCAAATTTTTATGAAAAGGGTGTGTACTTGTTGGAAATGGATGGTGTTAAATTAAACTTGGCGTTAAGCGATAAAGTAATTTTGACAAAACACGAAAATGCACCTGGCGTACTTTTAATACTATTGTCTGCATTGGCATCAAGAGCTATAAATATTAAAGACTTCCGTTTGGGTAAACTAAACGATATTGGGTATTCGGCTTTGGCAATTGATGGCGATAGTAACATCATCAGGACTTTATTGTCTAAACTTGGTAACCAATATTATGAAGCTAATCTTATCGAGTTTCATAGTTTTTAATCCATCATATGTTGCGCATGCCATTGTAATAAACATAATTTTGGGCGTTACCCAAAAAGGGTCGGGCTTTACGTTTCAAGTCCGCGCTCCCAAAAGGTCACTGTGGGCTTTCCACTGCAATCCCTAACGCACTTATCACTAGTTTAATAGAATAAAGGGCTAAGTTTTTTTTAAATGTTTACAAACCCTTGGTGTCAATCCATAACCTCCAAATAGATAATTTCTATCTCGAACTTAATTTTTTTTTTATAGTTTTGGATTAATATTTGATTCTCTAAAGCCATGAATCGTCTGCCACTTATATATTTCCTTTCATTTATCGGGATTTTGTCTGCACAACAAACTGAAATTGTTGACTTCAAAAACATAAAATCAGTACTAACCTTCAATACAATACCTCTGAATAGCACAGTTTTTAATTCATATAACATAACCTTTGATATTTTAAAGTCAACAGACTCTATTTATTTGGATGCTGTGGATATGAAATTCATGAACGTGGCGTTAAATGATACTTCAGTAAAATTCAAAAACGATGGTAAAAAACTTATCATTTACAATCAATTTAAGGCTTCTGCGTCTTACAGGTTAAATTTTCTCTTTTTCGCATCGCCCAAAAAAGCGATGTATTTTATAGGTTGGAATACTACTTCCCGGAATCAAATATGGACACAAGGTCAAGGAAAATACACGAGCCATTGGTTACCATCAATCGACGATATGAATGATAAGATTGAATTTGATATCAGTTGTGCTGCACCAAAAGGCTATGCGGTTATTTCCAACGGAAAATTAATTTCCAAACACGAAACGCCTGCATACAATTTGTGGGAATTCGATATGAAGAAACCAATGTCGAGTTATCTAGCCGCCCTAGTTATTGGAACATATGATAAAATAGTGGAATACTCCAAAAGTGGCATTCCTTTAGAGCTGTATTATTATCCTGAAGATTCATTAAAAACTGAACCTACTTATCGTTATAGTAAGCAAATTTTCGATTTTCTTGAAAAGGAGATAGGCGTGCCGTATCCTTGGCAAAACTATAAACAAGTGCCTGTAAAAGACTTTTTATATGCGGGTATGGAAAACACAAGTACTACAATTTTTGCTGATAGTTTTGTAATCGATTCCATAGCATTTGTAGATAAAAACTACGTCAACGTCAATGCGCACGAATTGGCACATCAGTGGTTTGGAAATCTGGTTACGGAAACCTCGGGAACGCACCATTGGCTTCAGGAGGGTTTTGCCACTTATTATGCCTTACTAGCCGAACGTGATATTTTCGGAGACGATTATTACTATTGGCGATTATACCAATATGCTCAAGAGTTATTACAACAAGATAAAGCAGGTGGCAGCACATCGCTTTTAGATCCAAAATCAAGTAGCACGACATTTTATAAAAAAGGAGCTTTGGTGTTGCACTTATTAAGAGCGCGCGTAGGAGATGCCGCTTTTAAAAAAGGGGTTAAATCCTATGTATTAAAACATGAATTTAAAAATGTTGAAACCTACGATTTTATAAGCGAGGTTGAAAAGGCTAGTAAAGAGGATTTGAGTGACTTTGTAATGCTTTGGCTTAAGAGTAAAGACTTTAACTATAATGGTGTATTAAAAAATTTAAAAAATTCTGCATATATCCGAGAGTATTTAGCGGTAGATTGCGAAGTCTATACGCCACAATGTAGCGCATATTTATCATCTGGAATTTCAGAGCAAGCAAAGCTAAAAGTGGTTTCGCAAATTGCCAATCATATTACAGCAGAAGATTTTAGAACTAGTATAAAAGTTAGGCAGGCCATTGCGCAAAACCTATCTAAAATCCCATCAGAATTAAAAACTGTCTATGAATCGCTTTTAAATGATAAATCATACAAAACTATTGAAACGGCGTTATTCAATTTATGGCAAAACTTTCCGCTAGAGCGAAAACGTTTTTTAAATAAAACCAAGGATGTTCAAGGATTCAGTAATAAAAATGTGAGAACACTTTGGTTAACGTTGGCATTGGTTACAGAAGGTTTTGAGCCCGAAAACAAAGCAGAATATTTTGGCGAGCTGATACATTATACAAGTTCTGAATTTGGTTTTGAAGTGCGACAAAATGCATTTCTATACTTAAATGAAATTAAAGCTTGTAACGCTATTTGTAAAAAAAACGCTATGCAAGCTACTAAACACCACAATTGGCAATTCTCAAAATTCGCAAAAGAACTATTAAAAGCAATTAATTAAAACTTAAGTTTTTATATTTACCTATAATATTAAATTAATGAAAGCATTAGTAATTTCTGGAGGAGGTAGTAAAGGCGCTTATGCAGGTGGTGTTGCCGAGTACTTAATTAAGGAAGAAGGTAGGAAATACGATATGTTTTTAGGAACATCAACAGGAAGTATGCTCATACCGCATTTAGCTGCTGGAAAAATAGATAAAATCCATAATATATTTACCAATGTAAACCAATACAATATTTTTAGTGTAAACCCTTTTGTTATAAGAAAAAAAGGAGATAGAGAATATGTGACTATAGATTTTTTAAACTCCTTATGGCAGTTTATTAAAAGAAAACGCACATTTGGTGAAAGTAAAGCATTGAAGCGCTATTTAAAAAAGAACTTTACTTATGAGGAATATTTAGCGGTTAGAGCTACAAAGGATGATGTGGTCGTTACGGTCTCCAATTTATCTAAAAACATTGTGGAATATAAGTCCATTAAAGATTTTAGTTATGATGAATTTTGTGATTGGATTTGGATTTCATGCAACTATATCCCATTTATGTCTCTAGTTAAAAAAAACGGTTTTGAATATGCCGATGGTGCCTTTGGTTGTGTGGTCCCTATACGTGAAGCTATATTACGTGGAGCCACGGAAATTGATGCTATTATTTTGGAGTCTGAAAGTATGCAGTACAATAAAGTACTTGGAAAAAACCCGTTTTCTTTGATGTTGAATTTATTTGGCCACCTTTTGGATCAGGTGGAACGTAGCGATATTTTAATAGGGAAGTTGGCTGCAAAAAATAAACAAGTTAAGCTTAATTTATATTACACACCTTCGAAACTTACTGAAAATTCTTTAGTTTTTAATAAGAAGCTAATGACGTCTTGGTGGCAACAAGGATATTATTATGCGAAACAAAAATGTGAGCAAGCGGAATCTAATGAGCTGCGCGATAATTTACCATAAATCCGAAACTTCTTGTTTTATGAAAGAAAGTGCTGCATCACTTGGGGAGCGGCGTTCCATCATTTCGGTTAAAACAACTTCACGGAGTTTATTTGCGGTATCTGTTTTTTCCAACATACTCGCTTTTCTTATAAGTTGTATTGTTGCATTTTTTGCTGTTGTTATAATGCTCCAACATTTGTCGCTAACGTATATTTGTTGGGATAAATTATGCTCAAATTCTTGTTCTATGCTTTGTATAAGTAGCAATTCGTAATCTTCTTTATTTGAAGACGTTGGTGTGATTCTAATTAGTAGTTTTGATGGTGATATGCGCTCTAATAAAAGTGCCATACGTTCATAGGCTTGAAGGCGTAACGGCATGGCATTTACCTGCATGTCTTTTTTTAATAAAAACCGTCTGCGACCATCTTCATTTTTTGTGTGTTCCCTAAAAAAGTAATAGGCTATAAATCCTGTTATTACTGTTGGTATTGCAAATAAAAAAAGATCTATAATTCGACTAATTTCCATAAAAAGTTATTTTAAAATACAAACATAAGGGTTTGTATGTATTGTACAAAAGATTATTTACTTGCCAATCAAATTGATATTTAGTCGATTAATACAGATGAGCATTGTAAATAAATGCGCAAGGGATTGAACGGTATGTTTAAGCTCCCCCGACTTTTTGGAGGGAGCGAGTAGTGAAAGCCCGACCAGTTTGGGTTGCGCCCTGAAAAAGGTGAAAATTGGTAGATAAATGGTTAAAGAACGTACACATAAACTTATTTTGCACCACCTAAATACATACAGTCTCGCAATGATTTCATGCCATTGAAAGGGACCAAAGTTTTTTTGTACATGTAGGCTTTGTCAAGCTCGTTGGATAAGTTGTGGTTATCGGCATTTATTTCAATATCGCTCATTTTAAATTCGCATGGATGCTCGTAACCAGCGGCATGCGTAATTTCAATAAACTCTTTTCTAAAGGTTTTAAAATATTGCGCCAAACGTTCGGATTTTAAGGTTGGGTCGATACCGTTTTGAAGCCATTTGCTTTGGGTAGCAATTCCGGTAGGGCATTTGTTGGTATGGCATATTTGCGCTTGAATACAGCCAATACTCATCATAGCCTCCCGAGCTACATTAATACAATCTGCACCCATAGCAAACGCCATAGCGGCTTTTGCCGGAAAGCCCAACTTGCCACTTGCTACAAAAACGATGCGTTCGGATAAGCCTTTGCTTTGGAATAGTTTATATAAATCGCTAAAGCCATAAACCCAAGGTAACGATACATGGTCTGCGAAGCTTGGAGGGGCTGCGCCTGTTCCGCCTTCTCCACCATCTACAGTTATAAAATCTGGGCCTTGTCCTGTTTTTTTCATGATAGTTGCCAATTCTTCCCATTGCTCTAATTTACCAATGGCGGCTTTTATACCTACAGGCAATCCGGTGGCATCAGCAATCTTTTCAACAAAATCGACCATTTCTGTCACGTTTGAAAAGGCTTTATGGTTTGGTGGGGAAAGCACATCCTTACCAACTTCAACACCTCTTATTCTCGCTATTTCTTTAGATATTTTTGCGCCTGGCAATACGCCACCTTTTCCAGGTTTTGCACCTTGTGATAATTTGACTTCAATAGCACGTATAAAAGGGTTATTGTTAACGAGCTCTACCATTTTCTCCATGGAGAATCCGCCATCTGCGTCCCGAACACCAAAATAGCCCGTCCCGAAATGGAATACAATATCGCCTCCATAACTGTGGTAGGGTGATAAGCCACCTTCGCCTGTATTGTGGTATGCATCTGCTATTTTAACGCCTTTATTTAGGGATTCTACAGCTTTAGCGGAAAGTGAGCCAAAACTCATTGCAGATATATTTATTACAGATGCTGGACGAAATGGTTTTTTTCTTTTGTTAAATTCACCCATAACTTTGGCACATGGTAAAAACGTTTTATCGGTTTTGTTTGGATGGTTTTCAGGTAACGTGAATGGCATCATCGCATTGTTTATAAAAATGTGCTGTGGTGCATAAATATCCCTATCAGTTCCAAAACCTTCGTAGTTGTTTTCATGTTTTGCAGATGCGTAAATCCAACTACGCTCAATTCGATTAAACGGTAATTCCTCTCTATTATTTGCTACAAAATATTGGCGCATTTCTGGACCAATGCTTTCTAGCCAATAGCGTAAATGACCAACTACAGGAAAGTTGTGGCTAATAGTATGTGCTTTTTGAAAGAAAATGTCGCGTATAGCAATAATTATCAAAACTATTAAAACCCACGCCCACCAGGGGATATTTGATACAATATTTAAAAATGAATTCATTATAATGATTTGAGATATAAAAATATGGTTTATGAAAACAGGTAAATTTTTAGTCATTAAAGGTATTTAAAATTATGATATAAAAATATTGAATGACTATCTTTATAAGATGAATTTAAAATTTAAAAAGCGATTAATCTGGTTTTCAGGAATATTAGTTTTATGTTTTTTAGTTGTTTTAATTGTTAATTACAGTTTGCAAAAGAAATTAGAGGCAAGTTTGCAAAAGGTTCCTGATAATATACATATAGCGTACAAAGACATTAATTTAAATGCTCTAACAGGAACCTTAGAGCTATGGTCTCCAAATATTGAGTTTTATGGAAAAAACACTAATGCTTTAATTTTTAAAGCTTCCCTTGAATCTTTTTGTATTAAGGGCTTTAATTTTTTTTCATTTTTTAAAAATAAAAATATTGCTTTAAATCAAATTGAATTTTCCCAACCCAAGCTTACTTATTTTCATAACGATGTGGTGGAAAATAAAGCTTATAATATTTTTGAGTCTAAAAATATCCAAGATTTAGAAATAGCTTCTGTTAATATAATTGATGGCGAAATTGAGATATATCAAGCTTCAAATGATTCGCTAATGCTAAAAACAGAAGCGATTCATTTTAATATGCAAGATTTTTCAATAGTTATAAATTCAGATAAACCAAAAGTAACCTGTAAAGCATATAGCATTAAAGCGGATCATCTGTTTTGTAAGATTAGTCCTTTTGAAGATTTACGTTTTAAGGAATTTGAATTAAATCCGGAAATTGCCCATATTAATGAAGTTGTTTTAAATACTAAATATACCAAAAAGGCTTTGTTGAAACATACAAAAGTTGAAAAAGACCATTATGGTTTAAGTATAGATTCTATAGCAATAAAAACACCAAGTTTTGGTTTTGAGCACGATACGCTATTTTATTTTAAAACTCCAAAAACAACGGTTTATAACGCAGTTTTTAATGTGTTTAGGAATAAATTACTTCCGGATCAGATACATTATAAGCCCATGTACAGTAATTTGTTGCGCGATTTAAATTTTAATCTTGGAGTCGATGTTTTAAGCATTAAAAACACATCGATTAATTATATTGAAAAAATAAAATTAAATTCAAAAGGCGGAAGGCTTCAGTTTTCAAACTTAAATGCAGATATTAAAAATATTGGAAAATTTTATGATGAAAAAACACTTGTAGAAATAGATGCTATCTTTATGGAAAACACTCCTTTAAAGGTGTATTGGGAGTTTGATATTAATGACGATACTGACGCATTTATATTTAAATCTGAAATAGGAAAATTACAGGCAAATCATTTAAATCAATTTATGAAACCGAATCTTAATGTTAAACTTGAAGGTGAATTTGATAGGTTGTATTTTACCATTGATGGAAATGAAAATGTGGCGCAAACAGATTTAAAAGTGGATTATAAAAATTTTGATGTTATTATTCTACAAGATGATGGAAAAGAGAAAAATAGGTTGTTATCTGCTGTTTTGAATGTTTTTATTTCAAAAGACAGTGAAGATGAAAACGGTGTTTTTAGATATGGTAAATCTGATGTTATTGAAAGAGACAAAACTAAATCTACTTTCAATTTCGTTTGGGTTAGCCTAAAGGCTGCACTTCTAGATGCCATAACAGGAAATGGCGAAAAGGAATAATAGATTTAAGAATGAATTGTTTATAATTATTAATAATTCTGCCGAGAAAACAACATAACATTGGTTATTTTCACATGATAAAAATGAAGATGATTTGGAAAAGTATTTAAGTCAGTTAAACGATGCGCAATTAGAGCCAACCATTCAAATAGAGGGGCCTATGATTGTTATTGCTGGTGCAGGATCTGGTAAAACGCGTGTGCTCACGTTTCGTATTGCCTATATGATGAGTAAAGGAATTGATCCCTTTAATATATTGTCGCTTACATTTACCAATAAGGCCGCAAAAGAAATGAAAGCCCGTATTGCAACTATTGTAGGGCCAAGTGAGGCTAAAAATTTATGGATGGGTACCTTTCACTCGGTATTTGCTAAAATTTTGAGAATTGAAGCGGATAGGTTGGGTTACCCAAGTAATTTTACCATATACGATACGCAGGATTCAGACAGATTAATAGCTTCAATTATCAAGGAGATGAATCTTGATAAGGATATTTATAAATATAAGCAAGTCCGTTCAAGAATTTCATCTTATAAAAATAGTTTGATAACGGTTCGAGCGTACTTTCAAAACCCCGAACTTAGGGAAGCTGATACTATGGCGCGACGCCCAAGAATGGGTGAAATTTACCAAGCTTATGTGGAGCGATGCTTTAAGGCTGGGGCTATGGATTTTGATGATTTACTATTGAAAACGAATGAATTGTTAACACGTTTTCCTGAAGTTTTAGCGAAATATCAAAACCGTTTCAGGTATATTTTGGTTGATGAGTATCAAGATACCAATCACTCACAATATTTAATAGTTAGAGCTTTATCAGATAAGTTTCAAAACATTTGTGTGGTAGGAGATGATGCGCAGAGTATTTATGCCTTTCGCGGTGCTAACATAAATAATATTTTAAATTTTCAGAAGGATTATGATAACGTAAACGTGTTTCGGTTAGAGCAAAATTACCGTTCTACAAAAAACATTGTAAATGCTGCAAATTCTATTATTGATAAAAATGAAACGAAGCTTGATAAAATTGTTTGGACAGCTAATGATGAAGGTTCGAAAATAAAAGTAAACCGTTCGTTAACCGATGCTGATGAGGGGCGTTTTGTAGCTAGTACCATTTGGGAAAACAAAATGAACGACCAATTAAAGAATAGCGATTTTGCCATTCTTTATAGAACAAATGCGCAATCACGATCTATTGAAGATGCATTGCGAAAACGCGATATACCATATAGAATTTATGGTGGTTTGTCATTTTATCAGCGTAAGGAAATTAAAGATGTATTATCATATCTGCGTTTAATTATTAACCCTGCTGATGAAGAAGCATTAAAACGTGTTATTAATTTTCCGCCTAGAGGCATTGGGCAAACTACAGTTGATAAATTAATAGTTTCAGCAAATGGCTATAATCGTACCATTTTTGAGGTCATGAAAAACATTGACAAAACCGATGTTAAAATCAACTCAGGTACTAAAACGAAGCTTCAAAATTTTGTGACGCTTATTGAAAGTTTTCAAGTATTAAATAAAACTGCCGATGTTTTCGAATTGGCAGAGCATGTTACCAAAACTACGAATATAATAAAGGAATTCAATAAAGATGGTACTCCAGAGGGTATTGCTAAAATGGAAAATATTGAGGAGCTTTTAAATGGTATGAAGGATTTTGTTGAAGGCCAAAAAGAAATAGCAGATAGCACAGGGAATTTAGCTGAATTTTTGGAAGATGTCGCTTTAGCAACAGATATTGATGCTGACAAAGGCGACCCAGATCATGTGGCATTAATGACTATACATTTAGCAAAAGGATTAGAGTTTCCAACGGTATTTGTTGTCGGGCTTGAGGAGGATTTATTTCCAAGTGCCATGAGTATGAATACCCGAAGCGAGCTAGAGGAGGAGCGCCGTTTATTTTATGTGGCCTTAACACGTGCAGAAAAGCAAGCATATTTAACCTATGCATTATCTCGATACCGTTGGGGAAAACTTATTGATTCTGAACCAAGCCGTTTTATTGAGGAAATAGATGAGAAATATTTGGATATTGTTACACCAATTGAAGAACGTCGATTTAACCCAATGCTTTCTACTGAAATATTCGGCGATGTAGAACCTAATAAAATTAGATACAAGCCTGCAAAAAAGCCTGTGTTTAAAAAAGGGAATACTGCTAAAAAAGAAGTGGAGAAATTTCAGGTAACCACACCTAAAAATTTAAAACCCCTTGCCAACACCGGAGGGAAAACCAATTTATTTGATAGTAAATTAGTTGTCGGGAATATTGTAAAACACATTCGTTTTGGTACGGGTGAAGTTTTGAAAATAGAGGGTGCAGGAGCAGATAGTAAAGCTGAAATTAATTTTCAGCATGGCGGATCAAAAAAATTACTGCTCCGTTTTGCTAAGCTGGAAGTTGTTGGGTAGCCTTTTGTTATTGATTTTTTTAATGCTATATTTTTTACCTTTCAAAGAAATATGTTTTTTAGGCTATAGCGCTGGATTATAAATTTTAAAAAAAAATTATTGTTTACTAAGTCCACTAAAACCCTAATATTATATATTATTACTGTTAACATCAGTTAGTAATTGCATATCAATATCCCTGTTTTCATTATTATGAATTACAGAAACATCACCTGTGCTTTCAAAAATTACAGCTTTAACTTCGCTAAAAGAATGTACATTGGCCTCTCTTAATTTAGCAATTAAATCATCCTTGCCAACATTGCATTCTTTTAACTTATCATAAAGAATTTCTCCATTCCACATTATAATTTGTGGTTTGTTAGTAAATAGCTTTTTAAAAAAATTCACTCTTCTAACAAGAAATGAAAATAAGGTTTGAAAGGCTATAATAGCTGTTAAAGCAATTGCGCCTTTTAGTAAAGAATTATCTTTGTTCAAAATTATTGCTGCCAATACAGAACCTACAGCTATGGTAGAGGCAAAGTCAAAACTAGACATTTTTGCAAAGGTGCGTAGCCCAAAAACCCGCGTTATTATAATTATTATAGAAAATATCCCTAAAACGGAAAGTACTAACCAAACTGAATCTTCAAAAGTCATAATCTATTTTTTGTTTTCACAAAGCTATTTCAAATACTTGATAATAGTTAATACGAATACAATAATTTATAACTGATATGAAATTTCAATTAATTACATAACCTATTAAATCAAGATCTGTTTTTTTAGTGTTGCTATAAAAACCATAACGCAATCAGTTTTGTAAATGTGTTTTAATAAATACATTAAGCTTTATCCAAGTATCCAAAAGTTCAATACCGTCCCAACCATGACCTTTTTCGGGGTATACAGTAAATTCATGCGTTACATCTAAATCTTGTAACTTATCACGTAGCGCTGTGCCTTGGCTTATTGGAATTAAGGGGTCTTTTCCACCATAAAACAAGATTGTAGCTGGCGCTGTTTTTTTTACTTGATGATACGGGCTAATGGTTTTTAAAACAGATAGTTCCGGATTTGCACCAAACCATTGTACAAGTGGTTTGTTTAACGTATTGTTTTCTGTAATTTTTGGGTCGGTAAAGTTAGTTGGGCCTACAATGCTGCAAACCATGTTCACATTATTTTCAACATCAAAAGCATAGCTCCATAATAGTGATAAGTGTGCGCCCGCACTAAATCCTATAAAACCAATTTTATTTGATACGGTGTATCTTAATTCATTTGTTTTTAAATATTTTATTACAGAACTAATATCATTAATTTGCATGGGGTAAGGCGCGTTATTGTTGTCAGCTAATTTATAATTCATATTTACAACCGCTAGTTCCGGAAAATCTTTTATTAAACGCTTCTTAATATCGTTCATATCGCTTTTATCACCAGAAGACCAACCGCCACCATGAACCAATACCATTATTTTAGTTGTATTAGTTCTATTTTTAGGTAAGTATAAATCAAATGTTTGATTTATATCGTCTCCATAACTAATATTAAACTCCTCGTAAGATTCTAAAGGGTTTATTGGGATTTTATTAAAATCAGAAGTGCCAAGATCTTCAGCGCAACTTAAAAAGGTTATAAATACTATTAAATTTAGTGCTACAAATTTTAGAAGTTTCATAAAATAGAAATATATTTACTTAGTAACGAGATTGACAAGATACTTATTATGGCTGAATTTTTAAGAATATATGAGGAAAATCCAAATCCAAAGGAAATTAATAAAGTGGTTAAAATCTTAAAAAAAGGCGGATTGATCATTTATCCAACAGATACGGTATATGGTTTAGGTTGTGATATAACAAATTTAAAAGCTTTGGAAAAAGTTGCTAGAATAAAAGGTGTTAAGTTGGAAAAATCAAACTTCTCCTTTGTTTGTCATGATTTAAGTAATCTCAGCGATTACGTAAAACAAATCGACACCTCGGTTTTTAAAATATTAAAACGTGCGCTTCCTGGCCCTTATACATTTATTCTTCCCGGTTCAAAATCGTTACCAAATCCATTTAAAAAAAGAAAAACCGTTGGTATTAGAGTACCTGATAATAATATTGCTTTGGAGATTGTACGACAACTTGGCAACCCTATTATATCCACATCAATTCATGACGACGATGAAGTTTTAGAATACACAACAGACCCAGAATTAATTTTAGAAAAATGGGATAATTTAGTGGATTTAGTAATAGATGGTGGCTATGGCGATAATGAACCCTCAACAGTTATTGACTTATCTGAGGTTGAACCTGTTATTGTTAGATCGGGTAAGGGGAGTTTGGAGATTTTTTAGGTTTATATGGGCGCTACCACAAAGGTCAGGCTTCCACTAGTCGCTCCTCCTTAAGTCAGGAGCTCCAACATGCCGTTCAATCCTTAGCGCGGAAGGATATATACCTTAGGATAATTTACTTTTTTAAAGGTATAAAAAAAAGCCCAACCTTTAAGTTGAGCTTTTTAAATATATTTAGGAGGGACTAGTTTTTACTGGTTTCTAAATTTTTCATTTCTTGTTCAATCATGTCGTAAAACTGATCTATTTTTGGTAAAATAACCACACGTGTACGTCTGTTTTTTGCTCTGTTTGCAGCTGTAAGGTTATCTGCTAAAGGCACATAAGAACTTCGTCCTGCAGCAATTAACTGTCCTGGATTAACATCAAGCTCTTGTAATACTCTAATGATAGATGTAGAACGTTTTACGCTTAAATCCCAGTTATCAATTAACACTCCTTTTGAGTAAGATTGGCTGTCTGTATGGCCTTCTATCATAGCTTCAAAATCTGGTTTACTATTAATTACTTTAGCCACTTTAGCTAAAACACCTTTAGCTTCAGAAGTTACGTTGTAACTACCACTTTGAAATAATAGCCTATCTGCGATAGAGATAAAAACAACACCTTTTTCAACATTTACTTCAATGTCTGGATCGTTAATACCAACTTCACGCTTTAAGCTTGTTACTAAGGCTAAAGTAACACTGTCTTTTCTTGAAATAGCATCTTGCAAACGTGTTATTTTTAAGTCTCTTTCTTTTAAGGATTCTAAAGATTTCTCTAGATTTGTTGCGCCTTTAGAGGTTAATTCCGTTAAGTCTTGAGAACTTCTAATTAAGGCAGTATTATTCTTTTTTAAATCTTCGAGCTGATCTTTCATAGCTTCAACACGTGCTGTTGCAGAAGCTCTATCTTCTAAACACGCATTTAATTTTACTGTTGCAGAATTAAGTAAGTCTTGAGTTTCTTTTTGTTTTGCTTCTAGGTCCGTGAACAGTTTTTTTGACACACAAGAACTTAATAATAGCATTGCTGACACACTAAGTAATAAAGTTTTTTTCATGATTATAATTAAGGATTAATGTTCTAATTAATAGTGCAAAAATATATAAAAATCAGTGGTTTTTAACATTTTAACAAAACTTTTACTAATAACATAAGCTGTATTTAAGATTAATTTACAGAAACTTAAGAATCTGAAAGATTTAAATTGTCAAGTTATTTTTTTTTGGTTTTAAAAAAATATAATCCGTGCAATTTGAAAGCATAAAATTTGGTAGTGCCCCATCTTAATTCGTTATAGATTTTTGTACTTTGTTTTTCTTTTAATAAAATAATCAAATACTATGGAGGTTTTAGAATAATATTTATTTTTGGTTTTTATAGATTTTCTTTGTTTTAAAAGACGTTCTATACTGTTATAAAAACTGAAATGAGCTTTTAAAATGGCTAAAGCATTTTTTGGTTTAAATTCCAGCAGAAATTTTATAGCTACAATACCGTCTAGAATTAAACGTATCAAAATTTTTCCTAAAAGAAAACCATTTGCATTTTTGGTTAAAGTAAAGAGGCTATTCCTAAAATTCAGATATGTTTTTTTGGGGTTGGTTTTTTTTAGTGTGGCTCCGCCAACATGGTAAACCTCAGAATTGCCCACAAATTTAATGGAATAGCCAAGGTTTTTTGCTCGCCAGCATAAGTCTATTTCTTCCATATGGGCAAAGAAATATTCGTCAAATCCTTTTAGTGTTTTGAAAACGTCACTTTTTATAAATAAGCAAGCTCCTGTTGCCCAAAAAATTTCTGTAATATCGTTATACTGTCCGTCGTCTTTTTCCAGGGTTTCAAAAAGCCGTCCTCTACAATACGGGTAGCCATATTTATCTATAAACCCACCTGCTGCACCTGCGTATTCGAAGTGATTCTTTTTTTTGAAATCTAATATTTTAGGTTGAATTATTTTTGTATTAGGATATTTATTAAAAGCATTAATTATTGGATTCAGCCAGTTTTTAGTTACTTCTATATCACTATTTAAAAGGCAAAAAACATCAGCTTCCACAAATTTTAGAGCATCGTTATATCCTTTTGCATAACCTCCGTTCTCTTTATTATGAATGATTTTTATTTTTGGGTATTTGGATTTTATAAAATCTATAGAACCATCAGTAGAGGCATTGTCGGCAACGTAAATATCAGCACCTTCAGAATATTTAATAACGGATGGTAAAAACTGTTCTAATAGTTTTTGTCCGTTCCAATTAAGTATAATGATGGCTAATTTCATAAATTATAATCTGGTATATTCTTTAAAAATTGATAACGTTCATTCTCAAAATCTATCTGGCAGTAGTAATGAGCCAGCCCATTGGTGACCATTAAATACGTCGCATTTAACTTTAAATTGTAACGCGCTATTTGATCAAAAACATTTTGATTGATGTCTATTTTTGGTGCTTTACATTCCACAATAAGAAGGATGCTACCATCTGGATTGTATATTACAATATCATAACGTTTTTTTAAATCGTTTATGGTCAGTTCTTTTTCAACGTTAATTAAAGATTTAGGATAGCCTTTTTCTTGAATTAAAAACTGAATGCAATGTTGGCGTACCCATTCTTCAGGTTTCAAAATGATGAATTTTTTGCGTATAGGATCAAAAATAGAAACTTTATTTTCGCTATTTTTGAAACGGAAGTTATATGTGTGGAAATTTAATTTTTGCACCTTACAAATTTATAATTATAATGTCACTTCGAGTGATTTTCATAAAAATATTTATTTCGATTTGGACGAAGTCAAACAATTAGTTACTGACATAAAAAACAAAAACCTAAAGCCTATTTATTTTTTAATGGGCGAGGAGCCTTATTATATTGATAAAATCTCAGATTATATTGAAAGCACAGTTTTAGCTGAAGAAGAACGTGGTTTTAATCAAATGGTTTTATACGGGAGAGATGTTACAATTGATGATATTGTAGGACATGCAAAGCGCTACCCGATGATGGCAGAATATCAAGTCGTTATTGTTAAAGAAGCACAAGATTTATCCAGAACTATCGAAAATTTAGCTAAATATGCAGAAAACCCGCAGCCAACAACAATTTTAGTATTTAATTATAAATACAAAAAAATTGATAAGCGTAAAGCTTTATATAAAAAGTTAAAAAAAAAAGGTATTGTTTATGAGAGCAAAAAACTATATGAAAATAAAGTAGCCGATTGGATTCGGAGAGTTTTATCTTCCAAAAAATATACGATATCCCCCAAAGCAGCCCAAATGCTTGTTGAGTTTTTAGGAAGAGATTTAAGTAAGATAAATAACGAATTGGAAAAACTTCAAATTATTTTACCTGAAGGCACACAAATTTCTCCAGACCATATTGAAAAAAATATAGGAATAAGTAAGGACTATAATAATTTTGAATTACGAAAAGCTATCGGTCAACGAAATACATTAAAAGCTTATAAAATAGTACATTATTTTGCTGATAACCCAAAGGACAATCCAATGGTGGTTACTGTATCCTCACTATTTGCTTTCTTTTCCCAATTGCTCCATTTGCATGGTTTAAAAGATAAAAACCCTAGAAATGTTACTTCTGTGCTTAAGGTTAATCCTTATTTTGTTGACGATTATATTACTGCCGTAAGAAATTTTCCAATGCGAAAAGTAAGTGCTATCATTTCTACGTTAAGAGAATTTGATGTAAAAGGTAAAGGAGTAGGCTCTAATGCAGTGCCTCAAGGTGATTTACTTAAAGAATTATTGGTAAGGATATTTAATTAGTTTAATTATGAATGTTGATATTCATCAAAGTTGGAAACCCTATTTACAAGCCGAATTCAATAAGCCATATTTTCGTGATCTAATCGAATTTGTAAAATCTGAATATAATGTATATACGTGTTTTCCGCCTGGTAGTCAAATTTTTAACGCCTTCAACCATTGTCATTTTAAAGATGTAAAAGTGGTTATTATTGGTCAAGATCCCTACCATGGTTTTGGTCAAGCTAATGGTTTATGTTTTTCGGTTAATGATGGAATTAAGCATCCACCATCACTTATAAATATATTTAAAGAGGTTGAAATAGAGTTAGGGACTCCATATCCAAAAAGCGGTAATTTAATGCGTTGGGCTAACCAAGGGGTTTTATTGCTAAATACAATTTTAACCGTTAGAGCTCACGAAGCTGGAAGTCATCAAAAAAAAGGTTGGGAAACATTTACTGATACTGTTATCAAAACAATAAGTAATAAAAAAGAAAACGTTATTTTTTTACTTTGGGGTGGCTATGCAAAGAAAAAAATCAAATTTATTGATGTTGATAAACATTATGTATTAACCTCAGGACATCCTTCGCCATTAAGTGCTAATCGGGGTTATTGGTTTAAAAACAATAATTTTATTGATGCGAATAAATGGTTGCAAGAAGAAAGATTGCCTCAAATTATATGGTAATGCGAATTAAGTGTTATTATTTCTAATATGTACATGTAAAAGAAATAACAGGGCAAAAATTATAGAAGCAAACAGAAATATAGGGTATAACATGATTTTGGGGTATTAAGTATACATTTTAGACACTTAATAGTTCTGTAAGTCACAAATTATTAATTTAAATCTTAACTACCAGTAGCTGCAAGGGGTTGCACAGTTGGTTCCACGGTTATGCGTGTTCTTAAAACGACAGGTTTTTTATCTATTTTTTGAGATTTAATAGTTTTGTTGCAACTAAATTTCAACAATAGTAAATTCGTGATTAAAAGTCCGGTAATAATTAAAGTAGTAGTTAATAACATAGGCATTTGGGATTAAATATTCGGCAAAATACATTTTTTTTCGTTAAAAAACATTATAATACCGTTAAAATGTTAATATTTCTTAAGACAATCCAAAATTAGTAAAATAAATACTACCTACAATACGTACTTCTGCGTATTTTTATTTTTTTAAGATATATTCAATTTATAGATAAAAAAAATAGCATTTTTTTAACTTTGAGTATCTTTTTTTATAGAGAATACATTTTTGCGAAATAAACATTAACTTGTTGATAATCAAAGTGATTTTATTTAAATTGAAAGATAATATATCACAAGGATATGTCAATTTAAATGCTTGCCATTTCCTGTTTTAAGTTAATAAAAAAAATATATTTTAATATGAATTATAAGCTCTTTAAGATTTATTATTTGATATTATAAAAGTTTTCAAAAAGAAATCGTTCGTTTGATGAAATAAATTTATTTTTGGATTAAAATTATTACTAATATGAATCAACCTGAATGGGTAGTAGTTAAGGAGTATCAGGATATCACGTATAAAAAATGCAACGGTGTAGCTAGAATAGCATTTAATAGACCTGATGTTAGGAATGCTTTTCGGCCTAAAACCACAACTGAATTATATGATGCTTTTTATAATGCCAATGAAGATGTAGATATAGGAGTTGTTTTGTTATCTGCAGAAGGCCCATCAACAAAGGATGGTGTGTATTCGTTTTGTAGTGGTGGCGATCAAAAGGCTAGAGGCAAACAAGGCTATGTAGGTGAAGATGGTTATCATCGTTTAAATATTTTAGAAGTTCAACGTTTAATTCGATTTATGCCAAAGGTTGTTATTGCTGTTGTACCAGGATGGGCAGTTGGTGGCGGACATAGTTTACATGTCGTTTGCGATTTAACATTGGCGAGTAAAGAACATGCTATTTTTAAACAAACAGATGCCGATGTTACAAGTTTTGACGGTGGCTACGGTTCTGCTTATTTAGCAAAAATGGTAGGTCAAAAAAAAGCTAGAGAAATATTTTTTTTAGGACGAAATTATTCTGCACAAGACGCTTTTGATATGGGTATGGTAAATGCTGTAATTCCTCATGAAGAATTAGAAAATACAGCTTATGGATGGGCTCAAGAAATATTGGCAAAGTCACCAACATCCATTAAAATGCTTAAATTCGCTATGAATTTAACAGATGATGGTATGGTAGGGCAGCAAGTATTCGCAGGAGAAGCTACCCGTTTGGCTTATATGACTGATGAGGCAAAGGAAGGTAGAAACGCTTTTTTAGAAAAGCGAAAGCCTAATTTTGATAAAAAATGGATTCCATAATGCAGCATATTTTTATTTGGATTTCCGTAATGCGCCTAAGAACGCTACCATTATCAATTGCAGGTATAATCCTAGCGGCCTGTCTGGCGCATTATAACGGAGTTTTTAGTTGGGATATATTTGTTTTAGCATTACTTACAACACTTAGTTTTCAAATCCTTTCTAATTTAGCTAATGATTATGGTGATGGAGTTAAAGGAACGGATAATAATGATAGAATTGGTCCAGTGCGAGGCATTCAATCTGGCGAAATTTCACCTGAGGAATTAATGGACGCTATAAAATTGAATATAGTGATATCAATTATATTTGCTTTCTCACTTATATTTTGTGCTTTCGGCGGAAAACATTTTTTTTTAACGTTACTTTTTTTCTCTCTGAGTATTGGTTCAATCGTCGCTGCAATCCGTTATACCATGGGGCATGACGCCTACGGATATAGGGCAATGGGTGATGTATTCGTATTTATTTTTTTCGGATTGGTAAGCGTTATAGGTTGTTATGTGTTATTTGCTAAAAAAATAGACCATGTAACGATATTACCGGCATTAACAATCGGTTTATTGAGTGTCGCTGTTTTGAATCTGAATAATATGAGAGATCGACTATCTGACGCAAAATCAAATAAAATTACTTTGGCCGTTAAACTAGGAGAAAAGGCAGTAAAGCAATACCACTATATCTTAGTAGGAGCAGCCATGATTTTGTCTGGTTTTTTCGGCATTTTATATTATACATCGCCTTATAATTTAATATATTTAATTACTTATATTCCTTTATTGCTTCATTTAAAAAGAGTGTCTGGCAATGTAAATCCAAAACTATTAGATCCAGAACTAAAAAAACTAGCACTTACAACTGTTTTGCTAGCGATATTAATGGGTATTGGGCATTTGCTACCGTTTTAGTAAATTTAATATTCTAAATTTTAAAAATTTTTATTATGAAAATCTCATTTTATGGTCATGCGAGTTTCGGTATTCAGATAAAGGACATACATATTCTTGTTGATCCATTCATTTCGCCTAATGAAAAAGCATCGCATATTAATGTAAACACCCTTAAAGCAGATTATATTTTAATAACGCATGCGCACGAAGACCATATTGTAGATGTGGAAGCTATAGCCAAAAGAACAGGCGCTGTAATAATTTCGAATTTTGAAATTGTAAATTATTTTGGAAAATTGGATATTGATGGCCACCCTATGAATCATGGCGGAAAATGGGATTTTGAATTTGGTACTGTAAAATATGTCAATGCCATTCATACTTCATCCTTCCCTGATGGAACTTACGGCGGGCAACCTGGAGGTTTCGTAATTGAAGGCGAACGTAAAAATATTTATATTGCTGGAGATACTGCGTTAACTTTCGATATGAAGTTAATACCGCTTCAAACCCATTTGGATTTAGCCATTTTACCTATAGGCGATAATTTTACAATGGGAATTGATGATGCAATCCTAGCAAGTGATTTTGTAGCATGCGATAAAATTTTAGGGTGTCATTTTGATACCTTCGGATATATTGAAATAGACCATGAATTAGCAAAACGAAAATTCTTTGAGAAAGATAAAGATTTAATGTTGTTGGAAATTGGAGATTTTATCGAATTATAAGTATTATACTATTACATGAAAAAATTACTCTTAACCCTTATTGTATTTAGTTTCTTTAATAGTTCTAACGCTCAAGTTGAACAATCTAAAATGGGTGCGTGGTACATGTATTTTTTTAATTATCAATTTAAAAACAGTCGGTTTGGAGCTCAGGGCGATATTCAATATAGAAATTGGAATCTTGGAGGGGATTTAGAACAACTTTTGTTACGTTCCGGTATTACTTATAAACCTAAAAGCGCTAATGTTTTATTTACGTTAGGCTATGGTAACATTACTACAGGTCAATTTGGAGATAGTAAAGCAACAACCGCAGAAAGTAGAATATATCAAGAAGCTTTAATACCTCAAAAACTTGGTAATCGGTTTCATTTAGCACACCGTTTTAGGTACGAGCAACGTTTTGTGGGAAATCAAGATTTTAGAACCCGCTACCGTTATAACCTCTTTTTAAACATCCCATTCAATAATTCCGATTTAATAGAAAAAACATTTTATGCGGCATTGTATAATGAGCTCTTTATTAACGGACAGACTAATATTGGTCAAAATAGAGAAGTCGATTTATTTGATAGAAACCGAACGTATCTAGGTATAGGCTATATTTTAAAACCGTCAATGAAATTTCAATTTGGTTGGATGAACCAGAAAACGGTAAATATTGGTAAGGGGCAATTGCAGCTTAGTTTTCATCATAATTTTTAATTTACATTTAGTTTAATAAAAACCGATGCAAGCCACATACAAAAAATATATTTTAAACTTTGAACAACCCAGCGGAACATCCCGTGGTGTTTTAAAAACTAAGGAAACTTGGTTTTTATTATTGCGACATAAAGGGAGAAAGGGTATTGGGGAATGTGGTTTGTTTAGAGGGCTATCGATTGATGATAAACCAGATTATGAAGACAAACTAAAGTGGGTTTGTAAAAATATTGATTTAGGTTTAGAGCTATTGCTTTTAGAATTAATTGAATACCCTAGTATTCAGTTCGGGTTAGAAACTGCTTTTAGGTCCTTTGAAAGTAAAGATTGTTTTGAATTATTTGCATCAAAATTTACAGAAAGTAAACGTTCAATCCCAATAAACGGATTAATCTGGATGGGAAGTGAAGCGTTCATGAAACAACAGATTACTAATAAAATTGAATCTGGTTTCAGTTGTATAAAAATGAAAATTGGAGCAATTGATTTTCAAAAGGAAATAAATCTTATAAAATCTATCCGAAAGCAGTTTTCATCAAAAGATATTGAATTACGTGTTGATGCTAACGGTGCATTTCAACCCTCCGAAGCCTTAGAAAAATTGAAAATATTATCAGATTTGGATTTACATTCCATTGAGCAACCTATAAAACAAGGGCAAATAGAGGTTATGGCCTCGCTTTGCGAAAAAACACCACTACCTATTGCTTTAGATGAAGAATTAATAGGTGTTTTTTCTGTAACAAAACAGTGCGAGTTACTACAAATTATAGAACCTCAATTTATTATTTTAAAACCCAGCTTGGTTGGTGGTTTTGCAGGAAGCGATGCTTGGATAAATTGTGCTGATAAATATAACATTGGCTGGTGGGTTACTAGTGCTTTGGAAAGTAATGTGGGCTTAAACGCTATTGCGCAATACACTTACACAAAAAAAAGTAATTTACCACAAGGACTAGGAACGGGAAGTTTATTTACTAATAATTTTGAAAGCCCTTTACAGGTAAAAAATGGTACATTGCAGTATAGAAAAAATATAGATTGGAAATTTAATTTATAGAAATGGATTATATACAAAAAGCTTATAGAGGAAAATATGAATTCTGGAAATATCTTATAATTCCTATAGGTTTTTTTGGGTTAATGATATTAAATTTTTTAGCAATAAAATTTTTAAACCTCGATGTAGATAAAATTATTCAAAGTGAAATAGCTTCAAAAGGTGAGAATAGGTTTTTAGTTGAGATGCTTTTGCCTTTTGCTATAGGTTTAGCATTTCTTTTTTTATGGGTTAAATATATTCATAAACAACCCTTACTTTCATTAACAACTGCTAGAAAAAACGTTGATTGGAAACGGTTTTGGTTTATATTTGTTTTATGGGGAATAGTTTCAAGCAGCTTTGTGTTAGTTGATTATTATATGAGTCCAGAAAATTATGAATTTAATTTTAATTTAAAACCCTTTTTAATTCTCACAGTCATAGCGGTTATTTTTATACCATTGCAAACTAGTTTTGAAGAATATTTGTTTAGAGGCTATTTAATGCAAGGTATTGGAGTTATGGCTAAAAATAAATGGTTGCCACTTTTATTTACATCAGTAGTATTTGGATTAATGCATATTGCAAACCCAGAAGTAGATAAATTAGGTCCAGTTATAATGGTATATTATATAGGTACAGGTTTGTTTTTAGGTATAATAACTTTAATGGACGATGGTTTAGAATTGGCTTTGGGTTTTCATGCAGCCAATAATCTATTTACAGCATTATTAGTTACTGCCGATTGGACTGCGTTTCAAACACATTCTATATTAAAAGATTTATCTGATCCTTCAGAAATGGGACTTGCAGAAATATTTATTCCTGTATTTGTTGTATTTCCTATTTTACTTCTTATACTTTCAAAAAAATACAATTGGAGCAATTGGAAAGATAAACTTGTAGGAGCTATTATTGAACCTCCAAAAGAAAATTATAAAATTTTAAATTAGAACATATGACACCAAATTATAAAAATGTACACAATAAGTTTAAGTTAGATAATTTAAACTATAAGTATAACGACCTTATGGAAATTGCCTATAGTTACGTTAAGGAAGGTTTGCCATACCAATATGAACTTGGTAATTTTTTATTGGATTGGTTGGATGAGAAGGATTACGTAATCGTTAAAACATCCGGCTCTACAGGGAAGCCTAAAAAAATTAATATAAAGAAACAGGCTATGGTAAATTCGGCTATAGCAACAGGAGATTTTTTTAATTTGAAACCAGGTGATAAGGTGCTACATTGTTTACCATCAAATTTTATAGCGGGTAAAATGATGATTGTTAGAGCCATTGTTTTAGGTTTAGAATTAGATATGGTTGAACCTGCGGCATTACCATTAATTGACTACGAAAAGGATTATGTGTTTTCAGCATTTACACCTATGCAACTTAAAAATTTCGCTAAGTATTTAGAAAAAATTAAAACTGTAATTATTGGTGGAGGCCGGGTTTCAAAAGCAATTATTGAGTTGATTAAAGATAAAAAACCTCATATTTACGAAACTTATGGGATGACGGAAACCGTGTCGCATATCGCAGTTAAAAAGTTAAATAATTTTTCAGGATCAGAAGAAGATAAATATTTTACAACATTACCACAAATTAAAGTTTCTCAAGATGAGAGAGGGTGTTTAGTTATTGATGCTCCAAAATTATTGAATACTAAAATAGTAACGAATGATATTGTTGAAGTAAAATCTGACTCTAGTTTTGAATGGCTTGGCCGAATTGATAATGTGGTAAATTCCGGAGGTATTAAATTATTCCCAGAGCAGATAGAAAGTAAACTTCAAGATAAAATTAAAGGTGAATTCTTTATAGCTTCAAAAGCAGATGATACTTTAGGCGAAAAGCTAATTATTGTTATTGAAGGTGATAATACCCTTATTGATGATTCAATTTTCAATGATTTGGATAAATATGAAAAGCCTAAAGAAGTTATTTTTATTCCAAAATTTAAACTCACCAATTCAGGGAAAATCCATCGTATAAAAACTTTAGAAGCACTAAACCTTGTTTAAGCACGACCTTATTATTTATTAAAATAAAATTTGATTATGAGTTTTTTAAAGCGCGTACTATCCACCGTTACTGGTATTTTTGTATTCCTGATTATTTGTTTTTTTGGAATGTTATTATTAGGAATTTTATTTGGTTCTGGAGCTGATGATTTAGTTAATCTGAAATCAAATTCAGTTTTAGAATTAAAATTAGATTTTCCAATTAACGATTACGCCGGAAAAACCGAATTTGCCGAATATCCCTTTCTAAATGAAAACAAGAAAAATGGGCTGTTTAATATCATAGATGCTATAAAATACGCAGAAACTGATAATAATATAAAAGGAATTTCAATTGATAATAATTTTATTAGTGCTGGTATTTCACAAACTAAAGCATTGCGAGGCGCCTTATCGAAATTCAAGGAATCTGGCAAATTTGTTGTGGCGTATGGCGATATTTATTCCCAAAAAGATTATTATTTAAGCTCTATAGCAGATACTATTTATTTAAACCCTGTTGGCATGATGGAGTTTAAAGGGCTATCTACAGAGCGTTTATATTTTAAAGATTTTCAAGAAAAAACAGGCCTAAAGATGGAGGTTGTTAGGTTAGGAAAGTTTAAAAGCGCTGTTGAGCCATTTATAGCCAACGAAATGAGTGATAATAATAGAGAACAAATCTCGGTTTACTTAAACTCACTTTGGAATGAAATGAAACAAGATATTTCTAAAAGCAGACATATTCCAATCGATAAATTAAATACTATTGCAGATAGTTTATTAGCTAGAAACTCCAATTTGGCTAAAGCCTCAAATTTGGTGGATAAAATAGCCTATCATGATCAATATATAGATGCAATTAAACATGCTATAGGAATACATTCTGATAAGGATTTGAATATAGTAAATATCGCAGACTATGCTGCATATGCAGCACCTAAATTGAAATCAAATTACAGTAAAAATAGAATCGCTGTTATTTATGCAGAAGGTGATATTATGTATGCTGAAGGTGAAAAGGGTACTGTAGGTCATATTTCAATAAATAAATCCTTGAAAAAAGCGAGACATGATGATAAGATTAAAGCGATTGTTTTAAGAGTAAATTCTCCAGGAGGAAGCGCCTTGGCAAGTGAGTTGATTTGGCGTGAAATCGAACTGACCAAAAAGGTGAAACCTGTAATTGTTTCTATGGGAGATTTAGCAGCTTCGGGAGGCTATTATATATCTACAAATGCCGATAAAATTTTTGCAGAACCTACAACCATAACAGGAAGTATTGGGGTGTTTGGTATGCTACCAAATGGAAAGGAATTAGCGGATAATATGGGCATTAATGCAGAACAGGTTATTACTAATAAAAACGCTGTTTCCTATAGTTTTTTTGAACCTTTAAATGAAGATCAACGCGGATTTATTAAAGAGGGAATTTTAGATATTTACGATTTGTTTTCTAGTCGCGTAGCTGAAGGTAGAAATTTAACAAGAGCACAAGTGGAACTTATTGCACAGGGCCGTGTTTGGACAGGTGTTGATGCTGTTAAAATTGGTTTAGTTGATGAGTTGGGCGGTTTGGATTTAGCATTAAAATATGCCGCAGAAGCAGCGGGTCTAAAAGAATATACAATACGAGAATTCCCTGTATTTAAAAAAAATATTGAAAAAATGCTTCAAGATTTTGGTTTAGCTAAAACTAAAGAAACGATTTTGAAAGAAGAGCTAGGCAATGAAAATTATAATATCTTGAAAGAAGTAAAAGCCATGTCTGAGAAGAAAGGTATTCAGTTGTTGTTTCCTTTTAGTACAAAGATTAAATAATTAAAACAGAATATTTACGTCATAAACAAAGCGAGACCATTTAAATGGTCTCGCTTTGTTTATGTTAATTTAAATTTATTTGGAAAAATCAAAAATATTAATTGCGCCTAGCATTTTATCAATTTTGTGAATAATCCCATCAGTAGTCTGAATGTCTCCGAATATAATGTTTGGATTCGAGTTAAAATTAAACGCTTCAATAATATTGATATTATCCTCCATAATAGCATAATATTTAGTGTTTAATATGATATAAATGTAAATTTCGGTGTTCTCAAATTTTCCATTTTAATCATTTGATTAGATACGTGACAGTCTCTTAAAAAGTCATAATTATAAGCTGCATTTTCATAATTACTTTTGCCTTTATCTATAAATTCTATGTCATAAGAATAAAATCCGCTATTAATTACAGTAAAAATAGTACGCCCTAATTTTGGAATTAGTTTACTTCTCCAAAAATTAAAGTAATCGGTTGTAGTTTTATTAAATAATGCCAAGTCAGGGTCTATATCAATATAATTATTTGTTGTCGGTAATGGAATAATTTTATTTACTTTGTGCATAATAGCATTATCAGTTTCTATATCGCTAACAATAACCTTTGATTTACCGTTTAATATAATCGAAGCTTCAGCCTTAAAAAATATACTTAAATTTTGATAATTGTTTGAATTTAAGGCCAATGTGGAATCATAGCCATATTTTAAAATATTAAAATCACTTTTTAACATCCGTTTAGTTATAATTGTATTGAGTAATAAATCTTTTCGTTCATTTATTTCTTCTGTCAATTTATAATTATTAACTACAATTGAAGCATTTTTAAAAGCTTAATTATTAGGAGCGAATATGGTGTAATCTATACGGTCTCTTAGTGTGTTTTTTAAATCTGTTTTAATCCAAGCTTTATTAAATTCCGAAAGGTCTGTTTCATTTTCTAAATAAGAACTTACGGTAATTCCTGTTGGAGTCATGTCTTCAATTTAATTATCGCCATTTTATGAACATTTGGATAGCATAAGCACAATTAGTGAAAATTTAAAAGTTTAAAACTGTTCAACATAATCATTTATTTTATTTATTAATTAATTAAGTATTTATATTATAACAGTCTAGTTCATTTTTTCCTACCAGTAATTTGAAAATAGTTTTAGAGATTAAATTGCTCTTTAAAAACTTTCCCATAGCTTTATTTAAAATCATTTTATAAAAACTTTTCTTAAAACATAGTTTTAATAGCTATCGTTGATTTTAATAGTGTTTCAAGTCAAAACAAGAATATTTAATGTATACAATAGCTTTTGAAAATTTTATTTTATATATGGTAAAAAACTTTCAGAGGCATGGAAACATTGTTTATAGTATCCTTATTTTAAATGGCTTTTCAGTTGAAGATGAAGTTATATTGTAGGAAGCATTTGGCTTTAGGTAAATTGTTTTTAGAAGAAAATAATATTTGAAGTAGCTATTTGCAATAAATAAACCACAGCGTAAAATAATAACAGTTTTATGGATTAAACTTGTAAAACACCTAAGTTGAATTTCTTCTCAATAGGTGCATGGTTAGCAGCTTCAATACCCATGGAAATCCAAGTTCTAGTATCTAACGGATTAATTATGGCATCTGTCCAAATTCTGGCAGCTGCATAGTATGGAGATACTTGGTTATCATAACGGTCTTTAATTTTTTTAAACATTGCTTCTTCTTTTTCAGGAGTAATTTTTTCTCCTTTTTTTAAAAGCGAAGCTTTTTCAATTTGTAATAATACCTTGGCAGCAGAATTACCACTCATCACCGCAAGTTCTGCGCTTGGCCAAGCGACAATTAACCTGGGGTCATAAGCTTTTCCGCACATGGCATAATTACCAGCACCATAACTATTACCAATAATAATCGTAAATTTTGGTACAACAGAATTACTAAGGGCATTTACCATTTTTGCGCCATCTTTAATTATTCCACCATGTTCACTTTTACTTCCTACCATAAAACCTGTAACATCTTGAAGAAACACTAATGGAATTTTCTTTTGGTTACAGTTGGCCATAAAACGGGTCGCCTTATCGGCAGAATCATTATAAATAACGCCACCAAATTGCATCTCGGTCGGCTTGGTCTTAGAGCCTGTGGTTTTAACCAGTTTACGTTGGTTTGCAACAATACCAACTGCCCAACCATCAATACGTGCATAACAGGTAATTATAGTTTGTCCATAGCCCGCTTTATATTCATCGTATTCTGAATTATCAACTAAACATTTAATGACCTCGTACATATCGTATTGGTCGGCACGACTTTTGGGAATAATTCCAAATATATCTTCAGGGTTTTCTTTTGGTTTCTTTGATTCATTTCTATTGAATCCGGCTTTATCATAATCGCCAATTTTATCAATTATGTTCTTAATTGTATTTAAAGCATCTGCATCATCTTTTGCCTTATAATCGGTAACTCCAGAAATTTCGCAATGCGTAGTTGCACCTCCTAAAGTTTCATTATCAATACTTTCGCCTATGGCAGCTTTTACCAAGTAACTTCCTGCTAAAAATATACTACCTGTTTTATCAACTATTAAAGCTTCATCGCTCATAATCGGAAGGTAAGCACCCCCAGCAACACAACTCCCCATAACTGCCGAAATTTGTATAATGCCCATACTGCTCATAATGGCATTGTTTCTAAAAATTCGTCCAAAATGTTCTTTATCAGGAAAAATCTCATCCTGTAAGGGTAAATAAACACCAGCAGAATCTACTAAATATATTATCGGTAATTTGTTTTCAATGGCTATTTCTTGCGCACGAAGATTTTTTTTACCCGTAATAGGAAACCATGCACCAGCTTTAACTGTAGCATCATTAGCTACAACAATACATTGTTTTCCTTTTATATAACCAATTTTAACAATTACACCACCAGAGGGGCACCCGCCATGCTCTTCGTACATATCCTCTCCTGCAAAAGCTGCGATTTCAATAGATTTTTTCTTCTCATCCAATAGAAAATCAATACGCTCTCTGGCAGTCATTTTACCCTTGCTATGTTGCTTTTCTATACGCGATTTCCCACCGCCTAAGCTTACTTCAGCTAGGCGTTTTTGAAGGTCCGATGCTAAGAGTTTATTGTAATCTTCGTTTTTATTGAAGTTGATATCCATAATACTGATTATTTGTTACGAATTTACGAAACCAATTCCGCTATTGAAAGTGAATATTTTGTTAAATAATATTACGTGGAATTATATTCCTTGGAATATAAATGTTTTTATTTTTATATTTGAATTATATAGAGGTTTCCTCCTTTTAGGAAATAGAAATAAAGGTTTATTTATGAAAAAGCTAATAACATTTGCAGGTAGTAACAGTAAAACATCAATTAATAAACAATTGGCAATATATGCTGCAAGTTTAGTTGAACAAGTTGAAACTACAATATTAGATTTGAATGATTTTGAATTACCAATTTATGGAATAGATTTAGAAACTAAAAAAGGCATTCCGGATAACGCTAAAAAGTTTTTAGACCTTATAAAATCATCAGATGGTATTGTCTTGTCTTTAGCAGAGCATAACGGTGCTTATTCAACTGCGTTTAAAAATATGTTTGATTGGATGTCTAGAATAGATGGAAAACTCTGGAGTGAAAAGCCTATGCTTTTAATGGCAACATCTCCTGGAGATAGAGGAGGAGCTACAGTATTAGAAATTGCCAAAGAGCGCTTTAAACACATGGGAGGCAACATTATTGCAGATTTTTGTTTACCCTCTTTTTTTGAAAATTTTAAAGCAGGAAAAATTGTTAATGCTGAATTACATTCAACCTTAAATAGTAAAGTAAAGTGTTTTCAAAAAGCACTGTAACGGCATACAAAACATGGGAGATTTAGCAAAAGACATAAATTCCAAATTTGAAAACAATAGAGTAAAAGCATTATTGAATATTATATATACTGCAAATTGGATTATGAGTTATCAAAATGAGTTTTTTAAATCTTTTGGTATCTCGCCACAGCAGTATAATATATTAAGAATTTTAAAAGGTGCAGACGAACCATTAAACGTACAAACTATTAAAGATAGAATGTTAGAGCGTTCGCCTAATGCAACACGTTTAATGGATAAGTTATGTGCAAAGGGGTATATAGAACGTTGCGCTTCTGAGCATGATAGGCGTGTGGTAAAAATTGGTATTACAAAAGAAGGAAAATCGTTTTTAGACTCAATCCCTAATAATTTTAATAGAGAATTATTGAATAATTTAAGTGAAGAGGAAGCGGAACAATTAAGTAATTTGTTGGATAAAATGCGATAATCGTTTTTTTAAATTAAATACTTTCCGTGTAAAATATAGTAAGCCTTACTGCAACGTTCTTATTACCTTGTAGATATTAAAAAAAATAGATTTCTTTTTTCAAAAAAATAAAATAATATTATGACATTAAATACTATAAAAAACTATTGAATATTATCACCTCTTAAAATACGATATCGTTTTCTTGCCTCAACTGCAAAGGTGCTATTAGAAAAATCAATGAAAAGTTTTTCATATAAAACTTTTGCTTGCTCCACATCTTCTAATTGATATTCGTACAATTCTGCTAATTTAAAAAGTGCATTATCAGCTCTAATTTCTTCAGGAAAATCTTCATAAACCTTTGTGTATAATTCTTTAGCCTTTTCGTAGTCTTTAATCATTAAATACAGGTTGGCTTTTTGATATAGGATATCATCTTCCAAGGCATGTTCAGGAAACATTTCACTGATCGAATCTAATTTAGCAAATGCATCGTCAAATTTATTTTGATAAGTCAGCAACTCAGATTCTGCAAACATTCTAAGAGGTAGGTCTGTCGTATCTAAGCCCATATTATCTAAAATGAAAATAGATAAATCGATTGCATCATTTGAAATGAGTCTCGATGTTGCTGTTTTTAAAATTCCAAATTGCTCTTTTGCCCAAGCAAAATTACCTGTAAAATAGGAAAGCTTTGCATTATTAAATCTGGCAATCTCAGCAATATATTCTTCTTTAAATTCTTTTTCTACTTGCGAATAAAGCAAAGTGGATTCCCATACATCACCTTGCATCAAATAATAATCGGCTAAAGCAATTTTTGAATTGGCTTTGACATACTTATTAATACTTCCCAGTGCCACCAAATTATTTAAAACATCTATCGCACCATCTAAATCATTATTATAAATAGCTAAAAAATCTGCATACTCTTTTACTAAATGTTCTGTTTGGCTATTGATTCCAAATTCGTCAATAAACTCCAGATACTCCACTTTTAATGAATCTAGATCAGCTTGCGTATAATCATAATTGCGAGTGACTTGTTTTCTTTTACTTTTTAAAATATTTCTTTTGGCATCAACATATAATCTGTTATTTAAACTTTTATTGGCAGTGACATATTCAAATGCCTTTATGGCAATATCATAATCGCCAGCATTATATGCTATGTCTCCAATGTTCATGACGCGCAATCCATCTTCATCATACTTTCTATCTAGAGATCTTGCTTGTCTTAAGGCACCGCGATAATCTTCTTTTTCTATAAACACCCACTCTAACAATTCAGGATAAATCACATTGTCAGGATCTTCTTGAATGCGTTCATATAATTGTCTACGCATTTCTTCAAGATCCTCATCTGTATTTAAGTTTCTTTGAAAATATGTTTTATATCTCTCTACTTGATTTATATGTTGTGTTGAAGCTGATATATAATAATGTATCATTTTTGCGACATCTCCTTTCCTGCGGTACAAGTCTGCAAGATTATATGCAAATAGTTTATCATTACCCATCAGTTCATTACCTCTTTCATAAGCCTCGATAGCCATATCAAATTTAGTCAAACGCGTAAAGGCATTTCCTAAATTATTTTGCAACATCGCCCAACGATGAGGATTATCCGTCAGGGTGAATATTTCTAAGGCTTGTTCGAGATGATCGATTGCAGTTTCGATGTTGGCTGCCTTATCTCCTTCGAGGCGGTTAGGATAGATATCACCCAGATTATTATGGCTTGCTGCCCAATCGTTGGGATAGTCTTTTAGAGTATGCACAGATAAAGCGCGCTTGTAACAAATAATTGCCTGTTCGATATTTTTAGAGCGATCGCCTTCTACTTTATAAGTATAGGCAATACCTAGATTACGCTGAGTGTTGCCCCATAAATAAGGATACTTTTCTTGAGTAATTACTTCTAAAGCTAGCTGATAAGTAATAATTGCCTGTTCGATATTTTCTGGGCGACTACCCAAAACGCGATCGCGATAGGCATTGCCCAAATTAGACTGAATCATCGCCCAATCTTTAGGGAAATTGATTGGCTTGTAAGGTTTTAAAGCTGCTTCATAACAAACAATTGCCATTTCCACATTATTGGATTTGTCTCCTGCGGGATAACTAATAATTAAATTACCAAAATTAACCAAATCATTGGCGATCGCTCTTTGCTGCTGAGTGCTGACGGACATTATAGTCTCGTTTGCCCAGTATTTAAGAATTTTTGTGGAATTATGGTCTAATTTTCCTTGATTTTGTCGAATAAAAGCGTAAATCTTGCCTGGCTCAACCTTGTTGGATACCTGCTGCAACAAATTCATCAAAAACTCAAAATATTCTTGGCGTTGAGTATTAGAAGTATCCGTTTTTTGTAGCTGTAGTAACTTTTGGGCTAGGTTGATTAAACGTTCAGCCGCCGCAATATTACCTGATTTTCTCGATTTTTCACCGACAGACATCAAGCAACTAATAAACTCTTGATTAACTAACTTTTGATTAGCATTAAGAATGTTGATTTCTTGTTCTCTAGGATTATTTAAGATGATGTCGATTAGTTTGAGGTAGGAGTGTTCCAGTTTACTCATAGGGAAAATTCAGAATACTACAAAAAAACAAGCTTATACTTACAACCGTATAATATATCGAACTTTACTCCTAATATCTGTATACTGTGACTGCAAATAAAAAATCATCCCCCTCCGTGGGTAGTATCGCCAAGATAGTCGCGATCGCAACTTTAGTAAGTAAACTATTTGGACTTGTTCGCCAGCAAGCGATCGCAACAGCTTTTGGAATTAGTGCTGTAACGAATGCTTATACCTATGCTTACAACATTCTGCCTAGCTTTTTCCTAGTCATGTTGGGGGGAATTAATGGACCATTTCACAGTGCCTTAGTTAGCGTACTAGCTAAAAAAGATAAATCTGAGGCTGCACCCATCGTTGAAACAGTTACTACTTTAGTCAGCATAGTTTTATTGCTAGTCACCTTGGCAACTATTATCTTCGCCAACACAATTATCGATCTATCGGGAGCGCACCTAGCCTTAGAAACCAAACAGCTAGCCGTATTGCAGTTACGCATTATGGCACCTCTAGCACTGTTGGCGGGTTTAATTGGCATCGGATTTGGTACTTTAAGCGCAGCAGACAGTTATTTGCTGCCTAGCATCAGTCCTTTATTATCTAGCGTCACTCTTACCTTTGGCGTAGTCTGTATTCTCTGGAAATTTGGCGAGCGGTTAGGCTCTCCCGAGTATTTTCAGATTGGAGCGATTGTTTTAGCAGGTGGGACTCTCGCAGGAGCGGTTTTGCAGTGGTTGGCTCAGTTAATTGTACAGTGGCGACAGGGAATGGGGACGCTGCGCCTGCGCTTTGACTGGCGTATACCTGGAGTGATGGATGTCTTCCGCATTATGACTCCTGCAATAATTTCTTCGGGAATGTCTTATGTTAACCTCACCGTAGATTTACTGTTTGTTTCTGGTATTGCGGGTGCTGCTTTTGCCATAACTACGGCTAACTTTATCATGTTGACTCCTGTGGGAGTTATTTCCAACATCATTTTAGTTCCTTTTTTGCCCGTATTTTCCCGTTTAGCTGCTCCTGAAAACTGGCAGGAATTAAAGGTTAAAATTCGTCAGGGGCTATTCTTAGGTGCATTAAGCCTTTTACCTTTGACGGCAATTTTTATGTCACTGGCTGTACCCATCGTCAAGCTAGCATTTGAGCGGGGACAGTTTACCGCCCAAGACTCTCAATTTGTAGCTTCTTTGTTGATAGTTTATGGGTTTGGCATGATCTTCTATATTTCGCGAGATATCTTAGTGCGAGTTTTTTATGCGCTAGGAGATGGTAAGACACCTTTTAAAGTCAGCATCATTAATATTTTGTTGAATGCAATCTTAAACTATTTAATGATCGAAGTTTTAGATTTTGGTGCGTCTGGATTGCTCATGGCTACCATCGGTGTAAATATCGTTTCTACGTCAGTTTTTATTTGGATTTTGCACCGTCGCTTAAATGGTTTACCCTTGTTGCGTTGGAGTCAAGGTATTGCAGGTTTAATTGTCGCCACTATCTTAGCTGGGTTGAGTAGCTATGGTGTCAGTCAGGCTATAGAAAACACCATTGGAAATAGTAATTTATTATTACTGTTAATTGAATTGAGCATTTCTAGTGGCATAGCAGTTATTATCTTTAGCTTGGTGGCAATGCAGTTAAAGTTGCCAGAATTGGATATGTTAACTAGCAGAATCAAACAAAAACTAGGCAAGTGATCGATAAATTTATCAAGTCAGAATTGCTTGCTGCTTTATTTCAAGGTGCTGCGATCGCTTTATGCGTCCAAGTAGCGGGGATTATTGTTACCTATGGGATGCAGATATTGTTGGCTCGTTGGATGGGGGCGACTCAATATGGTGCTTATGATTATATTATTTTGGACTTTGGACAAAACGAAAGAGAATTGGCGAAGATTAATCGCGAACTTAGTCCCATAAAGAAGGGGCAACAAAAATGAGAAGATTGATCCTGGGTTTGTCCAAACCGATTTCAATCTACATCTATTACCGATGCCCCAAAACAACTATAATCAATCACAACAAGAGTTCAAGCAATTTCGAGACAAGTTGTATCAAAGTTTTGACTATAGACGAGATACAGTAATGGATTTGCTGGATGCGATTGCTGCCAATACTACAGCTCGTTCGCCAGTTGAATTGAGTCTGTCTTCTTTGTTTAGGAGGGGCTATAGTGCTTTGTATAAAGGGATTCAAGAAATGAGTCGAACGACTCAAACCGATTCGACAGAAACAGAAAAAAGTCAAAAATTGCCAATTGAAGCTCGTATTCAAGCTATTGCTGAACTAATTCCAACTCCAAAACAGAAGGCATTTTACCTGTGGGCGATAGATGTGACACCTCTGCCAGGACCCTACGCCAAAACCTTGTTGGAGAGAAGAATAATTTATCAGCCCAACACCATTAAAGGCAACAAACCGATTAATATCGGGCATTCTTACTCAGTACTCAAGGTTCGCTTAAATAAAATATATTAAGTAAAATAAAACATCCCAAGTGTATACTAGGAAAGAAGTTTAGAGAATAGAGAGAGCCATACTCTTGAAAGGAACAATCTCAGAGCGAGCAGATGATCTGCCTTTAATCATCCATTGGCTAAAGCAAATGGAAATAGAATCAATCATCGATCAAGAGTTACCTCTGCCGCATGGGAATCGAAAAGGGCTGAGCTACGGTCAATTATCGATTTTGTTTTTAAGTTATGTCGTAAGCCAATCGGATCATCGATTGTGTGCAGTAGAGCCTTGGGTAGAAAAACATCGTCGAACCCTAGAAATGGCAACAGGATGGAACATCGGGGTCAAAGATACTACTGACGACAGATTAGCAGATTTATTAAGTAAGATTGGTTCATCAAAGCCAGAGGAACGAGACAACATAGCACTCAGATTAGGACAAAAAAATATCCGAGCTTATGAGTTACCAACAGACAAAGCGAGGAGCGATACCACTAGTTTTAGCGTCTATCATCAACCTAGAACAGAGTCTGAAAACCTTCTGAATTTTGGTTACAGTAAAGATCATCGCCCCGATCTAGTTCAATACCGTCAAATGCTAGCAACATTAGACCCGATGGGATTACCGTTATTGGGGGCGACTCTCCCAGGAAATAAAACAGATGAGTCTGACTATTTACCCACATGGCGGCAACTGGCAAAAATAATTGGTCACAAAGACTTTCTCTTACATGCGGGCATAGCCCTTTGTCGCTGATTCTAAAGCCTCATCCTGGAATAATCGAGCTTTAATTAATCAAGAAGGAGGAATCTATTGTTTTCCTTTGGCGATGGTCAAACCTCGTCCGAAACTATTATGGAAATGGGTCTGCGATCCGCCAACAGCAGTCGAAGAGATTTATCTCGATGGTTCAGACGAGTCAGAATCTCCTATTGGAAAAGGTTTTGAAGTTTCTTTGGGAAGTCTCTGGTTAGAGAAAGAAAATCAGCAGTGGCATCGTTGGTCGGAGCGTTGGTTAGTGGTTTGTTCCTACGCTTTACAACAGCGACAACTCAAGAGCTTGTCAGCTCGTTTGAATAAAGCAGAACTGGCTTTAGAAAAACTGGTTCAAAAACCCCCTCAAGATGAGCTAATTCTACAGACTAAAGTAGAGAGTATTCTGAAACGTTATCGACTTAAGGAACAGATAATAACTTCGATAGAGAAAAAAATTAGCTATCAAAAGGTTTACCAAGGTGCTGGTCGAGGAGGGGTGAAACGTGCCTCTCGTCGTGTTCGTCAGACTACTTTCTCTCTGAGTTATCAACGTTGTCAGGCAAAAATAGCCGAACAACAATCCATTGCTGGTTGGAGATTATATGTTACTAATGCAGACCAATCCCATCTTTCTTTAGAAGAAGCTGTTAATTCTTATCGAGAGCAATGGCAGCCAGAGAGGGGATTTCATCGTTTTAAACGAGGCCATCTTCCTGCTTTACCCATCTATTTCCAAGATGAAGAACGTATTCGAGGATTAATGTTTTTGCTGACCCTCGCTCTAACTTTGTTTACCTTGATGGAATTTGTAGTGCGCCGCCAATTAAAGGTTTCTCAGCAGTTCCTCTCTGGACTTTATTCAGGAAATCCTAAACGTAAGACGAATCGTCCCACCGCAGAAAAGTTGCTAACTGCCTTCGAGGATCTGACTTTATATCTTTATCCTGACGGTTCGACTGAAATCAGTTCTCTTAATTCTCTTCAAAAACAGATTTTACTTTTGATGAAAATCCCTGAATCGATTTATTTTGTTCCCCAGCTAGTTCCCAATTGACTTCAATCGCTCAAACAACTGCTGTTATTTGATTACATCGTTTTTATTTTCTCGACCATTTGAAAATCAACCGAACCGTGAGTTATCTGATTGACAATCAGCTAGACAAACCTTTTATTATTCGCATCTTTAACGAT